>ENA-UAOK01001327-UAOK01001327.1-human-gut-metagenome-genome-assembly--contig:-NODE-1327-length-11244-cov-4.749933_pt1 | contig 11244 bp, 20 predicted proteins | sample MGYA00243467_ERZ654553 | MGnify/ENA primary metagenome ERZ654553 (study PRJEB26926, sample SAMN06164886) | human gut metagenome | biome: ENVO:00009003; feature: ENVO:2100002; material: ENVO:00002003...
ACCCCGAGCCGATGCCCGTCGAGGAACCAGAGCCGCCCTTGGGCGTGCCGAGGTGCGTGCGGGTGGTCCCGTCGCGCCCCGAGCCGGAAGTGGCCGAGAAGGCGCACTCGGCACCGCAGAGGGGCTACCGCGTGGTCATCGAGTGCGCTACCGCGGACGAGCTTCGCCGCGTGAGGGCCGTCATGGTCGAGAACGGCATCCACGGACACGTAGAGAGGATGCAGGACATGGAGGAGAAGAACCTTCCGCCGACCCGAACGCCGGAGCAGCGCAGGGAGGCGATGGCGAAGGCCGTCCACACGCGCCGCGAGCGCGCCGCGTTCAAGGCGGCGTGCAAGGCGGGGAACATCCCGCCCGAGACCGCCATCGAGGCGCCCATCGCGGCAAAGCTCAATGTCGAGGAGTTCGCCCGCTCGTTCCCGGGCATCGGCCCGGTCACGGCGCAGAAGATCGTCGAGGCGTGCCATATCCGCGACGGCCGCCGCGTGAGCGGCCTGGGCTACATGCAGGGGCCGCGCCTCGTCGAGGCCATCAAGAACAACATGACCGCAAAGGAGGACGGGCAGTGAGCATCAACCGAGTGAACATCAGCGGCAACCTGACCCGCGACCCCGAGCTGCGCGCCACCGCCGGCGGGACGCAGGTCCTGTCCTTCGGCGTGGCCGTGAACGACCGCCGCCGCAACGCGCAGACGGGTGAATGGGAGGACTACCCCAACTTCGTCGACTGCACGATGTTCGGCAACCGCGCCGAGGCCGTGGGGCGATTCCTCGCCAAGGGCATGAAGGTCGCCATCGAGGGCAAGCTGCACTACAGCTCCTGGGAGCGCGACGGGCAGAAGCGCTCGAAGCTCGAGGTCATCGTCGACGAGATCGAGGTCATGGTGCGCCGTGAGGGACAGACGCAGGCCCAGCCGCAGCAGAGCCTCGCCGAGACGGTGCCCATGCAGCCCCGGGCGCAGTCCGCGCCGCAGTGGAACGCCCAGCAGGCCTACGCCGCGGTCCCGCAGTCCGAGTTCTACGACGAGGACGTGCCGTTCTGATGAGGCACGTACCCGACATCATCCGCGACCACTGGGAGGCGGCCCTGTTCGCCGCCTCCTTCTCCGCGGGCTTCCTGTTCTTCTCTTCAATCCTTTGGGGGTGGTTCTGATGGCCTTCACCGTGTTCGACAGCTTCGCCGAGGTCTACGACGACTTCGACGCGAGTGATCCCGAGGACCTGCGCGACCGCGCGATGCTCGCCGACGCGATCATGATGTACGGGCTGCACGGCGTCGAAGCCGACCTTCCGAAGCACCTCCGCCGCGTTTTCAAGGCGATGAAGAACGCCATTGACAACTCCAAGGACGCGCGCGGCAGGGGCGGCAAGGGCGGCCGCCCGCGCAAGAAACCAGTTTCCGACAAACCCGAAACGCAGGTTTCGGAAAGTGAAAACCTAGGTTTTTCAAACGGGAAACCAGTTTCCGACAAACCCGAAACGCAGGTTTCGGAAAGTGAAAACTCTAACCTAACCTACCCTGTCTTGTCCTGTTCTGAACTGGATTGTGCTGAGCTGTCCTGTGATGGGGGCGATGCCCCCGCCGCGCCGCCCGAGTTCGAGCCGCCGTCGCTTGAGGAGGCCCGCGGGTATTTCGGCGCCAACTGCCTGAGCGGCGACCCGGACGCCTTCTGGGCCTACTTCGAGTCTCAGGGATGGGTCAAGGGCAACGGCCAGCCGGTGAGCAACTGGGGCGCCCTCGCGCTCGACTGGTCCAGGCGCCAGAAGCGCATCGACGCCGACGACCGGGCGAGGGGCAAGCCCACCGCCTCGGAGGTCGAGGCCGCCACGTTCAAACCGACGAGGACGCCCGAGCAGACGAGGGCGGAGCTCGAGCGCAGGTGGCGCGAGGAACATCCGGGCATCGACCCGGCGAAGGTGAAGGCCCCGAGGGGGACGACCGCCGACCCGGTGGCGCTCAAGGCGTACCAGGACGCGCGGCGTCTGCTGGATGCGAGGGCCGCATGCGAGAGGAGGGCGTCATGAGCTTGGACGCCGAGAGGAACGAGAACATGGGCAGACCGAAGGGGCCTGTGAGCATCTACGACGACGGGCCGCGCAGCGCCCGCTGCGAGACGTGCGGATTCTGCGCCGTGAGCGAGGCGGTCATGACGGCGTCCGGCGAGGTCCGCAAGCGGTACACGTGCATGCGCTGCCCCGACTTCGTGCACGCCACGCAGGGGCTCGCGAGGTGCAACTACTGGGAGGCGCGACATGAGGGCTGAGTCGCGGGACAGGCGCGGGGGCTACGTGCTCGTGTGCGGGCAGTGCGGCAGGCGGTTCCGCGCGGCAAACAGGAACCAGAGGTACTGCTGTGGCTGGTGCGAGAACGTGGCGCACAGGAACGAGAGCAAGCGGCCCGTGGACGTGTACCTCGGAACGAGGAGTGAGTCGGGCCGAGAGGTCAACGCCATGCGTGCGGCGCTGGCGGAATGGAGGCGCATCTGATGCGCGACGGATACAGGTTCGAGTTCGGGGCGCTCGATGAGCCGGACGCGCCCAAGGCGCAGGCGCTCAAGCCGCTCGAGGAGGCAGCCGAGGTATACGGCGCCTGGCAGGATTGCGACGACATGCGCCTCAGCCCGATCATGACGGCGCGCAGGGTGTACCGCCAGAACCTTATCGACGAGTGCATGGACGTGGTCCAGGCGGTCGTCAGCCTGCTCGACGCCGAGGGGTTCACGCAGGAGGACGTGGACGCGGCAATCGAGCGCTGCAACGAGAGGAATCGAGAGAGGGGACGTTTGTGATGGAGACTTTGGATCAGATCAAGGCCGACGCGGTCGAGGTGTTCCATTTCGACCGCGAGTGCAGGCCGCAGGACAGGGCGCACGCCTACCTGGGGAAGTACCGCGTCAGGCGCGGCTACAACGACACGGCGATGCAGGTCGCGGTGATCGACATGATCGAGCGCGCCTACGAGGCGGGAAGGGCGGAGGTCGCCGACGCGAACCTCGTGCAGAACCTGCGCCGCCAGCTGACGAGCATCGAGGCGACCGTCGGGGATGCCATCGACCTGCTCGACGAGAGCACGGGGGCGGTGGAGTGCGATGAGTGACTCGAGGGTCGGAGGCTACCCGATGGGAGTGACCGACGCCGCCATCGAGCGCCACTTCGGCGGGGCCTGCGAGCCTAGGATGTGCGGGAACTGCAGGCATTTCTGCAGCAGCGACATCCACGTCGACTACGGATACTGCCACCTCGAGTTCGAGCGCGCCTACGACGCAGAGGCGCCTGACCGCAAGGAAGGGTTCTGGCGCCTGGCGAAGTGGGCCGTGGCGTGGCTCATGGAGAACCTGCTGTACTGCGAGGACGAGTGCGGCGAGTGCCGTGACTACGAGGAGTTTGGGCTATGAATATCGAATTGCCGAAAGACGCCGAGGGGCGCGAGATTCCGCTTGATACCGTGGTGCTGTTCGGCGGCAACAACAATGCCTACAACATCACTGGCTGGATATACGTCACCGACTTCGACCTGAGCAACAGCATGGCAGGTCAGTGGCGAGCGCTCACCGATAAGTTTACAAGGCTCGACCCCGAGCTCATGTACCTCACCCCGTCCGACAGCTGGGAGAAGCTGCTTGAAGACTTGGGCAAGGCAGGTGACGCGCGGTATTACGAGGCTTGCGCCTACTTCCACAGAGACAAAGACGAAGATGGCTGTACATCGTGCCCCGGTGGCGAGGACGGCTGCGCTCGAATTGCCATGCGCGACATTGCCTACCGCATCCGCAAGCTGAGGGGTGAGGACGATGGCTAACGGTTGTGTGATGTGCGGTAAGACGCGATTCAACTTCGGCGATTACGACGAGGGTGTCGAGATGCGGATTGACGAGATGGACACCGGCGAGCACATCATCGTCGTCGACCCTCCGTACGCATGGAGCATCCCGATCAACTACTGCCCGTTCTGCGGACGAGACCTCACAAAGAAGGTGGACCAATGACGACGCATCGACTCAAGGTCCTTATCAAATACGCCGACGCAATCATGAACGGCACCAAGACGTTCGAGATTCGCAGGAACGACCGTAACTTCAAGGTCGGCGACAAGATCGTATTCGACGTCGTCACGAACGATGGCTACTCCGTCGGAGAGGCGGCAAGGCACCCGCTCAACGGGGCGACCTACCGAATCGACTACATCCTCGACGACTTCGAGGGCCTCGCTCAGAAGTACGTGGCGCTGGCCATATCCAAGGAGGACTGATGGACAAAATCGAGCTGAAGCCCTGTCCGTTCTGCGGTGGCGATGCTGAGATGCAGCAGGGCAAGTATCAAGGTCTGCGCACCTTCTACGTGAACTGCTTGGGATGCGGCGCACGGACGGACCTAGAGTACGCCGAGGAGTTCGCTGCAGATCTATGGAATGAAAGGGTGAGCTATGTTGAAATAAGCGAGCGATGATTTCACAGCCTATGGCTGGTAAGACCGACGAGGAGATCGCGGAGGCGAGGGACAAGGCGCACGCTAAGCTGCGTGAGATGGGCTACGAGTTCGTGAACACCTTATTCACTGATGAGTGGTACAGCGACGAGGCTATGGAGGAGCGCGGCGTGGTGCAGATTCCGCTCTGCTACCTTGCGAAGTCGCTTGAGAACATGAGCCTGTGCCATGCGGCCTATTTCTGCAAAGGCTGGGAAAACGCACGTGGATGCCGCATCGAGCATGATGCCGCCGTTGCGTACGGGCTTGAGGTGCTGTATGAGGATTAGCGATGAAGAGCGCCGCGAGACGGTAGAGAATCTGCGTTGCTTATCCTACACGAACCGCGTCCGCTACAAAGAAGAGTTCTATGAACTGCTGGACGAGACGGTAATGGAACCCGACACCGGATACCACGAGATGAACGACGTGTTCGAGCGTATTGCCGACCTAATCGATCGCCCGACATGCCACCTTATCGAGGACAAGGACGGGCGCACGGCCTGCTCTGAGTGTGGATGCGCTGCGCTGTACCTGAGCGATGCGACGTACTGCCCTGATTGTGGAGGGGTGATTGTCGATGATTAGCGACAAGGATCGGATTGAGGCCGCGAAGTTCCTGCGGGATTGCGACTGCTGTGGCGCTTCCTGCGTTAAGTGCTCCGAAATATCGGAGGCTCTGTTCGGCAACAAAAACGCAATCTGCAACTCTGATGCGTCTCTTGAAAAAATCGCCGACCTAATCGACCGCCCGACGTGCCTCGATCTCGTCGATCACAAACAGGACCCGTTCATCCCGGGCAAGCGGATGGTCGACGGCTACTTCCACTGCTCCGACTGCGGATGGGACGGACGGATCTGGGAGCATATCGGCTTCGGGGACATGCTGGCGTATGAGGCCGTCCATTGCCCGAAGTGCGGGGCGATAATCAAGCGCTGTGCGTGAGGTGGTCCCCGGCGCTTGGTATGGTAGCCGAAGCAAACCGAGCGCGAGGGGGTATGCGAATGGCGTGTAGGCCACCTGTAGGAGATGGGCCAAAAGGCCCATCCACAAAGTCAACACATCCGTTGAGGGACGAGTGGACGCTCCGGAAGGGGCGCTCCTCTTACGTCCTGTGGACGGACGAGATGATAAGGCGGATGCAGGCGCACCCGGAGCGGACGGCGGCGGAGATCGCGGCGGACCTCAGGGTGACGCCGAGCGCCGTGAGGCACGCGCGGCAGCGGTACGGGCGCTTTTCGACCGGAATGGATGGGCTGTGCATCGTGTGCGACGCGCGGCCCGTGTTCGACACGTCGGCGCAGGCGAAGAAGTGGAGGCTGTGCAAGGGGTGCTATCTGGCGGAGCGGAAGAGACGGCTCGAGGAAGAGGCGGAGAGCAACCGCATACGTCAGGCCGCGCACAGACGGCAGAAGCCGGACGGAGGCGCTTGAGAGGCTGGCCGAGGCAATCGGAATCAAGCCGACAAAGGTCGAGCAGCCGAAAGGCCCCGGGAAACCGGGGCCTTTTCTTTAAACGTTACCCCCTTTTTACGCTCGTGGGCAAACGCACGCGCTTGTCCACGTGCGTAAAAAGGTGGGAACGTTCGCGTTTCCATATGGCTATCTACCAGCGGAAACGTGATTTTGTGGCGGGAAAAGGGCGTGAAAAACTGACCAAGGAGGGCATCGAGGATGCCGTCCGCCTGTGCCGTGCCGGAATGACCGACAAGGACATCGCCGCATATCTCGGGGTCGCACGCGAGACATACAGCCGCTGGATCAACCACCCCAGAACAGACAATCAGCGTCAACTGTGTCACGTTCTAAAAAAGGCCGAGGTCGAGCGCAAGGCGACGCTCGTGGGCCGCATCATGGACGCGAGCGGCGACAGCTGGCAGGCGGCGGCGTGGCTTTTGGAGCGCAAGTACCCGCAGGAGTACGCCAAGGCGCAGCGCATCATGGATACCACCGACACGGCGGTGCTCAAGGCCGCCAAGGAGCTGGTCCTGTCCGTGCCGTCCTCAATCGGCGGGGACGAGTAGCCGATGCCGCTCACGAGGATGCAGCGCGAGTACCTCGCCAACTGCACGCACCGCTACAACGTGAAGTGCGGAGCGACGGGCTCGGGCAAGAGCTACGTCGACATAGCCGTGACCATACCGCAGAGGCTTCTCGCCATGAGGGGCGAGGGGCTGGCGGTGATGATCGGCAACACCCGCTCGACGCTCGAGCGCAACATCCTCGAGCCGATGCGCTCACTCTACAGCGAAGACGTCGTCAGCCAGATCGGGCGGGACAACACGGCCCAGATATTCGGGCGCAAGGTCTACTGCCTCGGGGCGGACAAGAAAACGAGCGTATCCAAGATTCAGGGCGCCACGTTCGAGTGGGTCTACGGCGACGAGGTCGCCACGTGGAGCGAAGACGTGTTCCAGATGCTCAAGAGCCGCCTGCGCTGCGAGCACAGCCGCTTCGACGGCACCTGCAACCCCGACAGCCCGAACCACTGGTTCAAGCGGTTCCTCGACGGCGACAGCGACATCTACAGGCAGGACTACACGATCTGGGACGGTGCGCTGGCACCGGATGTCATCGAGGCCCTCATCAAGGACTACGGCAGTGGCGTGTACTACGATCGCTACATCTTGGGCAAGTGGACGCTGGCCGAGGGCCTGGTCTACCCCGAGTGGGAGGGTGCCCTCGAGAGCCGGTATACGGGCGGCGCTGTCAAGTACGCGGTGTCTTGCGACTACGGCACGCAGAACGCCTTCGCGGCGCTGCTGTGGGCGTTTGACGGCAAGGTGTGGCACGTGGTGGACGAGTACCGCTACTCGGGCCGCGACACGGGGCACCAGAAGACGGACGCCGACTACGTGGCCGACATGGCCGACTTCGTGCGCGGGCTGGGCAAGCCGCCCACGTTCATCATCGACCCGAGCGCCACGAGTTTCATCGCCGCGATGCGGCAGGCCGGGTTCAAGACCAAGAAGGGGCGCAACGACGTCGCGGACGGCATACGAGAGACGGGGGTGTGCCTGGGCAACGGCACGGTGCGCATCTCCGACGCCTGCGCGGGGCTGATAGGCGAGCTCGGCGGCTACTGCTGGGACGCCAAGGCGGACGGCGACAGGCCCGTCAAGGTCGAGGACCACAGCTGCGACGCGCTCCGTTACGGCGTTGCAACACTGCGCATGTACAAGCCTGCGAAAGAGCAGGTAAACCCATTCTTTGGAGGGAGGTAGCGGCTTGTCTAAGGGGCCTTTGGTGACCGATGGCGACCTCAAGGCGGCGGCGTCGGCGACGGCGTTCGCGGCAGATGCCATCGAGCGGCACATGTCGAGCGAGATGTACCGCAACGCCGTCACCGCGAACGAGTACTACCGCCAGCACAACGTCACGATCAACCGTTTCGTGCAGAAGATCTACTCGTGCTCCGGTGCCGAGGCCGAGGACTTCACAGCCTCGAAGCTGAGGCTGGCGAGTAACCTGTTCAAGCGCCTAAACGTCCAGCGCTGCACGTACTCGCTCGGTAAGGGCGTGAGCTTCGTGGACGTCTCGGCGGGCGGCAAGGACACGACCAAGGAGGGGCTTGGCGACCGCTTCGACGACGACGTCATGGAGATGGGGCTCAAGGCGCTCATCCACGGTGTGTCATTCCCGTTTTGGAACCTCGACCACATCGACGTGTTCACCGCCGACGAGTTCTGCCCGGTGTGGGACGAGTACTCGGGGGCGCTATACGCCGGCGTGAGGTTCTGGCGGCTCGACTCCGACCACCCGTGGCACGCGACCCTCTACGAGCAGGACGGCTACACGGAGATGGTGTCGGGCGGCAGCGGCTTCGACTTCGAGGTGGCCGAGGCCAAGCGCGCCTACAAGGTCACGTATCGGGAGATACCGGCGGACGGAATGAAGCTGGCCGTCGATGCGGAGAACTACTCCCGCCTGCCCATCGTGGCGGTCTGGGGCGGCGACGCGCACCAGAGCACGCTCGTCGGCATGCGCGAGAGCATCGACGCCTACGACCTCATCAAGAGCGGCCTGGTGAACGACACGCGCGACTGCGCACAGATCTACTGGCTCATCAACGGAGCCGGCGGCATGGACGACAGGGACCTCGACCTGTGGCGGGCGAAGCTCAAGCTGACGCACGTGGCCGAGGTCGACGCCGAGCAGGGGCAGTCCGTGACGCCGTACACGCAGGAGGTGCCCGTCGAGGGCCGCAAGGAGACGCTGGCGCAGATCAAGGCCGACATCTACGAGGACTTCGGCGCGCTGGACGTCCATACCATCGCGGCGGGGGCGACCAACGACCATATCGACGCGGCATACCAGCCGATGGACGAGGAGGCCGCCGAGTTTGAGCGCCACATCCGCGAGGGTATCATGGACATCCTTGCGTTGCAGGGCATCGAGGACACGCCCGTATTCACGCACACTCGCATCAGCAACACCAAGGAGCAGGTCGAGACCGTGTGCCTGGAGGCCGAGTATCTGGACGACGAGACAATCCTGCGAAAGCTGCCGAACATTACGCCCGACGAGAGGGCGAAGATTTTGGAGCGCAAGCAGCGGGAGCAGGAGGAGCGCATGGCGGCGCTGCCGCCCGCCCTGGCGGCGAACGCGAAGGGCGCCCAGGAGGGCGACGAGGACGAGGAAGGTGATGAGTGATGGCGGCATTGCAGGTGCTTGACGGCGAGCTGTGGCAGTGGGACACCGGGCGCGAGGTCGAGGTTGTCGGCTGCGAGCAGGTGCATTTCGCCAAGTCGACCACAGAGACGTGCTACACGGTTGCGGTGGCTAACAGCAAGGCGAAGATTCCCGACGAGCTGCTCCAGGCGGCGGGTCGCGTGTACGCATGGGCCTACATCACGGACGAGGCCTACGGCGGACGCACGCGCATCGAGGCACTCTGGGACGTAAAGAGGCGAGCCAAGCCCGCCGAGTATATCTACGAGCCGAGCGACCAGCGCACCATCAAGGACGCGGAGACGGCGCGAGACGAGGCCAAGGCCGCGCAGAAGGCGGCGGAGGCCGCACGCGACAAGGCTGTCGCCGCGGAGGTCAAGGGGCCACGCGCCACGACTCTTGCCTCGGGCTCGGAGGCAACGGCGGCGATGGAGGGCAACGTGCTGGTCGTCGGCGTGCCGAAGGGCGACGCGCTGAGATACAGCGACCTCACCGCCGAGCAGATCGCGGAGCTCAAGAAGCCCGCGACGGACGCGGCGGCTGGCGTGAACAAGGTCAACAACGAGTTCAAGCAGCTCAAGACTTCTGTCGAAACGGCGGAGAAGGGCCGCGCCGACGCCGAGGCCGTGCGCAAGGAGAAAGAGACCGAGCGCGGGCAGAACGAGACGAGGCGCAAACAGGCGGAGGCGGGGCGCAAGACTGCCGAGCAGAAGCGCGAGCAGGATTCGACCAAGGCCCTCGCCGACGCGCAGGCGGCGCTCAAGGACGCCAAGACGGCAGCCCTGAACTACCAGTCGATTATCGACTCGGCGGCTGCCGTGACGGCGCTGGGACTCAAGAAGGTAAACGGCAAGATTTGCCAAATGCGAAAGGTAGGTGCCTAAATGGCCGATACGCAGGCAACCGAGCAGGCAACCGAGCAGGCAACCGAGGGGTTCGAGTACGCGGACCCGCTGGCATCGGACGAGGCGGTGTGGGCGCTTGTCGGCGCGGTGAAGAATCTGGGCGACCAGAAGGCGCTCGAGCGCGACGCCTCGACGGGTCGCTACTCCAACGAGAGCGTCGCCGCGATGGTGGACAAGCACAAGACGGGGCTGGTGTACACGTTCCTCATCCCGGCTGGCAGTCCGACAGACATCCAGCCGATGAGCGCCGCCGCGAAGCGCGTGGCCTCCACCGAGTTCGTGCCCGCGACGGCGACGAGCGCGGCTGTCGACCCGTTCGACACCGAGGGCGGCCCGTGGTTCCACGTGTCCGCCAACGCCGGTGCCGACGCCGACGGCGTGCCGTGGGTCGAGGCCATCGACGGCGTCGACTATGGTTTCTCGCGTGTGGACAACGGACACGGCAACAACGTCTACGAGATCGCGCCGGTCGTGTGGCAGGCGGTCGAGGTACTGACGAACGGCAACCTGCTCGTCTCGTGGTCCGACAGCCGATTCAGCGGCTCGCAGCCGAACCCCAAGGCGTTGCTGCCGGACGGCACGTTGCGACCGTACATGCTGACGCCGACATACCCCATGAGCATCGACGCTGAAGGGCGCCCGCGCTCCGTCTCGGGCGCGAAGGTCGCCAACCGCACGACGTCGCACGACTCGCTCGTCGACCTTTGCAAGACCGCGACCACGGGCTACTCGGGCATGAGCGTCTACGACCAGTGGTATATCAACTTCCACCAGTTGACCAAGACGCTCTGCAAGTCCTCCCAGGTGGACTTCCCGGGCTGCACGGACTTCAACATCCAGATCCACCCCGCGCTCGCCGAGACAGGCGTCACGCGCGTGGTCGTCACCGCCGAGCAGGCGGCGAAGATTCCCGTGGGTGCGTCGATGATGTATGGCACCGACACGGGCACCACGTGCCCCGACCGAGGCGCGACGGCCGCATACGACGTGTTCGACGGCGCCGTTGTCGGCGGCAAGGAGACGCTCGCGGACGGCAACGTGGCGCTGCTCATGGACGTCGCCAAGGCGTTCGACACGACCGTGAACACATGGCTCCAGAGTGCGCCGTGGAGCACGGGCAACACCGATGCCCTCGTGGGCGACGGCCAGGTGGCGAAGGACGGCAAGCACCCGTTCAAGATCGGCGGCGTCGAGACGGGACTGGG
>ENA-UAOK01001332-UAOK01001332.1-human-gut-metagenome-genome-assembly--contig:-NODE-1332-length-11211-cov-11.086411_pt1 | contig 11211 bp, 10 predicted proteins | sample MGYA00243467_ERZ654553 | MGnify/ENA primary metagenome ERZ654553 (study PRJEB26926, sample SAMN06164886) | human gut metagenome | biome: ENVO:00009003; feature: ENVO:2100002; material: ENVO:00002003...
CGAGATTTCTGCCTGTCTCGTGGGCTCGGAGATGTGTATAAGAGACAGTATTTACTCATGGGTTTATTGAATCTAATCTTACCTAACAGTTCTTCAAACTGGAATCTGTCGTATTAGAGATACCAAACCAATCCATTTTCTGTTGCCTGAATCATTGCCCCCTTCGGTACCTTTCGCAATATGATTAAAACATCCATATAATCGGGTGCTGGAGAAATTAGTCCCATAAACGAAGGAACTACACATATTGTCATCAACCACTTCATTGAAATCGGGCAGACCACGAAAACAGCAAGAAAGATTATTCCCGGAATCAAAGGTGCCAATGACATCATTATATATCGTCCTCTGCTAAGTGCTGCTGAGGATGCAGCATATGCTCTCAACTGTTTTAGAGATACTCCTATATAAACTTTTGCCCCCTTTGGATAACTTATAGCATGAAGAAATTCATGTAACGGCATCGCAACAAAAAAGCCAATAATAAATGACAGCGGCATAAACCATAAATTAAATATAAATTCATCTGATTGCGCCTTTTTTGCAAAAATTGCAACAAAGCATACAATACAAGGGATAATCATGTATGGAATTGATGCTTTAATTATGTCATCTGGTCTGTCAATTAGAACTGCATTTTCAGGAATGCTTTTTTCTTCACACTCTCTGTCCCACGGCTGCTTACCATCCCAAACGTTTTCCCAGTTTTTATTGCCATCCCATATTATCCGCGCCATTTTAATATCCTCCACAAATTCAAATCTTCTGTTGCTTTCAGTCTCTGCTTAAGACTGAAAGTTACCTTCGCTTTACTATTTCTAATAGTTTTCTCACATAATCATCTGCGTGGTTTATCGAAAACTCTCCATGATACATATTAGGAAGAACTTGTATAAAACTATCCTGCAATTTTTCATGAATGATTTTAGCAGATTTTTTCATTGATTGCTTTTCTTTTTCTCCAACATAAATTTGAACGGTTGCTTCACACTCTCCAATGCCATCTTTTAGTGAATATACTGAGTTTTCCTGTAAAAAGGCAATCATATCACTCTTTCTAATAGCAGAAGTATCTTTGTAATATTCATCAAACAAATTTGACTTTATTCGTAGTGATTTGAATTGCAATTTTGAAAACCACTTATACTTTATTAAGCCATAGCAACTTCCAAACGCCGGTTTAATCATAGAATATGTAAATTTTGAAGGTACCACAAGTACACTTTCCACTATTGCATACTTACATATATCTTTGCGTTGAGATAAAATTTCAAGCAAAATCTGCCCTCCAAGCGATAGTCCTCCCATCATTAAAACAGAACCGCCCAATTTGCTATTTACAAATTCTATAATATCCAAAGCATTATTCTCTATCGTCGTAAACTGCTTATCACATCCTGCATGACCATCTAATATAGGCAAAACCACATGATAATCTGTTTGAAGTCTTTCAGCAGCCTCTTTGTAATTCCACCATGATAAACCGCCTCCGTGTAAGAGGATAATTACATCGCTGTTTTCTTTTCCATATTCTACATAATTCAACCTCTTTCACCTCGCTGTAAACTTCAAGTTTTCATGTGTTCGACAAACTTGAATTGAGATTTCATATATTCCAAGGGATTTAATAACTGTTATATTTTATTATCAAATATCTCTCAATCCCTTGAAAACACAAAGTTTATCGCAGGTGAGCTTTCCCTTATTGTTTCCCTTGCGTTATATCGTCCCACCAGTGTTTACGAACTCTGATAAGGGCAAAAACAAGGGCAAGAAAATTATATAAAACAGTATAACACAAAATAAAAGTGACATTGTGAACTGATTGAAATGCTTCTATATTTTTATTGGTTTAAAGGAGACACAACATGAATACCATTTACGCAGAATACAACATGTACCACAACAGCATTGACATTTATACAATATTTATTGTGTCAGGCACCATTGTTTTCAAACTGCATAACATCATCCGGCGGATTCAGAGCATACAAAAGTCCATACGGCGAGCTGTATTCCCATTTCACTGGGATACTGACAAGCGCCGGGTGGACATCCTGCCAACATTCCAGTATTAAGAGAACATTCCCGGTTTCTATACAGCGGTTAAATACAGACATATCATAATATTTATTGTGTCAGGCACCATTGTTTTTTCATTCTCGGCATTGGAAGAACTTCTGCATATCTTCTGGTGAAAGAAGAACATTTCAGTTCCATTCCTCTGCCAGCAGGAAGTCACGAATATTGCGGTGTTTGATTCCATCTCGGCTCATATCCAGTTCGTCCATCGTTACAACGTATTTCGGGAAATTGTCACGAACACCGGCAAACGCCCCAAACTCACGCTGGATGGTTTCCTCCGAGGCAAGTAGATAGGAAACCTGAACATACAGCTTTTTCCCATGATCTTCACATACGAAGTCAATCTCCTTGTCAGAGACTTTCCCAACAGTCACAGAATAACCACGGCGCAGCAGCTCCATGTAGACAACATTTTCAAGGACAAGGTTAATGTCCTTCATGTTGCCACCGTACACGGCTTCCCGGACACCATGATCTGCAACATAGTATTTCTCGTTGACGGTCAGGATTTTCTTTCCCTGGAGGTCTTGGCGCTTCACCTGATAAAACAGGAATGCGTCCGTGCAGGCTTTGATGTAGTTCAGTACCGTTTCTGGTGAAACGGAGCGCCCTTCACTTTTCAGATACTTGGAAATGGCTGTGGAAGAAAAGGTAGTGCCGATGTTGGAAGTTATATAAGCAATAATTCTCTCCAGCATATCCACATCACGGATATTGTTTCGCTTGATAATATCTTTCAGCTCTACGGAGTTGAACAAGTCCCGCAAATACTGACGACTGGCGGCATCGTCGTAGCGAAGGTTGCTCAAATAGGGCATTCCTCCCAGCGTCAGATATTTTGTAAAGCATTGTCTTTCGTCTGCACCTTCGTAAACGGTGTGATACAGCTCCATAAACTCTCTGAATGAAAACGGGTAAATCACGAACTCCACATACCGTCCGGCAAGATAAGTGGCAAGCTCACCGGAAAGCAGCTTGGCGTTGGAACCGGTAATGTATATATCACAATCCAGCTCCACCCGGAAAGAGTTGATACATTTTTCCCAATCAGCCACCTCTTGGATTTCGTCGAAGAACAGATAAACCTTGCCGCTGATTTCTTTTGTTCTGCGAAGGATTTCATCATGCAATGCAACAGCCGTACAAAGGTGTGCATTGCTCATGTTCTCAAAATTCAGGGAAATAAACTGTTCTGGTTGGACCCCGTTTTGGGCAAGTTCCTCTTGGATCAGGCTCAGCATGACAGATTTTCCACTACGGCGAATCCCTGTCAGAACCTTTATCAGCTCATTTCCGATAAAAGGACGGATACGGCTCATATAAATTTCTCGTTTAATCATGTAGACCAGCCTCCCTTCTGAAACTGTCTATATGGTACCACGGCTATAACTGATTTTCAATACCGCAAATCCAGTTTTATCAGATATAATTGATAAAATACGAATTTCGACACAATCAGGCAGTTATACCGAGCGAAGTTTGGCTATGCGTTTTTATTGTGTCAGGCACCATTGTTTCATATTGAAATATAGTGTCTCTGTGCATGTTCTATATACCTCTGATTATATAATATTCAATTTATATAATCTCTCAAATGCTTTTTTATCAAAGTCTGCTTCTGTAATATATAGCTTTCTATCGCTATCAATGTCATTCTAACTCAATAGTCATATCAATTATACAATTAAAAGCAAAGATGCTGCTAACTGAATAACAACATCTTTGCTTGTTTAGAATGGGGATTATAAAATTTTAATGATAGTATACTGTGACATAAATATTTTTTAATGTTGCTGCTGCAACAGTTCCCGTTGAATACCTTGTAGATTCAAATTGAACATAATAATTTCCAACAGGGCTTAAATTATAATTGCCAAAATCTGCAAAAGTAAGAGAACTATTCCAACTTTTGCTGTCTGTATATCTGTCAAATGTGCCATCTCCATTATCCTCATCTTTAGCAACAAATAATTCGATGTTTCCACTACTTCCACTACTTTTTGTGGATGTAACCACTATTTTACTGATTGTGGAGCCTGACGGAACAGATGTGCTGCTGATTGTAAAAGAACCAAGAGCGGAAGTTGCCACTGTATCATTTGTTCCAAAAAAGGAATTTAACATTCCAACAGAATGTCGTGATGATCCAGAAGTTAATGCTGTCGGAGTTATTTCAAATGTCATTGTTTTCTCCGTCTCCGAATAATTTTCCTGAGTTTCTGCCGCAAAAGCTGTGACATTCATTGTAAAAAGCATGACAACACATACAATAATAGAAAAAAAACGTTTTCTTATAATGGATCTACCTCCATACTTTATGTAATCATCCCCATCTAAATATACTAAATTGAAAAATCAAATCTTCCACCGATTTTATTATCCTCTGGTTTGATAGAATTCCATTCAATATTTTTAATTTTATCCAAAAGTTCATCTTTTGAATTTGCTTGAACAGTAGCTTTTTTTACTTCAATTTGCTTTAATTGTTCCTTTTTCTTCGCCTCTTTCTTCTCCGCAGCTTTCTTTTCCTGAATTTTTTCAAGATATTCTTTCTGACTAGCTGATGTTTTTTCTAATTGAGCAAAGAATGTTGTAGTTCCATCACTATTAAAAGAAATACCAAACTTTGTTATTTTTGTATCAGTATCTGCACTGTTTTCTATTCCGTTTGTCTTACCAAATGCTCTTTCAAATCCAAACTGAGCATTGATTTCATCCGACATACGCAAAGCACCTTCAATACTATGCATCTTTTCAGCATAATATTTGGGATCGGATGCCATCTTCTCCATTTCTTCCTTTGAGAAAATAACCGTAAACTCTTTATCACTTTGTGCTAAAATATCTTTAGCATTATCACCATTTTCAAAATCTGCAACCATAAAGTCCATATCTGTTCTTGAGCCACGCATATCTTTAAGCATTTTTTGTGCCTCTTTACTTAGATTTTTTTCGGCTATACTTTCTGTCACATTTTTCTTGACCTTATCATTTTCTGTTGTTTTCGCTGTTTCTTTTTTCTTATCTACTGTACCTGCCTTGTAGGTATTCTGATAACTTCCATAAACAGTACCCGTTGTATTCACATTCATTGACATATCCTTTGTCCTCCTTCTCTGAATCCGTTCTTTATTATTTATTGTTTCTAATATTATATATCGGCTTTATTCCGAAAACTATAATCCTCCCTGTTATTTTTATCCCATGATTATTGAAAATCTAAAATTTGAAATTCACTCTTAAATCAGATTATGCATTAAATATTATTGCTATTGACAAACCACCTAAATATGAATTAAAAGATACTTCTTGCTCAACAGAAAAAAGCAGCCTATTGCAAGTTTATTGTGTCAGGCACCAATTGTTCCAATGCAATTTCGGCATTTTTATCGCAAACGAAGCGGCAGAAGAAAACCTGAAAAAGAAACGGGATGGCAACAACAAGTATCTCTATGAACTTGACTTTTCTTCAGCATTAAAAACAGCCAGAAAGTTCTTCATGCGCAGGGATTCTGGAAGGCACATCGATATTATCCGGCTGATGATGAAATATGTCCACGCAGTGAAAGACAGGTTCCGGCAGTTTCAACGGCCTCTCCGTGGAATCAGCGCAATTCATTTTGGATATCGGTAAGTTCTGCAACTGAATATCCTTCTTTTTGGCAGATGGACAGCATCTGTCTTTTTGGCATACCTGTTTTTGGCTTTTTGAGTTCAAAATATCGGATATTTGACAACAACTGAGCTATCGAACAAAACTTCGAACAACTGACTTAATGGCATTGCCATTGTTTTTCCATTTGTTCCTTTGATGAATCTTCTTTTTTATCTTCTTCACCAGTTCCTGAATCTTCTGGAAAGATTCTTCGCTGATTGTATGTTCCATCCGGCATGCATCATGATTTGCAGTTTCTGGAGATACCCTATCAGTTCTAAGAATTTATTAAGAAATTCTGCCGTTCTCCATTTCATATACTACATCGGCCACGTTCATTGTGGATACTCTGTGGGATACCAGGACAACCGTTTTCTTCTTGGCCGATTCTTTCAATGATTTTAAAATGATTCCCTCCTTTAAAGAGTCGAGGTTCGATGTAGGCTCATCGAGCAGGATCAGAGGGCATTCATGGAGAAATGCTCTTGCAATTCCGATTCTCTGTTTTTCACCACCGGACAGCGTATCACCCAGTTCTCCGACTTCTGTATCATATCCTTTCGGAAGTGTCATTATGAAATCGTGGATAGACGCTTTCTTTGCAGCTTCCATAATCTCTTCTCTGGATGCTCCCGGCTTTGCGATTGCGATATTGTTTGCAATCGAATCATGGAACAGGTGCGTTTCCTGTGTGACATAACTTTCCATATCTCTCAAATGCTTGGTCGGAATCTTGCGGACATCTGTACCGTCTACCGATACACTTCCATCCTGCACATCCCAGAACCGCATCAGCAGTTTTAAGAGCGTAGATTTTCCGGAGCCGCTCGCACCATGAATCCCTGTGATTTTACCCGGCTGTAATTTCAGTGAATAGTTATCTAAAATAACCTCATTATCATAAGCAAATGTTACATGCTCTGCCTCTGCTCCTGTAAATTCATGTTCCATGCTCTCTGCACCGGAAGTTTCCACGTCACCCGGAATTTCTTCCACAAGCGGTGTCTCTTCCAGAAGAGAAAGAACACGCTCACCACTTGCCAGTGTCTGGTTCAGGTTATTGGAAAGGCTTGATAATGCTACTACCGGTCCGAAAGAACCCATCATTGCGATGGTGCAGGTTAAGATTCCCTCGAATCCCATCGCACCTTTGTCGTACAGCCAGATCGTCAGTGCAAGCATTCCAAAAGATGCAAGCAGGATAACCATGTTCGTAAATGAACGCTGTGAGCCTTCCATTTTGCTTAATGACTCCTGCATTCCTGCAAGATTTTTGGAATGCTCAGACATCTGCTCTTTTCTCTTTTCACCCTGTCCGTACTGGATGGTCTCGTCCAGTCCACGTAAAGAATCCAGAACAAAACTGTTCAGTTCTCCGAAGTTTGTCCGAAATTCCATTCCCTTCTGGCTTCCACGTTTTCCATTCCACATCGGGATGACAACACCGACAATCAGATAAGCTACCAGAGCAATCACTCCTGCCAGCCAGTGATATCTTCCGATAAAAATCACCATAATAATTGAGGTCAGCGTTGCAATCGCAATCGGAGAAATGGTATGTGCATAGAACACTTCCAGTAATTCGATATCGGTTGTAATAATCGAGATCAGATTTCCCTTATCCCGTCCTTCCAATTTTGCAGGGCAGAGCTTTCTCAGTGCCGCAAACACTTTGTGACGGATGATTGCCAACAACTTAAATGCGATAAAATGATTACAATACTGTTCCACATAATGCAGGATTCCACGAAGCACTGCAATTACGATCATGACTGTAATAATCGTTTTTACTGGAGTAAATACCCGCCACATATTGTCCACCGGAACAATCATTCCGGCTACTCCTGTCAGAAGACCATGCATGATAACCTGTCCTGCCAGTATCGTCAGGAAGATTGCACATAAATAACCCAATGTTCCAAGGATGATTGCTGCCAGCATGATATGGAGCAAGGGTTTTACCAGACCAATCAGACTTCCCATGATCTGGATGGCACTTCTGCGTTTTGTTGTATTCGTATTTTCACTCATTATGCCATTCCTCCTTTTCCATAGTTTTCCAGTGCCATCTGGCTTTCATACAGATGTCTGTACGCACCATTCTGGCTCATCAGTTCGTCATGCTTTCCGCTTTCTTTGATTTCTCCGTCTTTTAAGAAATAGATCTTGTCAGACTTCACGACATTTGCCAGTCTGTGGGAGATCAGAAGTACCGTCTTTGTCTTTGCCAGTTCGTGAATCACATTCATGATTAGTTCTTCACTTTCTACATCGATATTGGATGCAGCTTCATCAAAAATATAAACCGCACTGTCTGTCCGAAGCAATGCTCTGGCAATTACCAGTCTCTGACACTGACCGCCGGACAGGTTGCTTGCTTTTTCCAACAACTGTGTCTGCAAGCCATCCTGTGTTTGTAAGAACCCTAAGAGATTCACTTTCTGAAGGACAGCTTCCATCTCTTCTTTCGTTGCGTCCGGTTTTGCCATCTTCAGATTTTCTTCTACTGTACCTTTGAACAGGTAGCTGTTATGGCGAACCAGAACAACCCTCTGCATCAGATTGGTTTCATTCACTTCATTAAGCGGTACGCCACCGATGATGATTTCTCCGTTATATCCCCGGTTCTTTGCTGCAAGGATTCCGGCAATCGTACTCTTACCACATCCGGATTCACCAACCAGTGATACAAAACTTCCTGCCGGAAGATTTAAGCCTATTCCTTTTAAAATCTCTCTGTCCTCTTCATAAGAAAAGTGCACATCTTTTAATGTAACATCTAACGCTCCATCCGGCAGTGTTTTTTCTCCAGCCTGTGGTTCCGGCAAATCTAAAATTTTGAAAATCTTATCACTCGCTGCCATACCATTCATTGCGATATGGAAGAATGAACCAAGCAGTCTGAGCGGCAGGAAAAACTCGCTGGCAAGCAGAACGATACATAACGTTCCTACTACACTGATATTTCCTTTTAAGAATTCAGATACCGCAACCGCCATACCGATCGCAGCTCCACCATACGCCACAATATCCATCACGCTGGTTGAATTGAGCTGCATGGTCAGCACCTTCATCGTAATCTTACGAAAGTTCTGGGATTCCACATCCATCTCGTCTGCTTTCTGCTGGTCTGCCTGATAAATCTTCAATGTGGTAAGTCCCTGTAAATTCTCAAGGAACGAATCTCCCAGTCCAGTATAGATGCTCCAATACTTATTCAGTAATTTCTTTGCAATCTTCTGTACCACCACGATAGAAATCGGGATCAGCGGTACACAAATCAGCAGGATCACACTCGCTTTCAGGCTCACTCTGCAAAGAATGATAAATAAGGTCAGTGGTGCGATCAGGCTGTAAAATAATTGTGGAAGATATTTTCCAAAGTATGTTTCCAACTGCTCCACACCCTCAGTTGACACCTGTACGACCTCCGAAGAGGATACCTGCTCACTGTAGGAAGCTCCCAGCTTTAACATTTTCTCATAAATCTTTTCACGCAGAATCCGCTTTACATCCACACACGCCAGATAGGAAGACCTTGCTCCCATCCGTTCACAGATAAATCGGATCACCACAACCAGAACTAAAATCAGTATTGTCCGCTCAATGATCGGTACGGTTACTGCCCGGTATACTACCCGTTCCAGTAAATCTGCGATAGAAAAGACTGCCAATACCTGCGACAGGAGGGCTGCCCACTGCCACAAAATCGTATACACGATATACTTTTTTGCGTGGGACAACAGCCCCACCAGTCTTGTTTTAATCATAAGTAACTCCTTACTTTTTCTTCTCTTTGTTGCTACACACCAGATGCCAGATAGCAAGCACCGGATGATACAACAGCATCCTTGGTCCTGAAAACCGCATAACCTGCCTGATCTGTTCTCTCATCTCCGGCTTATAACAATGTACCTTACAATTCGCACAAAACGTCTTTTCTTCCATGAATGGACACTTTTGACTTCTTTGTTTTGCATAATCCGAAAGTTTTTGACAGTCAGGACACATCTGCCCTTCCTGTCTTTTTTCTTTCGGATGTTTTTTTCGGCAATACAGCCGGATCATCTCTTCCACGACATACTGTTCTTTCTGCCGTTTCTTTTCTACTTTGTCCATCTTACTCTACGCTTTCTGCCATTTCAGCTTCAGGCTTTTCTGTCTTAACTCTTAAGAAGAAGTATAACAGGTGGCATACCCACACAACTGCGATACAGATTCTTCCGATTGGTACATTCTTCACGCAGATAAAGCCGATTGCCATGACTACCGTTACCATTCCTGTCGTGTGAGTTCCATGTGCCAAATTCTATCATATTCAGACATCAATTTCAATGTAATTCACATTTTATGACTCTATTCGCAACCATATTGGATTGCACTTTCAATTTGCAACTGTTTTCGATTGCGCTTTTACAGGAAGCTGTGATTTATTGTGTCAGGCACCATTGTTTTTTAATATCTCACTTACATCAAATCCAGTTCCATCCGGAAGCTGCATATCTATAATTGCCAGGTCAAACTTATAATGTTCAATTAAACTTCTGGCATCTTTTATACGTGTGGCATGATTTGTTTCATAACCTTCTGACTCAAGTGCATACAGAATCCCCGAAGCAATCATTGTGTCATCTTCCAACAAAAGTATTCTGCTCATGAATTATAGTCCTTTCGTTATCGTTATAAGATATTTGCCTTGCTGTTGTTATCATCTAAAGTAATACCTCCAAATATGGTCTTAATATCTTTTCAACATGAAACATGGATGCATATTTCATAAGTGTCCTCAAATTTTTATCTTTGCGTCTGGCATATTGCTTTAAGGCATCCTGAAAGACCTGCATTTCTATATTGTTCCTGCTGCGAAGCAGATCACAAATTGTCCTCTCCATATCATAAACCGGAACTGAATGCCCAAATGGTGTCTGCATAATCGTAATCCCTGTTTCATGTAAATCCTTTTTAACTGTATACACTTGAAAACCGTCTTCCTGCAAACGGCTCGGATTATACCCGGTTCTTACAGTTATAGTATATTTCAAAGGCTCTCTGTTTGTTAAATCGTGGAAAAACAATGCAGTTTCATGAGAAAACACAGCCTGACTACAACGTAAATGCAAAATATACATCGCATCTGTCCATGTATCTGGTGATACATACACACCATGAGCAGCTTGGTCCAATCCTCGTTCTTTTACATAAGAATAAAATACAGGCTTACTAATTCCATTATCTATAACTTGAAAGGTCTGAATTATTCCTCCATATTCATTCAGCAATAAATCTAATTGTTCAAATTGAGTCATACGCATTCTCCTTTCATGCTAATATGATAATATATATTAGCACGAAAGTAAAGGCATATAGTACCAATAAAATATCGGTATTTTTGTTTTAATGATATCCCCTTGTTTCTCGCCATCCCTTTACATACCACCTGATTCCAACATATACCAGTTGCACGAATAATA
>ENA-UAOK01001333-UAOK01001333.1-human-gut-metagenome-genome-assembly--contig:-NODE-1333-length-11196-cov-11.577058_pt1 | contig 11196 bp, 6 predicted proteins | sample MGYA00243467_ERZ654553 | MGnify/ENA primary metagenome ERZ654553 (study PRJEB26926, sample SAMN06164886) | human gut metagenome | biome: ENVO:00009003; feature: ENVO:2100002; material: ENVO:00002003...
GAGATTTCTGCCTGTCTCGTGGGCTCGGAGATGTGTATAAGAGACAGGAATAAAAGACAATATTTTAAAAAAAGTACATGAAGAAATAAATGAAAAGACAAATATTTTGTTTGATTGGAAACCATTACGAATCGGAAGAAAAGTTGCAGAAATTCAATTCATTTGTCATTTCAAAGATACAAAGGGAGTTATTGATGGCGAATTTGAAGAAAAAGATCTTCCAACAGTTTCCAATGCTTTGACTTTGGATGAAATAGATAACTTGGAATATGCTTCATTGGAATATGTTATTGCAGAAATCCAGTACACCTTCAAATCTGTAAACAAAAAAGAAGAATTAAACAAAGCTGAATTGAGCATCATAAAAGAACTATATGAACTATATGGTGGAAGAATGATGGTAGTCGCTTCAAGAGAAGCGAGTACTTATGAAAAATATTCTTTATACTACATGAAAGAATTGATGAAAACTTGGGTCATGAAAGGATACAGTGCCGAAGATGTGGAAAATGGAAAACGATAAAGAATAGGAGAGAACGCAAACGAAAAGAATTTGATTACAGGAACTCGTTTCCTAAATGTAGAAGGGATGCTTCCATTTGAAAATATGGTTGCTGATTATTTGAAAGAAACAAACAACCATGTGTTATATCGTGTTACTCCTATCTTTAAGGACAATGAATTAGTGGCAAGAGGTGTTACGATTGAAGCCTATTCTATTGAAGATCATGGAGAAGGAATTCAATTCTATGTGTATTGCTACAACAATCAACCAAAAGTAGAAATAAATTATCAGACAGGAGAGAGCAAGGAAATTGCATCTTCTTCTGAAAATGAGCCTAACGATAGTGAAAAAAGAACATTTGTCGTGAATAAGAATTCTAAAAAATTTCATGAAGAAGACTGTGCTAATGCAAATAAAATTTCTGATAAAAATAGAGAAGTCATTGAAAGTGATGTGAATTCACTGATTGAACAAGGATATGAACCTGCACAATGTTGTGTGAATGATTAAGAATATTATATATGATACGGAAATAAAAAAACTTATACCTTTATTTTCTTTGGCAAGGTATAAGTCTTATGCTAAAATCATGGTGGACAGATTATTTAGGTAGTTCAGGTCGCTAGACCAAGGAGCGTTGAACCTTGTTAATATAAATGTATTTTCGAGGAGTGATGCTTATGAGTACATATGAAGCATTATCAATAATGTTATCTATACTAACTCTAGTCGTTGTTCTTCTAATCGAATTGATTAAGAAAAAATGACAAATAAAAAACTACCTAAGTTTCCGAGGCGAAGGTAGTTTTTTATAGAACTATTCAAAACCCTGAACAGAATAATCTGTCCACTTTTTACATCTTTATTATAAGCGATAAATTGATAAATATCAATAAATTCAAAAAAGGAAGTCACTTCCTATTTTTCTATTTGAGTGCAACAAGGCAGAAAAACTGGTAAATCAAATAAAGATTCTGTAGAATAATCGTGGAGGTATATGTATATGTACTATACTATCCAAAATAAGCACTCATTTGGAAATGTTTCAGTTCTTAACCAATCTTAACCAATATGGAATTACAGTTTTTGACTCTAGTAGTCATACTGTTAATTATCAGAGAGTTAAAAAAGTAACCTGAAATATGTTCCAATGGGTGCAAAAAAAGAAGAGGATTGCCGTCCTCTTCTTTTCCTATGGGAAATCCACAGTTCTTAACCACTATTATTATATGCTATAAACTGAAAAATGACAACTGATTTTAGATTTTAAAAACTGTAATTTTACCTGTGGTTGCACTTTTGCTTCACATCAAAATGTGCTAATATGATAATGTGGTAAATTATTGAAAAGGCAGAAAACTAATCGTTTTTTGTCTTTTTTTATTTTCAGAAAGGAGATAGTTTATAATGAAATGGTATTTTAAACGAAGGCATCCAGTTGGATGCCTCTACTTATTTATGTAGGAAAAAGTGGAACGGATGAAAACTCGAGATTCATTCGTTTCATAAAAAGGAAGTCACTTCCTATTTTTCATAAAACGAAAAAAGAAGAAAGGAGATACTTATGAAAAAAACATTTAAACGAATGGTAACTTGCATTTTTTCAGCACTTTTAACTGTAAATAGTGTAATGCCTGCCTATGCAAATGAACAACCAATTTCAGAACCATTATCTAGTACGCTTAATGTATCTGTTATTGGAAGTGGACAAGTTAAGGTTACAGAGAACGGAAATGAAACTGTTGTTACTACAGAAACTCCATTTAGCCAGTCTTATGCAGAAGGTACAAATGTAAAGATTGAAGCAATCGCTACTGAAGGAAATGTAATTGAGAATTTTACGAATAATGATGTAGCAGTACCTGAATTTGTGGCAGAACAAAACAATTTAAAGATTGAATATGTTACTGGTGTCGAAAATTCAAACTTTGTAGTTACATTCAAAGAAATTGTTTCTAGTGAAGAACAAGAAACAAATGAAAAAGTAGATACAGAACCGATTGAACAACCTGAAGCAGAAGGAGAAACTACAAAAGAAGATTCCATTGAAACGGAAGAAAAGGATAAAACAAAAGATAAAGTAGATAAAAATAGTAAACTGCTAATCAATGACGAAACCTTTATTCCAAATCGTCCTGTTAGTGCTGAAGAACAACAAATTTTAAACGATTATCAAAATGGAATGACTATGAAAGAAGAGTATATTCAAAAGCGTAAAGAAATTGTTGATAAAATTCATGCGTGGAAATATGTGGATGATAATTATTTTATTACGGCTAAATTTTATGAAGATTATGATACAGCAAATCTATTGCTAGGATTAGGTGCTTCTATTTTAATTGCCCCTGATTTTAGATACTCCGAATCTGCATCAAGCACTTATTCTTCTGATCGCAGTTTGAGTAGTCCTGTTGTTACTTATTTTGAAGAAGGTGGACATACATCTATTTCTAATGGAATAGGATCGGTTTGGGGAACTGGTGGATTTTGGAAGGTTGATGGACATGTAGCATTTTGTGGAGAAGCTATGTACGCACCACCACGAGCAGGAATGACCTTAAATTCTGCTGTAGAAGTACATGATGATAGAGTGCGAAAAGTTATTTATTATGCTTATGGATATCCAAATAATCAGGTTTCCAATACTTTTCCAAACAGAGATCAAGCTCTCTTGGCAATGAATGAATTCTTATCTGCTGTAGCTAGTGGCACTTCAATTAGTGGTTCTACTAATGGACAGCGTTATCATGTTGCATATGAATCGCTAAAAGGAATTTTAAACCTACCTAGCCCACCATCTGATTTTAAAGTATATAAAGCAAAATGCCCAGGTACTGGAGTAAGTTGGCAAGGAATTGTAACACAGAATCAAACTTTATATTGGGGACAAAATGAGCCGAAAGGAAATCTAACGATTGAAAAATCTTCTGCGAATCCTTCGATTACAGACAATAACAACTGCTATAGTTTAGAAGGTGCAGAATATGGATTGTACAATAGTGAAGCCGATGCCAATAAGGATGTTAATCGAGTAGGTACATTTACAATCAAAGCTGATGGAAAAGCAAATACCATCAAGGACTTGAAGGCAAAAACATATTACTTGAAAGAAACGAAAGCAGGAAAAGGGTATGCGTTGGATAAAAAAGTATATTCAGTTTCTGTTACCAGTGGAAAAACAGAAGTATATAAGGTAAAAGATATTCCTCAATCTGACCCAGTAGTAATAATGTTAAGAAAGCGTGATAAAGAAACAGGAGAAAATGATCCACAAAGAGATGCGAAATTAGAAAATGCCGAATTTACTGTAAAATACTACAAAGGAGAGTATGCTGAAGGTATCGATCCTGCGACACAGGGAGCAACACCTGAACGCACTTGGGTATTAAAAACAGATGAAGATGGATTTACTGCATTAGATAAGAGTTTACTTGTATCAGGTGACGAATTTTATTATGCATCAAAGGTATATCCAACTATTCCAGTTGGTACGGTAACTATGCAGGAAACGAAAGCTCCTGAAGGATATTTATTGAACAATGAAATTTTTGTTGTAAAAGTTAAACCTGAAGGAAACGATGAAATTCTAAACACTTATCAAGAACCAATCGTACCTGAACAGGTTATCAAAGGAAAAATTCGCATTGCTAAGAAAGACAAGGATACAGGAAAAGTCATTCAAGTGGCAGGGACAGTCTTTGATATTTATTTCAATGGACAGAAAGTAAGCTCAATGACAACGGATGAAACAGGATATGCTACATCTGAAGACTTGGCTTACGGAGAATATGTAATCAAAGAAGCAAAAGCTCCAAATGGATATGTCGTTGATGTAGATCAAGAGGCTGTCGTAGATATTACAGCCGAAAAGACATACGATACAGAATTAAGTGATAAACGAGTGAATGCGACCATCAATCTTGTTAAAGAAGATAAAGATACTGGTAATCGTCCTCAAGGGGATGCAACACTAACAGGTGCTGTATATGGACTATATGCTAAAGAAGATATTCTTGACCCATCTATGGATGGAACAGTCATTCATAAGAAAGATTCTTTAGTTGGAAAAATCACGACAGATAAAAATGCAAGTGGTACAATTGAAAATCTATATTTAGGGGAATATTACTGGCAAGAAATCAGTCCAAGCGAAGGATATGAATTGGATGAAACAAAATATCCTTTCACTGCAAGTTATAAAGACCAAAATACAATTACAGTTACTGTGGATAGTACAGTGAAGGAAACAATTCGTACTGGAGAATTTGACATTATCAAAACGATTACAGATGGAAGTCAATCTGAAATCATGACAAATGAAAAAGGTGCAGAATTTGTTGCTGTATTGTTAAAGGATTATGAAGCTAATGGTAAAGACATTCAAAAGGCTTTACAATATGCAAAAGAAAACCGAAGCGAAAAAGAATATGCTGTATTAACAACAAATAAAAATGGTTATGCGACTTCAGGCAAATTAGCGTATGGTAAATATATTATCCAACAGACTAAGAAAGGCGAAAACGCTGAAGAAACAGATATTCTTGAAGGAACATTCACATTTGAAGTAACCGAAGCCAATGGACAAACAATTATTAAAGGTGGAGATACTTCAGGAAATTCTCTTGAAGTCGGAGATGATGGTAAGATGCATTACCATATCAATAACCGACCAAGTGATTATTTCTTAAAACTTGTGAAAGTAGATGCTGAAAGTGGAAAACAGATTATCTTATCTGATGCTACATTTAAAGTTAAAAATCTAGCAACTGGCGAATATATTCGTCAAAAAGTAGCAGGTGTTTGGGTTGATGAATTCAATACAGATAAAAATGGTTATGTTATCCTTCCTTTAAAATTGAAATCAGGTAAATATCAACTTGAAGAAATCAAAGCACCACATAACTATTTGTTAAATGGCACAAGCATTCCATTTGAAATTAAAAAATCGGAAGTGACTTCCGAAGATGAAGATGGAGATGCATATATCGTAGTAGCTATGGAAGATACACGAGTAAAAGGGTCTATTTCTTTTGAAAAACGAGGAGAAGTGTTAGTGGGTTCTCATAAAGACGAAAATGGAAATATCGTATTCGATTATGAAGAACATGGATTAGCTGGCACGGAAGTTACTGTTTATGCGAAAGAAGACATCATTGACCCTGCGGACGGAGAAGTACTTTATAAAGCAGGTGAAGTTGTTACAACGGCAACTACAGATAAATCAGGAAAGGCTCAAGTAGATAATTTATATCTAGGTAGCTATCTAGTGCGTGAAACAAAAGCCCCTGAAGGTTTTGTAGTATCTGATAAAGAGTACAATGTTACTTTAAACTATAAAGACGATCATACAGCAATCATTTCTGATTCCGTTTCTTATGTGAATGAACGACAAAAAGTAGCTATTGACTTAGTCAAACTAGATGATGAAACAGATACACCTTTAAGTGGTGCTGAATTTGGATTGTATGCTACGGAAGATATTTATGGCTATGACAATGAACCTCGTATCACAGATATGGCTAAAAAATTAGTCGTTGAAAAAGGTACATTGATTGAAACTTCAATTTCTGATGACAATGGACAGGTTGTATTTAATGCAGATCTTCCTTTAGGAAAATATGAAATCCGTGAATTGAAAGCACCAATCGGATATGCTTCTAGTGATAAAGTCATTGAAGTGGATGCAACATATCAAGGACAAGATGTAGAAACAATCGAAATCGAAGCAGAATTCAAGAACAGCATTACAAAAGTTGAATTCTCAAAAATTGATGCAACAACTAGCGAAGAATTAGAAGGTGCAACACAAGTTGTATATCCAAAAGATAAACCAAACGAAATTTTTGAAACATGGGTATCTACAAAAGAACCTCATATCATTAAAGGTTTAGAAGTTGGACAAACTTATATTTGGGAAGAAATTTCTGCTCCGTATGGATTTGCTCTTGCTGAAAAGATTGAATTTACTGTAGAAGATACAGGCGAAATTCAAGTGGCAGGAACAATGAAAGATGAAATCGTATATGGACAGTTAGCTTTTGAAAAAGTAGGTAAACAATTCACATATACAGACATTGGTATGACGGATTTAGGAGTGGTTAATACACCAGTCTTTGAAGAAATGAATATCTTAGGTGCTGAAATTACTATTTACGCTTCAGAAGATATTACATTAGGAAATGGAATCACTTATTACAAAGCTGATGAAGAAATCGAAACTTTAGTAAGTGATTTTGAAGCTGTACAGTCTATCAAACTTCCAGTTGGTAAATACTATTATGTTGAAACAAAAGCCCCAATCGGTTTTGTGAAGAACGAAGAAAAACATTACTTTGAAGTTAAAGACAATCAGATCAACGAACTACAAGTAATCGAATCTACATTGAAGAACGAAAGACCAGTGTATAACATCAACATGACGAAACAGATGGAATTCTCTGATACAGCTATGAACAAAGAAGCCTATAAAGATGTAGTCTTTGGTATCTACACTCGTGATGATACATATGATTGGAAAGGGAATGTAGCGATTAAATATGACACATTACTAGCGACATCAGGTATTGATGAAGAAGGTCATTTAGTACATACCCCTGAACTTCCAGTTGGTAACTACTACATTAAGGAATTGGCAACAAATTCAGCGTATAAGTTAGATGAAAAAGAATACGACTTTAGTATTGAACAATCTAATGATAAGGCTGTCATTGTGCCAATCAATGAAGGTAAACCAATCATCAATAAATTGAAAGAATACTATGTTCTAGTCAATAAAGTAGATGAAAACACAATGAAAAACATCATCAGTAAGGAATTTGAATTCACATCTTTCACAGATGCAGAATGCAAAAATCCTATCGAAACAAAACAAGCAAACACAAAAGACGGAACTGTTAAGTTTGTATTGAACTACGGAACGACATACATCAAGGAAACGAAAGCCCCTCTAGGTTATTCGTTAAGCCCTGAAGTTGTGAAAGTAGAAGTCAATGATGATGGATTGTTTGTAAATGGTAAGAAGGTAGAACGAAGTGAAGACTTGTTGTATTCTATCATCTATAAAGATAGTTTGCTTCCAGTTATTCAAACAGGAGCAGGTAGTGATTCTATGTTGTTTATCGTTGCAGGTCTTGGAGTTTTAGTATCTTTGATCGGTATCTTAGAATACAGAAGAAGAAATAGAAACAAGAAGTCTGAAAATACATCAGAATAAAGAATTGTTTAAAATCTATTTCACAAAAATAATAAAATCTCTGATAGTTCACAGTGAGGTAGAGAATATAAAACAATGATTTATCTTCCTGAAGCCCTTGCTTTTACGCAAGGGCTTCAAATAAAAGGTATCAAAGCAATTTGATGCTTTTTATTTGAAAAATAGGAAGTCACTTCCGAAAATTAGAAACAAGGGGGTTATCATGGTTACAAAAATACAAGATGGTTTAGTTACTTATATTGGTTTTCACGCAAACAAAAATAAAAAGTTTATTGTTGAAACAAAAGGAAATTGGACATATATAAATTATCAAAAAGATGAATTTACACGAATTATTTGTGGCTATGTGGTTAAACAAGATGATGGAAGATATAGAACGCATAGACTTGGAACTTTTGATACAAATTTTAAAGATAGAAATGTAGGATATTTCGATTCACTTAAAGATGGAATAGCATATATGAAACAAGTGTATATTCAAGAATTATATCCAACACATAAAGACTTAGGGAAAGAAATTTTAGATAGTTCAAACACATTTGTAGAAGTTGAAGAAGACTTAGATGAAATTGAAAAATAGGAAGTGACTTCCTATTTTTTGCAGAAAGCATAAAAATGCTATCTATTAGAGTATTTAGAAATCTGTTATAATAAGAATACGAAAGAAGGTGGTTTTATGGCACAATATAAAGCTAATGTTTTTGTTAAAGATGAATTAAGAGAAATAACAAATCCTGAAAAAGATAGACCACAGCGTATTATTGGAGAAGAATTGAAAGACTATTTATTTGATTCTAAAGATACCAAAGTCTGTATCTTGTATGGATTGCGAAGAACAGGAAAAACAACTTTGATGTTGCAAACAATTTCTGAATTGACACAAGATGATTTTGAAAAAAGTGCATATATCGAAGTAAGTAATAGAGATACAATATCTTCTTTGTATAGCGATCTTGATATGTTGAAAGAAGAAGGATACAAGTATATTTTCATTGATGAAGTTACTTCTTTAGATAACTTTATTTCCATGTCTTCCTTATTTCCTGATGTATATGTTAGAAAAGGTATGAGAATTGTTCTGACAGGAACAGATTCTCTAGGCTTTTTCCTATCTTCTTCTCGTGAGCTTTATGATAGAGCTAGATATATTCATACAACATATATTCCTTTTTATGAATTTAAACATCTGTTTCCTAATAAAAACATTGATGAATTCATTGAATATGGTGGTACTTTAATTCCTGAATATAATGAAGATTATCCGTTCTATAATGGAAAAAATGCTGAACAATATGTAGATTCTGCAATCGCACAGAACATCCAGCATTCTTTAGAAAACTATGAAGAAGGCAGTAAATTCCGTTCTTTGATAAATCTGTATAATCAAGACAAACTTACTAATGCTATCAATCGTGTTGTACAGAATAGAAACCATCAATTCTCTATCAAAGTAATTCAAAGTACATTTAAGTCTTCTGATTATAACTCTGTTAGAGATATAATGACTACTCGTGTTAAGAAGAATATCGAACCTAACACAGATATTCTAAACAGAATAGATTCAAGCACGATTATTGAATCATTGAAAAAACAACTTCATATTTATGATGCAAGAAAAGATGAAATATTAACAGATTCTGAAGTCTATGAGATAGAACAATATTTACGAAAACTAGAGATTGTAGATTCCTACACTGTTGAATCAGGTGACTTTAATATTTCGCCAGTAGAAAACAATATTATTACACAATCAGGGTTGCGATACAGTCAGTGCAAGGAATTGTTGAAGATTTTAGAAAATCACAATACTTTTCGATTGGGAACAGATAAAGAACAAAATTTAATTGTTTCAACTATTGATAACAATGTAAAAGGGAAGATATTAGAGGAATTGACAATTTATAATGTCCAACAGTCTTTGGATGCTGAAAAATATGAAGTATTTCAACTCTCTTATCCACCAATGCCAAGTGAAGGTGTTACGGAAGGAGAAATTGATTTAGTTATTAAAGATAAAGAGGCATATACTGTAGAATTGTTTGAAATTAAACACAGTTCTGAAATCGTACCTAGTCAATATAAACATATGATTGACCCTGCAAAAATGAAATACTTTGAAAAAAGAGGATTAGAAGTAAGTGGAAGAACAGTGTTATATATGGGAAAAACACAAGGACAAGAAATTGAGGGTGTGAAATATAAAAACATATCCGAATATCTTGATGAATTAAAAGTTTATGATCGTAATTATCAGAAGATGTTTTTAGTACAAAAAGAATGTGCAAAAAATGTAGAAGATGGATATGATGAGAATGATTCATTGGATACAAAATGTTAATGTAAAGTGGAGAGAAATCTTCACTTTTTTTCATAAATAGGAAGTGACTTCCTAATTTGGCTAGATGGCAAATTAAAATTAGTTTGCAAATAAAAATTACTGTGCTATACTCTAATTGAAGATAACATTTTTGTTATTATTCATGTGAGGATTGCCTTTTGTAGTTGAAGTACAAAACAAAAGGGTAAAGCTCAAATCTCTAAGGTGCTTCGCTACCATTCCTATAAAATATAGGATAGTCAAAGACTAAAAGGCGAATGATTTATTCGGGTGCTTCGCTACCATGCCTATTTATAATAAAACGAATAGGATAGCAAAAAGCTAAAAGGCGAATACAAAGTCATGTAGAGATGCATGGCTTTTTTTATGTTTGGGGGTGCTTGCATGAGTGAAAAGCTAGATTTTTATGAAGTGAATATAGATTATGTAAAATATCTAAAACAATTTGATTCTCGAATACCTGATGTAGTGTATCAAAATAGAAATAAATTTGTATGCGGAACATTATTCAAAATCAATGGGTTGAATTTTTTTGCCCCTGTATCCTCATTTAATATAAAGCAAAATTCAAACTATGTTATTGAAGTTGGAAATGTACCAGTAGGTAGTGTTCGTTATTCTTTCATGTTTCCTGTACCTGATTCAGAAATCAAACAAAAAGTCATAAATAATGAAAGTGATTATCAATATAGATTCCTGCTAAGACAAGAATTAAAATATTGTAATAAGAATAGAGAAGTCATTCAAAGTAAAGCAAAAGCAATCTATCATAAAGCGTTGGATAAAAATACAACATATCATAAATTTTGTTGTGACTTTCAATTGTTGGAAGAAAAGTGTAAAGAGTGGATTTATGATAAAACCATAGTGAAGCATGAAAAAGGAATTCCAATGTATAAGTTTTCTTTTCAAGAGAAAATGACATTGTTGGAACTCACGAAAGACAGACATACAATTGAGTTGTTCGCTATAGATCATAATGAAGTGATTAAAAATAAAGCGACAGACAAACTAAAAAAATTAGATGAGGCTACTAAGAAAATATCTCCAGTACATGAACACTTAAAGAAAGGAATAAATGTACCTCATAAGCTGTCTCTTATACACATCTCCGAGCCCACGAGACAGGCAGAAATCTCG
>ENA-UAOK01001335-UAOK01001335.1-human-gut-metagenome-genome-assembly--contig:-NODE-1335-length-11183-cov-4.550593_pt1 | contig 11183 bp, 10 predicted proteins | sample MGYA00243467_ERZ654553 | MGnify/ENA primary metagenome ERZ654553 (study PRJEB26926, sample SAMN06164886) | human gut metagenome | biome: ENVO:00009003; feature: ENVO:2100002; material: ENVO:00002003...
CTGAAAGATTTTCGTAGAATCCCTCAGGCATAGCCAGCCGTATGATCAATTGCCTTGCAAAAGGGATGGAATGAAGCACAGGAAACGCTGTATAACATCGTTTACGCTGCGCAATCGCACTCCCTATATGACACATGCGTTGTGTCGAAGGATATGAATCATCTGATTTTCATGATTTCTTCTAAAACAATGAAAAAACGCGAAAAAAGGCAATTTCATTAGAAAAAAAGAGGTAAATGGATTTTTTGATTATAAAAGTCCTGGAATCATTTTAAACAGTCTAAAATCTCCTATTGAAGTTCATGTGAACTTATGATATTATACAGTCAATAAATCAAAAGATCAAACGAAAGGAGGAAGCCATCATGTTTCAAACATTGCCAGGAACCCTATTGGAGCGCAGGCAGACAGATGGCCGCGGCGCCTACAGCCTAATCCAGCCGATCCTCTCACTGACAAAAGGTTTAACGCTCTCCCAGATTCGGGAGCTGACAGGGCTGGAAAACTCCACGGTTCAAAATTGGGTCAAGAGAGGCTGGGTGGCAAACCCAAAATCCAAGCGCTATGGGGAGCGCCAGGTGATGCGGATTATCCTGATCAATGCCTTGCGTGCGTCCCTTCAGTTGGATAGTATCGCCCAACTGATGCAATATCTCAACGGAAGTGTAGAGGATGTAGCCGACGATATTATCTCAGACGGCGCGCTTTATGATTATCTGTGCGCAATCGTATTTGAGCTGGAAGATGCGCCTGTGATGGATGAAAAAAAGCTGGATGAAACCATTGCAGCCCATATTGCCGATTATCACGGCCCGGCGCAGGATTCCCGCGAAAAGCTGGGCAATACGCTCAAGATCATGACGTTCGCCTGCATCTCCTCCCGGCTCAGGCAAAAGGCGGAGGCGGAGATGAGCGCCATACTCGGGGGCTAAGTTTAGGCTGAGCAAACGTTTGCTGTCCTGCGGCTTCTGAATTGCGCATATCTATCAAAAAAAGAGGAAAGGAGAGAAGATTATGGAACCCAACACGGTCATGCTGTTTGTCTGGATTGGCCTGATGGTTGCGTTTACCGTCATCGAGGCGGTCACTGTGCAGCTTGTTACCATCTGGTTCGCCGTGGGCAGCTTAGTTGCCCTCATTGCGAATATCGCAGGCGCGAACATAGTGGTGCAATGGCTGATATTCGTTGCGGTATCTGCCGTTTGTCTGCTGGCCACACGCCCAGTCGTCAAAAAGGTTGTCAACGCAAAGGCGCAGCCAACCAATGCGGATCGCTGCATTGGGCAGACGGCTCTCGTGACCGAGGCAATTGACAATGAGATTGGCACGGGTCAGGTCAATTCAAAGGGGATCATCTGGACGGCGCGCTCCCTAAACGGGGAGCAGATTGAAAAAGGCGCCAGCGTCGTAATAGAACAAATCGAAGGCGTCAAGGTTCTAGTTACCCGCGCATCCTGATGAGAGGAGCGCAATCGTCCAAAAAGAACAGGGAACCCCCTGTTCTAATAAAAATTGAGGAGGAACTCTAGTATGGAATGGTTGTTTGTTGTGCTTGGCATCCTGTTGTTTTTGCTGATTATTGTGGTGCTCAATATCAAAATTGTGCCGCAGTCAAAAGCGTATGTCATTGAAAGGCTCGGTACCTATCATGCCACGTGGGAAACCGGCCTGCACGTGAAGATTCCGTTTTTGGAGCGCGTTGCAAAGGTCGTCTCCCTGAAGGAACAGGTGGCGGATTTCCCGCCGCAGCCTGTTATCACAAAGGATAACGTCACGATGCAGATTGATACCGTTATCTTCTTCCAGATCACAGATGCAAAGCTTTACACCTACGGCGTGGAGCGCCCGATTTCCGCCATCGAAAACCTGACCGCAACCACCCTGCGTAATATCATCGGCGAGATGGAGCTCGATCATACGCTCACCTCCCGCGATACGATCAATGCGAAAATCCGCGGTATTCTCGACGAAGCGACCGACCCCTGGGGCATCAAGGTCAACCGCGTGGAGCTGAAGAATATCGTACCGCCTGCCGAGATCCAGGATGCGATGGAGAAGCAGATGAAGGCAGAGCGCCAGCGCCGTGAATCCATCCTGCGCGCTGAAGGTGAAAAGGCCAGCAAGATCCTGGTTGCCGAAGGCCAGAAGGAAAGCCAGATTCTCGCCGCAGAAGGCGAGAAGCAGGCCGCAATCCTGCACGCGGAGGCCGTGAAGGAAGCGAAGATCCGCGAGGCGGAAGGCCAGGCGCAGGCAATCCTTGCCGTGCAGCAGGCCGAGGCCGAGGGCATCCGCATGATTAACGAGGCAGCCCCGGGCGAAGGCGTTATCACCATCAAGAGCTTGGAGGCCTTCCAGAAGGTGGCCGACGGGCAGGCGACGAAGATCATCATTCCGTCCGATATCCAGGGCCTTGCAGGCCTTGCAACCAGCGCGGGCGAGCTGCTGCGCAAGCGTTTTGACCTTCTTTTCAATGTGCTCGCGGCTCAGGGCGGTGTTCTTGACGTACTCCGCCACGATCTCGATGACGTTCGCGTCCGGCGACACGCTCGTGAGCATGCCCTGAATGACGAGCAGGCTGCGCCCGAGCATCGTCAGCGAGGCGGGCATGGACACGCCGTATTCGTTCAGGATCTGCACGAACTCGTCCACAAGCACGCCCATGTCCATATCGGCCATCGGCATGGACTCGTACTTGTGCAGGAAGATGCCGATGCGCTCCGTGAGCGCCTGCTGGTCGGGTGCGCGGTCGTACCGGCCGAGCGCGAGCAGCGTCTGCGTCAGGGCGGGCACGTCCTGGTCATAGATTGTGCGGATGATGCCCATGTACAGCTCCGCCTCGCGCGGGCTGATGCGGCCCATCATGCCGAGGTCGAGCCAGATGATCTTCCCGCCCTGCACGCGGATGTTGCCGGGGTGGGGGTCGGCGTGGAAAAAGCGGTAGACCGTGATCTGGCGGATATAGTTGTGCACGAGCTTGACGGCGATCTCGTTGAGATCATAGCCGTCGGCGCGCAGGCCGTCGGCATCGTCGATCTGGTGGCCGGCGATGTACTCCATGACGAGCACGTTTTTCGTGCACCACTTCGGGAACGTGGCCGGGCAGTCGGCGTAGGCCACGCCGTCATTGAGCCGTTTGAACTCGGCGATGTTGTTCGCCTCGATCGTGAAGTCGAGCTCCTCCTGCACGGTGTGCCACATCTCGTCGAGCACGGCGTGAAAATCCAGCGCGCTCGCGAGCGGCGTGTATTTGAGCAGCGCGGCGGCGCGCTTGAGCAGGCGCACGTCGCGGCTCATGATGTCGTACAGGCCCGGGCGCTGCACCTTCACGACCACGCGCTGGCCGTCCGCGAGCGTCGCGGCGTGCACCTGCGCGATGGAGGCCGAGCCGAGCGGCCGGATGCCGATGTCCGAAAAGACCTCCTGCCACGGGCGGGCATAGGCCTGCGTGAGGATGTCCTCTACCTCGGTCAGCGGCATGGGCGTCACGTCCGTGCGCAGCGTCTCGAGCGCGGCACAGTATTCTTTGGGCAGAATGTCCGAACGCATGGACAAAATTTGTCCGAATTTGACAAACGTCGGCCCAAGGTCCACGAAAATATCGCGGACCTTCTCCGGCGTCAGCCCCTGGACGAGGTGGTGCTTTTGCAGAATGGCGACGATCTCGGCGAAGCGCTTGGCCTCGTCGATCTGCGCGGCAGCGGGGCCGGCCATCAGCCCTCTTCCTTCAGGGCCAGCAGCTTCTGCAGCAGCGCCTCACGCTCATCGGCGCTCATGGCATCCACGTCCACGGCGGGCTTTTCGGCCGCGTCCTTCGCCACGGCCTGCTTGCAGGTGCGCTTGAGCTCCTCGTTGAGCACGCGCCCCTTCTCCACGGTCACTTCGCCGCGCGCGACGCACTCGTCGAGCAGCTTGCCGAGCTTTTCGCAGCCGAGGTCGGCCGCGCCCACGGAGGCGACGATCAGCTTGCGCAGATAGCTTTCAATAGAATCCATAATCCATACACTCCTTATCTTATCTTGTGCACTTTGCGGTATCGTATGCCCGGTCTCGGGCAGAGCTTGCGAGAGTCAGTCGGCCGCGGCGGCCGCGTCGAGCAGCGCCATGACCCGGCGGTAAAACAGGCGTGTGCGCACGACACCGTTGTTCATCACGCCGCCGATCGCGGCCAGGTGGTCGAGATTCTCGACCGGCAGCACCTGCCACACGCCGCGCTCCGGCGTCTGGCCGGGCACAAAGTCCGTGTGCGGCGCGCCATCGGGGCACCGGGCGGAGATCGTGTTGACCAGTCCATCGTTCGGCAGCCAGCCGCGCGGCATGCCCGCTCCGTCGCGCCCCATCGCGGTCGAAAACGGCCAGAGCAGCGGCGTCATGGCCGTGTCGGGCTTCTGGTCGTGCGTGAGCAGGCGCGGCAGCGTCCGGCAGCAGGGGATGGAAAAATACCACGTGTCCGGCAGCGTCCGGATGCGCGCATTGAGCACGCGCGCACCCGCGGGACGCAGGTCGTCAAAGGCGCTGTCGCCCGCCGGTAGCGGGTTTTGCGCCAGCATGCGCAGCGCCGCCGTCGAGAGCGGCTCGTCCGGGTCGCGCCGGATGCCGAACTGGTCGAGCCGGAAGTCATACACACCCTTGAACGCTGAGATGCCGAGCGCGCGCGCCGCGCCCAGAAACAGCGTCGAGAGCGCATTTGCCGCGTCCGGCTGCACGTCGAGAAACGTGGACCCGTCGTGCGGTGCGGCGATGGCCACCAGCGCGTGCACCCAGCCCGCTTTGCCGCCGGTGAACAGCGGCGAGGGCGTCTCGCCGGCGGCCGCGGCCGCCTGCACTTCCTCCGGGCAGCCGTCTGCCAGCAGCTGTAGGAGCAGCCGCGCCGTCGCGCCGCCGAAGCTGTGGCCCACGAGGTCGATGGGCCTGTCTGCGTCCCAGTCGGGCACGAGCGGGGCCGGATACGCCGTGCCGAAGCGCGCGTGGCCGAAGCGCTGCGCGTGCGCGATGCCGTAGTCGGCGGTGCCGCCGGTGAGCTCGGCGTAGAGCTCGCACGCGCGGTCCCACGCGCTCGAGATGATGCCCACCGAGGCGGCGCGGCAGTCATACCCGCAGGCATTGAGATAGCCCAGCACGTCGCCCGCCGCGAGCCCCCAGTAGGGCACGGCGCGGTAGAGCGCGTCGCGCGCGCCCCAGCCCAGCAGGCCGTGCACGAACACGGCCGGGTACGGTGTGCGGCCGCCGGATGCTGCGTCCGGCAGCAGGCACGCGCCCACTTCCAGCGTCTGCTGCAGCAGCTGCTGCGGTGTCTTCATGGCGCGCCTCCTTCGAAAGCAAATATACTATTGTTAATATAGCATACCCGGCCGGGAGCGTCAATGCCGCGGCACGGCGGCGTAAAATGACGGAAATGCACAGGCGCGGCTCAAAAGAATTGTGCGAAACGCTAAAAGTGAAAAAATTTTGGAAACGGGGTTGACTTTATCGGCTAAAAGCGCTAAAGTAGGCACATCTTCAGTACAGGAGGCCGCAAACATGCGTCTGGTCCGATTTGCAAGCGCATATTCCTACTATTACTTTATCGAGAGTAATAGTCGTTTGTGCTGCAAAAATACCAGAACCATCTGAGACTTCCCGATCCGGTTTTGACAAGGCTGCACAGACGACTGTGTGGCTTTTTTCTTTGCCGGCAATGCATTAAGGAGGAAAAAAGATGAACATCAAAAAACTCACTGCTCTGCTCTGCGCCGTGGTCATGGTGCTGTCGCTGGCCGCCTGCGGCGGCAGCGGCGACAAGGCCGAGAATAAGCACTACACCGTCGGCATCTGCCAGCTTGTGCAGCACGACGCGCTCGACGCGGCCACCAAGGGCTTCCGCGATGCCATCACCGACGCGCTCGGCGCCGACAACGTCACCTTCGACGAGCAGAACGCCGCCGGTGACAGCGCCACCTGCGCCACCATCTGCAACGGCTTCGTGTCCAGCGGCGTGGATCTGATCCTCGCCAACGCGACCGGCGCCCTGGAGGCTGCGGCCGCCGCCACGAAGGACATCCCGATCCTCGGCACGGCCGTCACGGAGTACGGCGTTGCGCTCGGCATTGATAACTTCAGCGGCACCGTCGGCGGCAACATCTCCGGCACGTCTGACCTGGCCCCGCTCGATCAGCAGGCGGCCATGCTCACGGAGCTGTTCCCGGATGCCAAGAACGTCGGCATCATCTACTGCTCCGGCGAGGCGAACTCCGTCTACCAGGCGGACGTCGTCAAGGCTGCGCTTGAGAAGTCCGGCTGCACCGTGAACGTCTACAAGTTCGCCGACACGAACGACGTCGTCTCCGTCACCGCTGCCGCGTGCGATGCCAACGACGTCCTCTACGTCCCGACCGACAACACCGCCGCCTCCTGCGCCGAGGCCATCAAGGGCGCTGCCACGAAGCCCATCGTCGCCGGCGAGGAGGGCATCTGCAAGGGCTGCGGCGTTGCGACGCTGTCCATCGACTACTACGAGCTCGGCCGCACCACCGGCGAGATGGCCGTGAAGATCCTCAAGGGCGAGGCCGACATCTCCACCATGGCCATCGAGTACTACCCGAACCCGGTCAAGAAGTACAATCCCGAGATGGCCAGCCTCTACAACCTCACCATCCCGAGCGACTACGCGGCCATCGGCTGATCATTCGAACAAATTCCCGGCTCCCTGCCGCAGTTTCTGCGGCAGGGATACTCCACACTATGAGGTAATTTTATGAATTCACTGGTTCTTGCGTCCCTGAGCCTGCCGAATCTGGTCTCGCGTCTGCCCGGCGGCGTTGCCCAGGGCATCATCTGGGGCATCATGGCCCTGGGCGTGTACATCACGTTCCGCCTGCTCGACGTCGCCGATCTGACGGTCGACGGATCGTTCACCACCGGCGGCGCCGTGACGGTCATGCTCATCATCGCCGGCTGGCCGGCGTGGGCGGCGCTGCTCGCGGCCGTGGTCGCGGGTCTGCTCGCGGGCCTCGTGACCGGCCTGCTGCACACGAAGCTCGGCATCCCGGCCATCCTCGCCGGCATCCTGACGCAGTTCGCGCTCTACTCGATCAACCTGCGCATCATGAGCATGAAGGCAAACACCCCGGTCAACCCGGATAAGTACAGCCTGTTTCTGACGCTGCGCAGCGTGCCCGGCGCGATCTGGAAGGGCCTGCTGCTCGCGGCCGTGCTCATCGCGCTCCTCTACTGGTACTTCGGCACCGAGCAGGGCAGCGCCATCCGCTCCACCGGCGCAAACCCCGCCATGAGCCGCGCGCAGGGCATCAACATCAATGCCATGAAGGTGCTCGGCCTGTCGCTCTCCAACGGCATGGTCGCGCTCTCCGGCGGCCTGATGGCGCAGTACCAGGGCTTTGCCGACATCAACATGGGCCGCGGCGCCATCGTCATCGGCCTCGCCGCCGTCATCATCGGCGAGGTGCTGTGCGACGCGTTCTTCCGCAAGGGCTGCAATTTCTCGGTGCGCCTGAGCTTTGTCATCCTCGGCGGCATCGTGTATTATCTCGTCATGGTGCTCATCCTCTGGCTCAAGCTCGACCCGAACGATCTCAAGCTCTTCACCGCCGTGATCGTGGCCGCGTTCCTGGCCGTGCCGTATCTCAAGGGGCAGGCCAAAAGCTCGTTCCACCGCCTGAAGAAGGGAGGCAAGTGATATGCTGACATTAGACCATATCTCCAAGACCTTCAACCCCGGCACCATCAATGAAAAGCGGGCGCTCGACGGTTTGTCCCTGCATCTGAAGCCGGGCGATTTCGTGACCGTCATCGGCGGCAACGGCGCCGGAAAATCCACCATGCTCAACGCCGTCGCAGGCGTCTGGCCGGTGGACTCCGGCCGCATCATCCTCGACGGCGTGGACGTGACCGCCATGCCGGAGTACCGCCGCGCGCAGTACATCGGCCGCGTGTTCCAGGACCCCATGATGGGCACGGCCGCGAACATGCAGATCGAGGAAAACCTCGCCCTCGCCGCGCGCCGCGGCAAGAAGCGCACGCTGCGCTGGGGCGTCACGAAGGCGGAGCGCGAGGAATATCATGAGAAGCTCAAGAGCTTTGGCCTCGGCCTCGAGGACCGCATGACGGCGAAGGTCGGCCTGCTCTCCGGCGGCCAGCGCCAGGCGCTGACGCTGCTCATGGCTTCCCTGCAGAAGCCAAAGCTGCTCCTGCTCGACGAGCACACCGCGGCGCTCGACCCCGCGACGGCGGCCAAGGTGCTCGAGCTGTCGGATCGCATCGTGCGCGAGAACCAGCTCACCGCCATGATGATTACCCACAACATGAAAGACGCCATCGTGCATGGCAACCGCCTCATCATGATGAACGAGGGCCACATCATCCTCGATATCGAGGGTGAGGAGAAAAAGAAGCTCACGAAGCAGGACCTGCTCGAAAAGTTCGCCGAGGTGGCGGGCACGCAGGTCGAGTCCGACGAAGTGCTCCTGAGCTGACACGCAGACATCCCGACCGATCGGATATTGAAAAAAGAGAAGCATCTCCGGCGCCTGAACGCACAGGCGCCGGAGATATTTCTTTTTCTGCCGCGCATTTCCGCCCACGCGGCAACACCCACGAAAACCACCAAATTCCGGGCGGAAAGTTTGTGCAGTTTTTTTGTCGGAAAACGCACACAAATGCCGAAATTTATGTTAACCTTTTCATGCGAAATTTTTTGTTTTTGCGGGTTTGTCGAGGGTTCAGGAGGATAGGGTTCGTGGTTTTCAGCAGCCTGTCGTTTTTGTTTTGCTTCTTTCCGGCGTTTCTGCTGGTGTATTATCTGACACCGTCGCGCCCGGCCGGCGCGCGCAATGCCGTGCTGCTGGTGGGGAGCTGTGTGTTTTATATCATCGGGCTGGACGGTCAGTGGGCGTATTTTGCGCTGCTGGCCGCATCTGTGCTGGTCAACTACGGGCTGGGTTTTGCCATCACGCGCGACAAGCCGCGCGCAAAGCTGTGGCTCATCATAGGCTTGTGCTACAATTTCCTGTGGCTGTTCCTATTTAAATACCTCAACTTCCTGCTCACCGGCGTCAACGGCGTGCTCGGCTGGGTGTCCGGCGGCAAGGCGGCCGTGCCGCTGCTGGGCTGGGCGCTGCCGGTCGGCATCAGCTTTTACACGTTTTCCGCCGGCGGCTATCTCATCGATGTCTACCGCGGCACGGTCGCGCCGGAGCGCTCGCTGCTCACGTTCGGCACGTACCTGACCATGTTCCCGAAGCTCGTCTCCGGCCCGATCGCGAGCTACGCGCAGCTGCAGCCGGAGTTCGGCGCGCGCGATGTGTCGCTGCGGCAGGCGGTTGACGGGCTGAAGCTGTTCGTGTTCGGCATGGCGCTCAAGATCCTGCTCGCCAACCAGCTCGGCGGCCTCTGGAGCGATGTGACCACGATCGGCTTTGAGAGCCTCTCGACGCCGCTGGCGTGGATGGCCGCGTTTGCGTATTCGTTCCAGCTCTATTTTGACTTCTGGGGCTACTCGCTCATGGCCATCGGCATCGGCCGGATGCTCGGCTTCCACCTGCCGGAGAACTTCCGCTGCCCGTATCTCGCGCTGAGCATGACGGAGTTCTGGCGCCGGTGGCACATCACGCTGGGCACATGGTTCCGCGAGTATCTGTATTTCCCGCTCGGCGGCAGCCGCTGCAGCCGCAGGCGCATGATCTTCAATCTGCTGGTCGTCTGGCTCGCGACCGGGCTCTGGCACGGCGCACACCTGAACTTCCTGCTCTGGGGTCTGGGCCTGTTTGGAATCCTCACGGTCGAAAAGCTCTGGCTCAAGAAATACCTCGACCGCTGGCCGGTGCTCGGGCATCTGTATATGCTCGTGCTCATCCCGCTGTCGTGGGCGGTGTTCTCCGTGTCAGACCTCGGGCAGCTCGGCGCGTATTTCGGCCGTCTGCTGCCGCTGTTTTCGCACGCGGCGGCCTACCCGCTCGATTTTCTCAAGTACGGCAAGACCTACGGGGTGTTCCTCGTGCTGGGCCTGCTGTGCTCGACATCGCTGCCGGCGTATGTGTACCGCCGGCTCAAGGGCACGTGGGCCGGGGCGGTCATTCTGGCCGTGCTGTTCTGGCTGTGCCTGTTCTGCCTGAGCAAGGGCATGAACGATCCCTTTATGTACTTCCGATTCTAAGGAGCGCTGACGTATGAAACGCATCAAACCGCAACATTTTCTCATCCTGCTGCTGGTGGCCGCCATCGCGGCGGCGCCGTTTCTCATCCGCGGCCTGATCGACCGCAGCAGTGTCGGCAAGCAGCCGGCCGCGGCCGTCACGGCGGCGCCGGAGGAGACTGCCGAGCCGACGCCCACACCGGAGCCGACGCCGCTGCAGTTCACGACCGTGGACGCATCGTATTTTGACGACGCGCTCTTCATCGGTGACTCGCGCACCGTCGGCATCGCCGAATACGGCAGCCTGAAAAACGCGACGTATTTTGCCGACGTCGGCCTGAATGTCTACGTTGCGCAGACGAAGGCCATCGCCGTGAAAAACGTCGGCACCGTCACGCTGCCGCAGCTGCTGAGCCAGAAAACATTCGGCAAGGTCTACATCATGCTCGGCATCAACGAGCTCGGCAACAATCTGGACGACATCACGGCCAAGTTCTCCTCACTCGTTGACAGCGTGCGCGCCGCGCAGCCGGACGCCATCATCTATGTCGAGGCGAACCTGCACGTCGGCCCCTCGCGCTCGAGCACGGATGCGACGTTCAATAACCCCCGCATCAATCAGCTCAATGAAAAGCTCGCCGCGCTCGCCGACGGCAAGACGATCTTCTACATCGACATCAATGAGCTCTTCGACGACGAAAACGGCAACCTGCGCGCCGACGCCAGCGGCGACAGCACCCATGTCTACGCCAAGTATGACCTCGACTGGTGCGACTGGCTGTGCACGAAGGCGATCGTCCGCTGAGCAAGAAAATACACGACAAAGGCCAGCCGGAAACCGCTTCCGGCTGGCCTTTGTCGTGATAGTTCTCAATCATCACTTCTGTTTTCCGTTTTTTCTCCCTCGACGCGGTGGCGCGCATCAGCGCTTGAGGATGTACCACACAAACGCGCCGCAGGCAATGATCATACCGCCGCCAACTGCTGCAAAGATCATGTGACTGCCCCCCTTTCCCCCGATGTCCCGCCCGTGCTCCGGACAGGATCTGTGAAGATA
>ENA-UAOK01001357-UAOK01001357.1-human-gut-metagenome-genome-assembly--contig:-NODE-1357-length-11029-cov-4.660015_pt1 | contig 11029 bp, 9 predicted proteins | sample MGYA00243467_ERZ654553 | MGnify/ENA primary metagenome ERZ654553 (study PRJEB26926, sample SAMN06164886) | human gut metagenome | biome: ENVO:00009003; feature: ENVO:2100002; material: ENVO:00002003...
GAGATTTCTGCCTGTCTCGTGGGCTCGGAGATGTGTATAAGAGACAGGAATAGATTATTTTGAACCTTACAGCTATCAGACGAGTGATGGCGAGTATAAAGGTATTGATGTGGAACTTGCAGAGGAAGCCTTTCAGAGGCTGGGTTATCAGCCTGAATTTGAGAAGGTTGTCTGGGAAGATAAAGAGAAACTTTTGTCAGATGGAACAATAGACTGTCTGTGGAGCTGCTATTCCATGAATGAAAGAGAAAACAAATATCAGTGGGCAGGACCGTATATGTACAGTCGTCAGATGGTGGTTGTAAGAGCCGAGAGTGAAATCCGGACACTTCAGGATCTGAAAGGGAAGAGGATTGCAGTTCAGGCGACTACAAAAGCAGAAGATCTCTTTCTTCATAATATAGAATCAAATCTTCCGCAGGCAGAACAGGTGAACTGTTTTTCTTCGTCGAATGAGCTTTATGCTGCACTTAGAAAAAATTATGCAGATGCGATTGCGGGACATGAGGCAATGCTTGGCAGTCTGATACAGGATGGCAAGGGCGCTTACCGTATGCTGGAGGAAAGTCCTTATAAATCAGAACTTGGAATTGCTTTCAAAAAAGGAACTCACGAAGAATTGGCAGAAAAGCTTACAGAAACGCTTACAGAGATGCAAAGCGAAGGGATTACAGAAAAAATAGTTACAAAATACGGATTGGATGCGGACGAAACTCTGCCGGGAGGAGAAAGTAAATGAGCAGACAGATAAGAAGGCAGATACCGCAGAAACAGAAGAAAAAGAGGGTCGACAGAAATGCGTGTTTGCTTGTGTTTATTCTGATTTTTTCCGGAATACTGACTTTTCTTCTGCTGACAGCGAGAGATAATAGCAAGCTGAACAGTACTCTGGATGAGACCTTTGATTTTGTAAAAAACCGAATTGAAAGTTATGAGATTTATAACACCAATGATCAGGTGAAAAGCCTGGTACGTCTTTTGGACAAAACAACAGAATTAAGCAGAGTCATAGAACAGGAAGGAAATCTCAGTACAGAAATGCTAGACGAATATGCCAGGGAACAGCGCCTGACAGGAATCCTTGTACTGGATCAGAATCTGAAGGTGACAGAACAGAGTGCAAAAGATGGAGATACTATGTCGCTGTGGCAGAAGCTGATCAAAAGTGATTATGTACGTGATATTGCAGAGCATCCGGAAAAGACTTATACCACTCGTCTGAGAAATAAAGGAAAGATCTATGATTTTGCGGCAGTGGCAAGACAGGATGCAGCAGGTATCCTGATCACATATGCGCAGAAGGAGGAAGTAAATGAGCTTAACGGAGATCTGACGATGGCATCGTTATTTTCTGACTTTCCTTTTGAGATGAATGGAAGTGTTGTGATCTGTGATGATGATAAGGTTGTCAGTACAAACAGACAGGAGCTGACTGCCCGCTCTATAGAAGAAGCAAAAAGTCAGTATAAAAATAAATTTGAGGTAGATGAGAATGGAATTGTCCATCTTCGTTCAGAGACAGGAAACTGGTTCGGACGTCGGGAGAAGATCAAAGACTACGATGCATATATCTTTTTCCCGGAAAGTCAGGTGTACATCACACGAAATATTATATGTGTGATTTATGTGCTGCTTGCACTGCTCCTTTTCTTACTTTATCGGGTGAACAGGAGCAGAACAGAAAAGAGAAGTATCCTTCAGGACCAGAAAAGACTTCGGGTGATCAATGCACTGGGGCATGCATATGCCTCTATTTCTCTTGTGAATCTAAAAACAGAGGAAATCGAAATCCTGAAATCTTCAGGAAATATGAAGCCAGATCAGAAAGGGGATATGCTTTTCAAAGCGCATCAGGAAGAACTTATAAGGCAGGTGATTGCAGAGCCATTTCAGAAGGCATACTGGGAATTTGTCGATATAAGTACGGTGGCAAAACGTCTGGAAGAACGTGAAACGCTGAGTTTTACAGCTCGGACAGTGGATGAAAGATGGATGACAATGATCATTGTGCCACAGGGATATGATAAAGATGGGAAATTGTGTACAGTTCTGGTTGCAATCCGTGATGCGACAGAAGAAAAAGAACGTGAGATTGCGCAGGATAGGAATCTGAGAAATGCACTTGCGGCTGCAGAACATGCGAACAGGGCGAAGACTGTGTTTCTGAATAATATGTCTCATGATATCCGCACGCCGATGAATGCGGTCATTGGATTTACTGCGCTTGCGACAACACATATTGACAATAAGGAGCTTGTTCTGGATTATCTGAAAAAAATCCATATATCCGGTCAGCATCTGCTCAGCCTAATCAATGATGTGCTGGATATGAGCAGAATCGAGAACGGTTCCGTACGGATTGAATATACAGTTGTACACCTGCCGGATATCTTGCATGACTTAAATACAATTATACAGGAATCTGTACATTCTAAACAGCAGGAGCTGTATATTGATACACAGGATGTACTCCATGAAGATATCATTACCGACAAGTTGCGCCTGACGCAGGTGCTTCTGAATATCAGCAGTAATGCTGTGAAATTTACACCGGTCGGGGGTACGGTTAACATTCGTGTTTCTGAGAAACCATGCAGAAGAGACGGATGTACAACAGTGGTATTCAGTGTGAAGGATAATGGAATTGGGATGTCGCCGGAGTTCAGGGAGCAGGTGTTTGACTCATTTACAAGAGAACATACCGTTACGGAGAATGGAATAGGAGGAACCGGTCTCGGAATGGCAATCACCAAAAACATTGTGGATATGCTGGGCGGTACGATTCAGGTTGAAAGCGAAGTAGGAAGGGGAACGGAGTTTACGGTTATGCTTGAATGTGAAATATCAGGGACGACTGTGAAGGAGGAACCTGATTCGGAGCAAAGAGAGCCCCTTAAGAATGAGAAGCAGAAAATCCGGGCAGAAATCCAGAGGCGTTATGAAGGGAAGAAAGTTCTTCTTGTAGAGGATAATGAGCTGAACCGGGAGATCGCAACAGCGATCATGGAGGAAATTGGTCTGGATGTGGATTGCGTTGAGGATGGTACAGATGCTGTGAATATCATGTCATCTGCAGAAGGCAGAAAATATGATCTGATCTTCATGGATATTCAGATGCCGAAGATGGATGGATACACCGCAACCCGGGAAATCCGTACATTGAATGATCCGAAATGCGCAAATATACCAATCATTGCGATGACTGCCAATGCTTTTGAAGAAGACCGTAAAAAGGCAATCAAAGCGGGTATGAACGCTCATATTGCCAAACCAATCAGCGCAGATATAATTCTGGAAAATCTGGAGAGAATGCGCTAAAACAGAAAGTATTTTAATGAACCTGCTGAGAAAAGTTAAAAACTTTTCAGCAGGTTTTAATTTATCCAAAAAATTACATGCATACTGTCAGAAGTGCTAGTGTAAATATCTGAGCGTTCACGTATAATGTAGATAAACAAAAAATCTTCTCACAAAATTAAGTAAAAAAGAGTCCGAGGAGTACATTAAAAAAGAAAGGAGATGTTTGTATGAGTAAAAAAATGAGGTTGTGGATGGCAGGAACAGTAGGAGTCTTAATGGCAGGCTTTATGAGCGTAAGTGTTTATGCCCTTGAAGAAAAGGATGTTATTGGAACCTGGTATGTAAATGAGCTTTCTATGGGCGAAGGTGCATCCTTTCATCCGGGGGCAATGGGAATGGAAGTGACCGTGGACATTAAAGAAGACGGTAAAATGGAAACAACAAGTTCTGTTTATGGGGAAGAGCCTGAAGTAGATGAATCAGAGTGGAAAATAGAAAATGATAAAATTTTGATGACTCATAATGATCAGACAGGGGAATGCGAGTACAAGGACGGTAAGATAACCTTAACAGCAGATGGAACGACAATGATCCTGAGTCAGGAAAAGGAAGAGTATGAGCCTTATGTACCGGGCAAACCGGTAGAAAATCCAACCATGAAGGATTTTGAAGGAGAATGGAGCTGTACTCTGATGGAAGCATTTGGAATGCAGATGCCGGTTAATGCTGACTTTACAGGATTTGAAATGAGTATGTCTGTGGAAGACGGAAAGGCTGAAATTATCTTAATAGAGAGCGGAGAAGAGACAAAAGTAGAACTTCAGGGCGACGTGGAAGGAAACGCACTGGTATTAAAGGCTGTAACAGAGGATGAGGCAGGAACTATGTTTTTCAGTCTTGATAATATGAAGTTCAATTTACTGGATGATGGAAAACTGTGTTTGATAGCAGAAGATGATGCAGAGGAATCTGATGACGGCGAAGAAGCAGATGATTCTGAAACAGGTGAAGTTGATTTTTCCGTAAAGACATATTTTGAAAAAATAATTGTTACAGAATAAGGTAAAATACTGCCGCACCATTCCGGTGCGGCAGTATGGGATTTCAGATAAAAAAGGAGGATAGGGTATGGGATTATTTGATAAGAAAATCTGTGACATCTGCGGAGAGAAAATTGGGTTATTGGGAAATCGAAAACTGGATGACGGAAATCTGTGTAAGGATTGTGCGAAAAAATTATCACCATGGTTTGAGGAGCGGCGGCATAGTACGGTAGAGGATATCAAACGCCAGCTGGAATATCGTGAAAAAAACAAAAAAGCGGTAATGGACTTTTGTATAACCCGTCAGATCAATACCAGAAATTACAATGTTTTTATTGATGATAATAAGGGGAATTTTACTGTTGCGCGGAAACTGGATGTTAATGAAAACCCGGACATAGTTCCTTTATCAGCCATTGTACAGTGCAGGGTTGATGTAGACCAACAGCAGCATGAGGAAACATATACAAAGGATGGAGAAAATGTAAGTTATCAGCCACCGGTATATAAATATGAATTTGATTATACCATGCGTATTAAAGTGAGAACTCAGTGGTTTGATGATATGGATTTTCGCCTGAATACTTTTTCCATAAGCAGTGACAAAAGAAGAGAACTGATGGAAGTGGAGCAGACCGCATATCAGATTATTGCAGCACTGACACCAAACGCAGCCGGAATGCAATCCGGAATGTCGGGAATGAACATGAATGGAGGAATGCAGTCCGGAATGTCGGGAATGAACATGAATGGAGGAATGCAGCCTGGGATGCCAGGAATGAACATGAACGGAGGGATGCAGTCTGGGATGCCCGGGATGAACATGAATGTGGGAATGCAGCCCGGGATGCCCGGAATGAATATGAACGGAGGGATGCAGTCTGGGATGCCGGGAATGAACATGAACGGAGGAATGCAGCCCGGAATGTCCGGAATGAACATGAACGGAGGAATGCAGCAGACGGGAATGTCAGAAACGAACATGACCGGAGGAATGCAACAGAATAACAGTTCGTGGAAATGCCAGTGTGGTGCAGAGAATACCGGAAAGTTTTGTGAATACTGTGGTCAGCCAAGACCGTTTTAAGCAATGGGAAACAGAGTGGACAGGATTGTTCACTCTGTTTGTGATAAAAAGCTCTGAAAATAGATGATTTCTCTAAAAACTATATGATAAAATGGTGCTTTATAGTATAATTATTACAAAAATGGATTAGAGCGTATTTGAAAAATCATTCCTGCAAATTGTGACGCACATCTTGCGTAAAGCATTTTTCAAACCCGCTCCGGTAAGAGAGGAACTTTCATGACATACAGTAAAAAGAGGACTCTGTCATATGGAGTGATTCTGATAAGTGTGTTGCTGGCTTATTTCTGCAGGCAGGTGAGAACGGAAAATGTTTTTATGAGAAATCTGGCAGATCAGTGTCGTAGCTGTATTTATCTGGGAATGTACTGTGCCTGGGTGATTTATCTGAGAAGACATGTAGTACATAAAAAAACGCGCAGATGCCTGACTGCAATTGGCTGTCTGATGGTATTCTGGTTCTTTGTGCGGACAGTAAAATTTCATATTTTTCATGATCCTCTTGGAGAACATATCTGCTGGTATCTATATTATATTCCCATGATTCTGATTCCGGTTCTGGGTTTGGCAGCAGCAATGTTTTTGGGCGAAAAGGAGGAAGAGAAAACGATCAGAAAGATTATAATTTTGCTGACCGTTGCAGCGATATTGATCGTAAGTGTTTTTACAAATGATTTGCATCAGCTGGTATTTCGTTTTTCCAAACAGCCCCCATTTTCGGATAAAGATTACAGCTATGGTATTGTTTTTATGGTGATTCAGGGATGGATCTTGATCTGTCTGACAGGGATGGAAATCATTCTGATCAGAAAAAGCAGAATTCCGGGAAAGAAACAGTTCTGGCTGCCAGTGATTCCGGGAATATTGCTTCTGGGGTGGAATATCGGAAATATACTCCGCCTGCCTTTCATCAAAATCATTGCAGGGGATATGACGGCAGTGTGCTGTCTTTTAATGGCGGCAATTTTTCAGGGTTGTATATTATGTGGATTGATACAGACCAATAATCGATATTTTGAATTATTCCAGACTTCCGGAGGACTGGATGCAGAGATTACAGATTGTTCTTTTCAGCGCTATTATCATTCCGGTGATTTTCCAGAGCTGTCGCCTGAACTGCGTAGAATCATAATAGACAGATCATCCGTACAGGAACAGGGAATCCGGATCAACCATATTCCTATAAGGGGAGGACATTTGTTTTGGTCAGAGGATATTTCGGTACTGTTGGATCAGTATCAGGATATTCGGGAACAGCAGGAGGAACTGACGGCCAGAAACCGTCTGTTACAGAAAGCTTATCAGAAAGAGGCTGAGCGTAGAAAGACAGAAGAACAGAACCGTCTGTTAAATATGATACAGAATCAGACCGTCGGTCAGCTGGAATTGCTGTCACAGTTTATGAATGAGCTGGAGCGGACAGAATCGAGGGAACAATATGATCGGATTCTCGGTAAAATTGTAGTTGTTGGTACGTATTTGAAGCGGAGAAAGAATCTGGTGCTGACACAATATGCATCAGATGGAAATCTGCTTACAATGGAAGATCTCAGACAAAGCCTGGCGGAATCCTGTGACAGTTTAAAATTATGCAGGATCCGGGCAGCTTACTACGTGGAAAATGCGGATGTGCAGCTGAATGCAGAGGATATACTAAAATGCTATGACACCTTTGAATGGCTTGTGGAACGATTGGTTGATATCATGCAGTCTGTTTTTTACCGTGTGTCGCAGATTGATGATGCTCTGCGGATTTCAGTTCATATTGTATCAGAGGTGGATCTGCGTGGATTCATGTCGGAAAGGCCGGAATTAAAAGTGCAGCAGGAAGATGAAAACGAATGGTTTATCAGATGTATCGTCTTCAGAAAGAGAGGCGGAAGATGATCAGTTTTGTGGAATGCAGTATGGCAATGCAGGATTTTCTGATGATTCTTCTTGAAATCTGTATGATTCTGGAATTAATTCTCCTGCTGGTAAGAATCACCTGTTTTTCCGGGAAAAAGAAAATCGTAACGGCAGTGGCTGTCTTTGCTGTTTCTTTTGTATTTATGGGCGTTTTGATGAATGATCACAGATATTGCCTGGGAGAAAGTTCCTATCAGCCAATGCTTCAGGGTTATCCGGTCAGTGTTTTAATGACGGTGGTTATAGGATTATTGCTTTATCTTTGCTGGGCAATCCGGAGCGAGAAACGCAGATATTATCATTCTCTGTCTTACTGGTCTGTGAACGAGGCTGTGAATGACGTTCCCTGTGGAGTCTGTTTTTCGGATCCTCTTGGAAGGATTGTTTTGTGTAATACCAAGATGCAGGAGCTGAGCAGAATCATGACAGGTTCTTATCTGCAGGATTATGACGCATTAAGGAAAGCAATGAGTGGGGAACCTGAATCGGAAGGTCTTTGCAGATTGAGCAAAGACAGTAATGTGTTTTATTTTCCTGATGGTTCCGTCTGGATGTTTCAGGAATATAGTCTGCAGGAGCCGGATTGTGCAGGATATCTGCAGACAGTGGCAGTTAATGTATCAGAAATTTATTACAATGGTGAAAAAATCAGGGCAAACAATGAAAAGTTGGAAATCCTGAATCATAAGCTGGAGGAAATGTACGAAAAAATCGGAGATAAAATCAGAGAGCAGGAGACGCTTGTCATGAAAATGCAGGTTCATGACAATTTTGGACGAAGCCTTCTGTCAATACGAAGAATACTGGAAAGAAAAGAAGACCCGGATAAAATGGATAAACAGTTGTCTGTATTGAAACATCTGGTTTATATTCTTACCGATTCTGCTGTTGAGAGTATGGAAGAAGTATATAAGGATACGATCAGACATGCAGAAGAGCTTGGAATTTCAGTTCAGATCAGTGGGAACTTTCCCATGCATCCATCTTACAGGCTGCTGACAGACAGGGCAATCCGCGAATGTGTGACAAATTGTGCCAGACATGCCCATGGCAGTACTGTTTGGGTGAAGATAGACAAAAATGCAGATGAATATACTGTTCAGATTACCAATGATGGAGAGGTGCCTGACAAAAATGCGGAAGAAGGCGGTGGTTTATCTGCACTGAGAAAGGCAGCTGAATCAGGAAAATGCAGGATGCAGGTTTCTTTTTCCCCTGAGTTTTGTCTGATATTGAAAATGCCACTGACAGAAAGGATGGGATTCGATGGTACGGATACTGATAGTAGAAGATCAGAAGATCATGCAGAAGTATTTTGAATATATTATTATGCAGGAGCCGGAATTCCGACATGTCCAGACAGTTTCAGATGCACGTGAAGCTGTAAAAATCTGTGATTATTCGGCAATTGATCTTATGATCATGGATGTGCAGACGTTTCATAATCATGATGGACTCAGTGCCGGAAAAGTGATCAGGGAGAAGTATCCCTATACAAAGGTATTGATCGTTACTTCCCTGATCGATCCCAAGGTGCTGGAAAGGGCAAAAAGTGGATGTGCAGACAGTCTCTGGTATAAGGATCACGGGGAAGAGGAAATACGGAGTGTGATCCACAGAACCTTAAATGGTGAGCATGTATTTCCGGATATGACGCCGAAGGTGGAGCTTAACTGGATCACAAGCGGCGATATCAGTCCCAGGCAGCTTGAGATGCTCCGCCTGTATATCCGTGGAATGTCATATTCAGAGATTGCAAGAGAAATGAAATGCTCTACCTCCGGGGTGAGATGGAATTTTCAGGAAATGATCGCCAAGGCAGGATACAGCTGTAAAGAAGATCTGATAGCGGCTGCACTGGAAAGTAAGCTAATCGTAACTACGTTAAAATAGCAAGCTGATAAACTACGAAGTTATTCTATTATGAGCAGAAAGCGAAGCGGAGTGCAAATATCCGCTTGATAAGAAGGGAGATGAGAGTATGAAAAAATATTCGATTGCTGTATGTGTTTGTGCGGTACTGTTTTCTGTTGGTATCCATGGCGGAGGTATGAGAGAAGTATTTGCCAGAGCACCTGGGGCAGATGAGAATCTGGCAATTCTGCAGGACATTATCAGGGAAAATGAATGTCAGGCCGGAATGGCATTTCTGGGATATACCTATGAAGGTGCAGAGGCAGCAGAGATACTTGAATATACCAGACAGGGAGAAGTGGCAGCTGCGTATCCTTTTTTACAGGATGGAACAGTGGTTGATGCAGGGGGATATGAAATTTATGCCATTGTCCCGGGGGATGATTGCAGGGTCAGCGTTTATCCGGCTCAGCCTACGGAAGAAGGGGAATATCTGGATGATCTGAACGCCCCATATTATACAGGGAAGGAGAATGAAATCATTATCCTGCGCTGCAATGTGAGTGAGATTCATTCCAATGTGATGGTTTCTGTACAGAAGCAGAATATGAGTATACAATACCATCCTATGGTGTCGTTAAAGGATGGACATCTTGCAGCAGAAACCCACTGCTATGATTTCTCCATATATTATAATTGGGATGAGTATGATCCGGAATATAATCCCGTGTATGAGTCAGAGTACGATCCAGAGTGTAATCCGGAGCATGATTCAGCATTGAATATAAAGATTGCCAGAGAACAGCTTTCTGAGACAGATGAAGTCAGCTATTACCTTGGTCTTGGAATGTCTCTGTGGTATACAGGCACTGATGAGTACATTGAAGGAAGAAATTGTCCGGTATTTGTTCTGGGAACGGATCATGAGGATCATTTTACAAAAGAACATTATTATGCAGTAGGAGACAATGTGGTTTATTATTATGATCCGTCAGGTGACGCATGGCTTCTGCTGGGGGCAGGCTGACAGAAGCTTCACCAATATATCATAGAATTTTGATTAATCAGCGAAAGAGGAAACAGACATGAATGATTTTTTGACAGAAAAAAATAAAAAAGCAGGGGTGTTGGGAAAACTGAAGTGGGTTCTTTGTGGCTTCTGCATGCTTTTATCCCTGGGAGCTATTGGTGCATCGGAGAAGTATATTGGTGAAGGACGCTGGGGAATGGCAGCAACAGAGATTCTGCTCTGTCTGTTATTTTTATATCCGACTTTCAGGGAAGTTCAGAAAGCATTACGGAAGAAAAAAGCCAGGGAAATTGCCTGCTGGTTTGAATCTTATGCCCAGAATACGGTCTCATTTGAGAAACTTGAGCAGGAGCTGGGAAAAGGTGCAGTAAAAAAACTGGAAAAATTTATTGCCAGGGGATATATCCGGAATATCCAGATAGACAGAGAAGGAAATTATATTATGATTACTGCACCAAACAGACGTGTAAATGAAAAGATTTATATTACAGTTACCTGTACCAGCTGCGGTGCAAAGAATCAGGTAATAAAAGGACGTCTGAGCAATTGTGAATATTGCGGACAGCGTCTTAACTCATGATACAAGTACTGTGAGAGAGGATTATCAGGAGTGTTCATAAAAACGAGAATGAATTTTGGCTAAGTTACTGTGAATGGAGTGAACAGTAACACTATTCCATCGCCGAAGGCGATTTCTAAAGATTTGAGTTTGAGAGCGTAACTGTGTGAAGGCGTTAAATCGTCATGGTTGCTATAGAATATGGTATATTGTATACCTGTCTCTTATACACATCTGACGCTGCCGAC
>ENA-UAOK01001358-UAOK01001358.1-human-gut-metagenome-genome-assembly--contig:-NODE-1358-length-11025-cov-8.994713_pt1 | contig 11025 bp, 9 predicted proteins | sample MGYA00243467_ERZ654553 | MGnify/ENA primary metagenome ERZ654553 (study PRJEB26926, sample SAMN06164886) | human gut metagenome | biome: ENVO:00009003; feature: ENVO:2100002; material: ENVO:00002003...
GATCGTATTCTCTATCCGTAACTTTCCTTGATAACTGTGGATCCTCCATCACTGCCGGCATCGGTGTATACTGATTCATCAGACTGATATATATCTGATCTTTGTATGTTTCATACAGGTATTCCAGCACTTTTCTGGAATTTCTCACATGTCCCGGCAGCAGCAGATGCCGCACGATCACACCCTTTTTCATCATTCCACGATCATCAAATTCCGGCGTTCCTGCCTGCCGGACCATTTCTGCCAGTGCTTCTCTGGCAATTTCCGGATAATCCTTTGCATGCGAATATTTACCGGCAAGATCCGACTCCATGTATTTAAAATCCGGAAGATAAATATCCACAAGTCCGTCAAGAAGCTGAAGCATTTCTGCTTTCTCATATCCGCTGCTGTTATATACTACAGGAATCGTAAGTCCCTGCTTCTTTGCCAGGATCAGTGCCTCTCTCACCTGCACAAGGAAATGTCCTGCCGTCACAAGATTAATATTATTCGCCTTCTGCCTCTGCAGATCCAGAAAAATTTCCGCCAGACGTTCCACTGTGATTATTTTGCCGCTCTGTCCTCTTGAGATTGCCCTGTTCTGGCAGAATACACATCCCAGTGAACAGCCTGAGAAAAACACCGCACCGGAACCTTCCTTTCCTGAAATACACGGTTCTTCCCACATATGAAGGGCAGCACGCGCCACCATGATCTCTGCTGTTACTCCACAGAACCCCTTCTGTCCGGCCAGCCGGTCTATACCGCAGTTTCTCGGACACAGACAGCAGTTTTTCTGTAGTTCCTTTATCTCACTCATAAATTATCTTCTTTCTTACTTTTAGATCATCTGTGAACAGTACTACTATTCTACCAAAAAAGGGCACAAAATCCAAGCTATTCCGTTGACAAACACAGAGAATTCCCGTATAATTATTACAAATTTCGTAGCTGTTCGATAATTTCTCAGAATAGTTACCAGTTTCCAAATAATTTTAAATGCAGTGACGGGAAATAGTACATAATTTTCGGATGCACAGAGAGAAGGTGGCCGGTGCGAACCTTCATGACGAACTTATGGAAGTAGTCCCTGAGCAGTGAACCGAACCATGATCTTGTGCTGGTCAGAGAACCTCCAAGCCGGATCATACAGTAGGCTTCAACGTAGTTTCCACGTTACAGGAAAGCAGTATAGAATTTATGGTAACTGTTCATTGGAATGCATTTCGACCAAGCTACTGTGAATGAAGTGAACAGTAACAATTTATGTACTGACAGAGTGCAGAGTACAGTCTCTGAAGTCAGGTGGTACCACGGAATCATCCGTCCTGAGCATATTTATATGCTTGGGACTTTTTTTACTTTACGAAAAATTACTCCGTAATGTTCCAGTAAAGTAAAAGGTGCTCCGCGAGAATGCAGCCAGATGCAATATGGTACCAAAATTTATTTATCAGAAGGAGGACTTATATTTGCGACAGATTTCAGGAAACAAGCTTTTGGTAAAAGCTTTAAAAGAAGAAGGTGTTGATACTTTATTTGGATATCCCGGTGCATGCACCATTGATATCAGTGACGAATTATACAGACAGAGTGGGATTGACATCATCCTTCCCCGTCATGAGCAGGCCCTTGTCCATGAGGCAGATGCCTATGCAAGAACCACGGGCAAGGTCGGTGTATGTCTTGTAACAAGCGGCCCTGGTGCTACCAACCTTGTCACCGGACTTGCTACTGCCAACTATGACAGTGTTCCTCTTGTATGTTTCACAGGTCAGGTTGCCAGACACCTGATCGGAAACGATGCATTCCAGGAGGTTGACATCGTTGGAATTACTCGCAGTATCACAAAATACGGTGTCACTGTCCGCAACCGTGAAGATCTCGGCCGTATTATCAAGGAAGCTTTTTATATTGCAAGAACCGGCCGTCCGGGACCTGTTCTCATCGACCTTCCAAAGGATGTTATGGCAGAGCTTGGAAGTGCCGAATATCCTAAGAGCGTAAATATCCGCGGTTATAAACCAAATACCAGTGTTCACATGGGACAGCTCAAAAAGGCTCTCAAAATGCTCCAGAAGGCCAAGAAGCCACTGTTTCTGGCAGGCGGCGGTGTCAATATCGCCCATGCAAACGAAATTTTCACCTCCGTAGTCGAGAAGACGCAGGTTCCGGTTGTTACAACTGTCATGGGGCGCGGAGCCATTTCCACAAAACATCCTCTGTTCATCGGAAATCTTGGAATGCATGGTTCCTATGCAGCGAACATGGCTGTCAGCAGCTGCGATCTCCTGTTTTCTATCGGAACCCGTTTCAACGACCGTATCACAGGCAAGCTTCATGAATTTGCGCCAAATGCACAGATCATCCATATTGACATTGATACTGCTTCTATTTCCAGAAATATCCATGTGGACGTTCCGATCGTTGCTGACGCCAAAGAAGCCATCACAAAAATGGCCGAGTACGTTACCGACTGCGGAACCCATAAATGGCTCACCGAAATCGAAGCATGGAAGAATGAGCATCCACTTACCATGAGAAATCGTCCTCTCATGGGACCTCTTGATATTTTTGACGCGATCAACAAACAGTTCGACAAAGCGATCATCGTCACAGACGTCGGACAGCATCAGATGCTGACCTCCCAGTTTGTTGACATCACCGAGAACCGCCAGCTTATCATGTCCGGTGGACTTGGAACTATGGGATATGGTCTTCCGGGTGCAATCGGTGCACAGATTGGAAATCCTGATACTCCTGTCATCTCTATCTCCGGTGACGGCGGAGTCCAGATGAATATCCAGGAGCTTGCAACTGCTGTTCTGGAAGAACTGCCGGTCATCTGCTGCATCTTCAACAACACTTACCTCGGCATGGTTCGTCAGTGGCAGAAATTATTCTACGGAAAACGTTACTCCATGACCAACTTAAGAGCCGGTGCTCTCTCCCGCCGCACAGACGGTGAGGAATATCCGGAATACACACCAGACTTCGTTAAACTTGCAGAAAGCTACGGAGCCAAAGGCATCCGGGTTACTAATCGCGAAGAGATCGCCGAAGCCTTTGAGGAGGCAAAGAAAAACACCAAAAGACCTACGATCATTGAGTTTATCATTGATCCGGAAGAAATGGTCTATCCTATGATCAAACCAGGCGGAACACTCGCAGATATGATCATGGATTGTTAGGAGGAAACAAGAATGGATAAAGGAATGAAAACAAGATGGATCTCTCTCTATGTAGAGAACCAGGTAGGTGTACTCTCCAAAATTTCCGGTCTCTTTTCCGGAAAATCCTATAACCTGGACAGTCTCACTGTTGGAACTACAGAGGATCCTACAATCTCCCGCATGACGATAGCAACTGTCAGTGATGACGAAACCTTTGAACAGATCAAAAAGCAGTTAAACCGCATGGTCGAAGTGATCAAGGTCATTGACTTCACAGATATCTTTGTCCGTATGAAGGAAATTCTTTATATCAAAGTCAAGAAATGCTCTGCTGCAGATAAGGTAGAACTGTTTCAGATCGCCGAAACCTTCAAGGCCAGAGTCATTGATTATGGCAAAGACAGCCTGCTTCTTGAGTTTGTCCAGACTGCAACCAAGAATGATGCCGTTGTCAAACTGATCAAGGAAGAATTCAAATACATCGAAGTCGTTCGCGGCGGAAGCGTCGGAATTGAGTCCATCAGTATGATGGAACGATAAGTATACGCAAACTTTAACAGGCGGTACCTGCTTTTCATTTTCAGTCATCTGACTGTTATGAAATCAGTACCGCCTGTTTTCTGTTATTTCTTAGTATGCCAGTTCCTTCATCAGTTCATGAACTGTCGTCATCTCATGGATTCTTCCAACGTTTGAACCACAGAAGATCAGACCCTGGTCAAGATTTCCTTTTACCGCTTCGATCAGTGCTTTGGTAATACAATACGGAACATTTTTCGGGTCACATTTTTCCAGACAGTTGTAACATTTACGGACAGGTTCCCTCGCTGTCTCCAGATTACGGATAAAGGTATTTCTAAGTGCCCTTCCCGGCATTCCTACCGGACTCTGTACGATCTGAATATCTGCTTCCTCTGCATCAAGATATGCTTTCTTGTAAGCGTCCGAGGCATCACACTCTTTGGTCGCCACAAATCTGCTTGCGATCTGTACACCATCCGCGCCAAGCTCCAGTGCATGATCGATATCTGCTCTGTCAAAAATCCCCCCTGCAACGATCACCGGGATCTTTCTGGAAAATTTTTCTTCATATTCTTTTTTACATTCGATGATCTGTCGGATTTCTTCATCAAAATCTAGTGTATCCAGCCTGGACAGCTGTTCTCTGGAAAATCCCAGATGGCCTCCTGCCTGCGGTCCTTCAATAACAATAAAATCTGCAGTCCTTCCATATCTGTGTGCCCACATCTTAAGGATCAGATTCGCCGCACGTCTGGAAGAGACAATCGGTGCAATCTTTGTCCCGGACTCCTCACTGACCATCTTTGGAAGCTCCATCGGAAGTCCCGCTCCGCTGATGATCACATCTGCTCCGGCTTTCACCGACTCTCTGACATGTTCTTCATAATGCTTCAAGGCCACCATGATATTGACACCGACAAGACCTCTGCCGCCTGCAATCTCTTTTGCACGTCTGATGTGCTTTGCAATTGCCGCCCGGTTGCATCCTGCCTGATCATTGGCAAATCCCTCTTCATCATAGCCGATCTGCGCTGTTGAGATTATGCCGATACCACCTTCCCGTGCTACCGCCCCAGCAAGACTGCTTCTGCTGATTCCGACACCCATGCCACCCTGAATGATTGGAATCTGTGCTGTTTTTTCTCCAATATGAAGTGCTTTTAATCTGCTTTTATTTTCCATTGTATCCTTCCTCCGGTCCATTAATTACTTTGATTATCAAACTATTTGATAGTATACTCTTTCTATCTCGCTATGTCAATGTATTGTTGAATCTTTTTCTAGTTTACATGGTTTTTATTACTACATTATCCTTTTTACAAAATATCTAGACTTTACCGGAGCTTTTTTATAAAATAGTCGTGACTGCTCTGTACGCAGAATACTTCCAAAGAGGATTTTCTAATGAACTATCAGGATGGATTTGAATTTGAAAAACGCTGTGCTGCCTTTCTTAAGACCAAAGGCTATCACAAGATAACGGTCACTCCGCCAAGCGGTGACCAGGGAATTGATATTATCGCGTATAAATCCGGTCTGAAATATGGCATCCAATGCAAATATTATTCTGCTCCCGTTGGCAACAAGGCCGTCCAGGAGGCTTACAGCGGTGCTCGTTTTTATGACTGTAACCGTGCTGCTGTCATGACAAATCATACCTTTACGAAGGCTGCCAGAGAACTGGCTGACAAACTGGAGGTTGAACTGTGGGATTACTGCAACCCAACTGTTCAAACAGATTTTTTCCGGAAAGTATCCTGTGTGTTCCTGCTTCTTTTTCTGCTCGCAGGTATTTCTGCCGGTATTTCCATGTTGATTTTTGAATACCCGAAACCTACTTTTTTAAACTATTCCGATATTTTTCTTATGATCACTGCATCCCTTCTGGGAATCTTCGGATGGCAATTTTTTTTCCCGAATCTGCTCTCCGGAGTTTTGTACCTTATTTTATTCTTTCTGCTGTTATTTTCGGGAACCGGAAAAATTCTTCCGGCTGTTTTTCTTCCTGTGTTTCTTCTTCCGGCACTTCTCATGTTCGGACACAGTATTTTTCTTCACCTGCATCGTGCATCTGCAGACACCGGGGACGGCTCTGACAGCCGCAGTAAAAAAGCTGCAGATACTATTGGAAAGGCTTACCTCAAAGTACTTTCCTGCGGACTTCACACAAAAATCCGCTTTGTAAGCTCCGAGAAAAATGAACTGGAATATAAGTTTCTTTTTTATGCCGATCATTTTTCCACGCAGGAGCTTTATGCCCTGGAAAAAGAAATGAATCGTTCTATGAAGGATCACTACCGCCTGCAAAAAGTTGACGATTCTCATTTTTATCTGCACAGAATCGAAAAAAAAGGAAAATAAAAAACCAGGACAGCCATTAACAGACTGTCCTGGTTTTTTATTTTCCATTTGTTCCGAACATCTTTTTCATGTTTACGTTCATAATAAAATAGTACATGGCGATCAGAAGACCTCCCGCAAGTACCCAGGCTGCCGGACCTGCCATACAGACACCCGTATAGCTTCTCTTTGCCCCGGCGATCACCGCGACAACGCCTCGTCCGATCAATTCTGCGACACCCGCCATCATCGGAAGAAGTCCATATCCAAGTCCCTGAATACCATTTCTGTAAATATTGACTACTGCAAGCGGAATAAAGAAAATTCCGATGCATTTCAGATAGATATCAACCGAACTCATGATGATCTCTACATCCTCTGAAACAAAGAGATAAGTCATATATTTACCAACTGTCATGATAAAAGCAGCTGCCACAAAGGAATATATCACGCCAATGATCGTACACGCCTTAAATCCTTCACGAATACGCTTCACAGAACCTGCTCCCATGTTCTGGGCAGCGTAGGTTGCCATTGTTGTTCCCATCGCCACATATGCCTGTGTTACAACCTGCTCGATCTTACCAGCTGCCGTATAAGCGGCAACCAGAGTAGAACCAAGAATATTCAGGGAAGACTGTACCATCATGGTTCCAATTGCTGTGATCGAATACTGAAGTGCCATCGGCAGACCTATACGCAGCTGATTCTGGTAAATGGTACTTCCTACATCGAGATCTTCACGTTTCAGATGAAGGATCGGAATCTTTGCAATAATATAAAACAAACAGAGAATTCCGGAAACTCCCTGTGCGATCACAGTTGCAACCGCAGCTCCCTTTGCTCCCATTCCAAATCCGACAATGAATACCAGATCCAGAACAATGTTCAAAAGAGCACTGATCACAAGAAACAGAAGCGGCAGTTTACTGTTTCCAAGCGCTCTTAAGATGCTGGACAAAAGATTATAAAGCATCTGTGCCAGGATACCACCGCTGACGATCATGATATATGCATATGCATCCGCAAAAATATCCTCTGGTGTATTCATAAGGATCAGAAGAGGCTTCATAAATGCCATAAAAAGTACTGTCAGAAGTGCTCCGACCAGAAGCGAAAGAATTCCTGCTCCTGCCACAGTCTTACGCATCCCCTTCATATCACCGGCTCCGAATTTCTGTGCTGTAAGCACCGTGAATCCTGCCGTCATTCCCACAACAAAACCATAGATCAGAAACATGATCGTACCCGTGCTTCCTACCGCAGCGAGTGCTTTGTTTCCTACAAATTTACCAACGATCACGGCGTCTGCCATGTTGTAAAACTGCTGAAATACATTCCCTATAAAAATCGGCAGCGTAAAGCCACAGATAATCTTCATTGGGTTTCCGGCAGTCATATCATTTTGTGCTGATTTCATTTTTATACACTCCCGTTTTTTTCATCGTTTGCATATTATATACTCATTTTATGCTTTCGTAAACCCGTTTTTTGATTATTTTGGAATACAATTCTGCCTAATTTTTATCTGTGAAATCGGCTTCAGTGAATATATTCACCAATCTGTTTCCAGGCCTCTTTCAGCCTCTCCAGAGAATAACCTGCATTGGCCGGGCTGGTCGATGGAAGCTTATGTGCTTTGATCCCGTTTACAGGATAAATATACTTCTGATACAGTTCATATGCCTTGCCGCCATTTGTATAAATTGCCTGAATATCTGCTGTTCTCAGAATCTCCGACAGATCATTTGGTATTACGTCCCGGATACTTGCATCTGAAGAACCTTCAATCTCACAGCTCTGTATTACATCCCACACTGCGATGTGATGTTTCAGAAGCATCTCCTTTTTCTCCTCAATTGTCTGAGGCACTTCACAGCCAAGAATCCCTGAAACCACTTTCCAGAACCGATTCTGCTTATGCCCGTAAAAAAATTTCTGCTCCCTGGACTTTACCGACGGAAAACTTCCAAGGATCAATATTCTGGAGTTCTCATCATACACAGGATTTATTGTATGTTCCATACACTGTATCTCCTTCTCAAATTCCACAGCCTCTGTTTATATTGCCATCATCCAACTCTTCTTCAGATCAGATTCTTCAAGTTTCTGATCCTGCAGCATACGGAAAATGGTTGTCCAGTAATGCTTTTTGACTTCCTGGCAGATTTTGTTACAGTCTCCCTCTTTGCATGCCTCCAGGATGGCAATATGATTATCATACTGTCGTTCCAGTATTTTTTCTTTTTCTGCCAGTAAATTGTATCCTGCCAGCAGATTGCTGTAATACAGTTCTTTCCATGCCTTCTCAAGCCGCGGAAGTTTTGACATCAATACCAATTGTTCATGAAACTGGTTGTCATATTCAAACACACGGTCAAATTCATTTACAGGAATATTTTTCATATGTTCCAGAATATTTTCCATATTCCTGATCGTATCTTCAGGCACCTTTCCATTCAGCAGACGTATGCTGACTATTTCATAATTGGTACGAAGAAGATACACTTCATAAGAATCCTTAACGGAAAAATTACACACGGAGCATCCCACATTTCTCGTATATTCTACAATCCCCTCAATCTCCAGCTGACGCAGTGCTTCACGGATCGGACCTCTGCTTGTATGAAATTCCTGTGCCAGTTCCAGTTCCACAATCCGCTCACCCGGACGGATCTGATGATTCATGATCTTGGCCCGGATATCATTCACTACACTCTCTCTTAATGTTTTGTACAATAATTCGCTCATATGTCTCCCTGCTATATTATAGCTGTGATGCACCTGCATGGACTGACAGTGCCTCTTCAGTTATCTGTTACTTTATCACTTTACCATAAAATATTATATCTAAATTCTTTTTCACTGTAAAGTGTTATCACAAAAGCATCACATTTTTTTGATAATGTTTTTGATGATTTTTACGGACTGATCCATTCCTTCCACCGTAATATGTTCAAACGGACCATGGAAGCCATCTCCGCCGGTACCGAGATTCGGACACGGCAGTCCTCTGAAGCTTAGACGGGCACCATCTGTACCGCCACGGATCGGAGCGATATCCGGCTCTACCCCTGCCTCTTTGCAGGCTTCTTTCGCATAGTCAATCAGCTGCATACATGGTTCGATCTTTTCTCTCATATTACGGTAAGATTCTTCAAGTTTTACCTCTGCTGTCCCCTCTCCGTAAATGGTATTGATCCGGGCTGCTGCCTGACGCATTTTCTCCTGTTTTTCCTCGAATAATGTTGAATTAAAATCACGGATAATGTATTTCATCACTGCCTGTTCTACATTTCCATTAAAATCTGTCAGATGATAAAATCCCTCATATCCCTCTGTTTTTTCCGGACATGCATCTTTTGGCAGCATTCCATGGAACTCCATGGCAATGGTCTGGGCATTTTTCATAATATCCTTGGCGCTTCCCGGATGAACATTTACGCCATGTACTACCACTTCTGCGCCAGCTGCATTGAAGTTTTCAAACTGGATCTCTCCTTCATGGCTTCCATCCAGCGTATAACCGTAAACTGCCCCGAATTCAGGAATCTTCAGATAGTCTGCCCCTCCGCCTACCTCTTCATCCGGTGTGAAGGCGATGCAGATTTTTCCATGAGGGATCTTGTCTCTCATCAGTTCTTCTGCAGCTGTAAGAATTTCTGCAATTCCTGCTTTGTCATCTGCACCCAGAAGTGTAGTTCCATCTGTTGTGATCAGTGTTCTTCCCTTATATGTTTTTAATCTTGGAAAATCTCTGACAGAAAGTACTTTCCCGGAGGTTCCCAGTGCTACATCTTCTCCGTTATAATCCGGGATGATCTGTGGCTTTACGCCACATCCACTATAATCCGGAGCAGTATCCATGTGGGCGATCAGAGCAAGAGCCGGTACCTCTTCCATTCCTTCCGTAGCCGGAAGATATCCATAAACATAACCATATTCATCAATTTTAACATCGGAAAGACCGAGTTCATTCATCTCCTCAACGAGAAGATTTCCCAGATCCAGCTGTCTTTTGGTAGTTGGAACCGTTGTACTGTCTTCATCACTTGAAGTCCAGACAGTTACATATTTCAAAAAGCGTTCATAGGCTTTCATATCACAATCTCCTTAGTTTTTCGAGAAAAACAGCCCGGACACTATATCCGGGCCGTATCTTTATAAAATAATCTTATGCCTGGTGGGTATATCCGAAGAAGAAATATCCAAGTGGGCAATAATACATTCCTTCGATACCATCTGCAAGCATGTATTTCTGAGTATAGAAGTACAGCGGAGCTAAAGCGTTGTCTTCGCCGATGATCTTATCCTCAGCTTTATGAAGCAGTTCCATACGTTCTTTGACATCTGTTGTAGTTTTTGCTTCTTTGATAAGAGAATCATATTCTTCATTTGAATACTGAGCGTCGTTGTTTCCGCCGCCAGTCATCCACATATCAAGGAAGGAAATCGGGTCATTGTAGTCAGCAATCCAGCCGTTACGTGCGATAGAGTAATCTCCATCCCTACGTGTCTGAAGGAATGCTGCCCATTCCTGGTTATTCAGAGTAACCTTTACGCCAAGTTCTTCTTCCCACATGTACTGAAGAGCTTCTGCTACAGCTTTGTGAGCATCACTTGTGTTATAGAGATATTCTACAACCGGGAAGCCTTCTCCGTTTTCATATCCTGCCTCAGCAAGAAGTGCTCTCGCCTCTTCACAGTTCGCTTCATAGTCAGCATCTGTAGGTTTGTAGTAATCTCCACCAACTGTACGGAAGTCATCTCCGGTTGCTCCCTCGGCATCGTAAACACCAGCCGGTACAAATCCGCCAGCTTCAACCTGTCCGGACTGTGTAACCTGGTTTACGATATAAGTACGATCGATTGCCAGAGAGAATGCTTTACGAACTCTCGGGTCATCGAATGGTGCTTTCTGAGTCTGGAAGCATACATAATATGTTCCGATATAGTCTACGATCTTCATATCACCGGAAGCGATCAGGTTAGCGATCTCTGCCTGCGG
>ENA-UAOK01001370-UAOK01001370.1-human-gut-metagenome-genome-assembly--contig:-NODE-1370-length-10957-cov-5.223354_pt1 | contig 10957 bp, 9 predicted proteins | sample MGYA00243467_ERZ654553 | MGnify/ENA primary metagenome ERZ654553 (study PRJEB26926, sample SAMN06164886) | human gut metagenome | biome: ENVO:00009003; feature: ENVO:2100002; material: ENVO:00002003...
GGCCTGCGGCGTTCCACAGCAGCTGGGCCAGTTCGCCGCGGGTGGCGGGGATGGCCGCCCCTTCCGGCAGCAGGTTTTTCAGCATGACGCGGGTCGCTACCTCGTAGCCGCCGTAGATGGCGGCCCCCGCGAGGGCTGCGCTGACCAGCACGCCGCTGGCGTCGGTGATGAACTGCCCGACTGCGTCCGAGTCCACATCATCCGGCAGCAACGACGCCGGGGTGATGAGCAGGTGCTGCACCGCGCGCAGGTCGTCCAAGTTGTTCAGCTGGTAAGAATCACTCCGCACCTCGCCGGTCTCCCCGTTCAGGGTGACGACGTAGGGCTGCTCGGTCTCCGGGTAGTATTCCAGAAGATACCAGGCAGCGTCGGAATCCCATTCCACGATGGCACTGCCGTCGCGCTGGGTGATATCTACGATGCCGCTGCAGGTGAAAGAGGCGTGCCGGGGCAGTGCGTTCGCGTCCACGGTCACATTCTGGGCGCTGCTCACCCACAAATTGTACCACGGGGCACCGGTGAGCCGGATGCTGCCGCCCGCCCGAAGATAACAGGCCACACCGAGGGTGTCGGCGGCGGTGGAAAGTGCAATGTCGCCGGTGCAGTCGATGTTGAGTCGGTCGCAGAGCGTGTCGTCGGCCTTGGCCGTCACGTTCCGCACGCCGGAGAGGTCGGAATAACTGCTGGATGTGTTTGCCAGCACCACGTCGCGGGCATTGGTGATCTGCAGCGAGTAGTTAGTATCAAGATGGTCGTAACCGTCCAGCTCCCCGATGCGGCAGGCGTCAAGGGTCACGTCCCGCACGCCGTCCACGATGAGCGTATCGACGGTCAGGTTCTTCAGCACCACGTCCGGGAGCTCGTCTTCGGTGGGGGCAAGGCCCAGAACGCGGAGGGTCTTGGCTGCTTTTATCTCGTCCACGATGAAGGTGCCGTCTTCATAGGTGATGCCGCTTATGGGGTCAGCTTCCAGCGAAGCCTTGCTGACGATGATCCAATCCTGTTCCGTGCTGAGCCACAGAGCCTGGCCTGTGGCCTGCTCCCAGTTGGCGGCGGCCGTCACAGCGCAGGCGGGCATCGTGAAGCGGATGCTGTCGTCCTCCTGCTCAAACGGCACGGCGGTGCCGTCCTCTTTGGTGACGGTCCAGCCCGTAAAGGTGGTGCCGTTCGCCGGGCGCTTCAAGACCAGATGCACTTCTTCACCCGGATAGAACACCGTTCGGCCCTGGGCGGAATCTGCCGGCGCGCAGCCGGTCAGGGTGAGCTGATAGCCTTGCTCGTGTTTTGCTGTGATCCAGCTGGGATTGCCAAGCGTGCCGAACACGGTGCTGTCGCCCGGCTGGAACACATCGCAGGTGGCACCCATGGAAGATGCGCGGAATACGAGCTCGGTGGCACCGGTGTTATAGTAGTGCAGGTTGCCGGACTTGCCGTCGCTGGTCTCATTACACAGCACCAAACCGCCTGCAGGGTTGCGCAACTCGAACTCGCCGCCGCAGCGGACGGTCGCGTCGTTGATGGTGGGCTGGCTGGTCGTGCCGCCGGTAATGGTCACATCGCTGCCCGCATTCACGGTGAGGTTTTCGCCGCCCACGGCACGGTCGGTGCCGGTGATGCTCACAGCGCCGTCGCTGGTGATGTCCGTGCTGCCGGTGACAGCCTGTGCTCCGGCGGCACTGCTGGTGACGGCGACGTTGGCGCTGGCCGTGATGGTCAAGTCGCCCTTCACAGCCGGGCCGGTGGTGCCGGTGACGGTGAGGGTGCGGTCTGCGGCGGTGTACTGCAGGGCGACATCGCCGCTGGAGCCGCCCACAATGGTCTTGGTCCAGTCCTCCTGCGTGCCAAGATAGAGCTGGTCAAAGACAATGGTGTCCGCGGTGCTGTTCTCGGCGGTGGACGCTGTGGCCGCGGGCGCGGCGGGGTCCGCTGCGGCGCTGGGGGCTGCCGCCAGTGCAGGCGCGCTCAGGCTCAGGGCCATGGCACCGGCCACCAGCGCCGCCGTTAGGCGCTGGATGAGTTTGTGTCGTTTCATGCTGCTTTCCTCCTTTGTAGCGGGTCGTAAATGGGGAGTGTTTCTTTTATTGTACCGTACTCGGGAGTAAAATGGAATCAAATCTGCGCGAATGGGGGCGAAATATGCGCGAATGGGGGCGAAATATGCGCGAATGGCGGGAAAAGGCAGAGCGGACAGCGGCTGCAGGAACTTCTCGCTTTTTTCCGCAACAAAAAACCCCCGCTGACAGAGGGAAAAGTGTCAACGGGGGTCGGGGTGATGTCGTATTTCGGTGGAAACTTCTTCAGTCAGAACCTGACGGTTCTGCCAGCTCCCTCGGTGAGGGGGGCTGTCTGCGCAGCAGACTGGGGAAGTTGACGTTTGCCGTTTAATCGTCTGCGCTCTCGTCCAGATTGCCCAGCTTCTTGGCCTGCTCCACAACGGCAGGCACCAGCATCTCGGGCAGAACCTCGTAGCGGGCAAACTCGGTGGTGAACCAGCCGCGGCCCTGCGTGGTCTGCCGGATGAAGGTGGTAAAGTTTGCAAGCTCTGCCAGCGGCACTTCAGCGATGATGGTCTGCAGGCCGTCATCGTCCGGCTCCATGCCCAGCACGCGGCCGCGGCGCTTGGTCACATCGCCCATGATATCGCCGGTGTTGTCGTTCGGCACATGAGCCTTCAGGGTGTGGATGGGTTCCAGAATGACCGGGCCGGCCTCCGGCATAGCGGCCTTGTAAGCCAGCTTTGCGGCCATAATAAAGGCCATCTCGGAGCTGTCCACCGGGTGGTAGCTGCCGTCCAGCAGGGTGGCTTTCAGGCCCACCACGGGGTAGCCTGCAAGCACGCCCTTTTCGGCGGCAAGGCGCACGCCCTTTTCAACAGCCGGGAAGAAGTTCTTGGGCACGCTGCCGCCGAATACCTTCTCCTCAAACACCACCTGCTCGCTGTCACAGGGCTCGAAGTTGATGATAACATCACCGAACTGGCCGTGACCGCCGGTCTGCTTCTTATGACGGCCCTGCTTCTGGCAGGCCTTGCGGATGGACTCGCGGTAGGCGATGCGGGGTGCTTCCAGCCCGATCTCCACGCCGAACTTGTTCTTGAGCTTGGCCTTCACCACGTCCAGATGCTGCTCGCCCAGACCGCCGATCACCTGCTGATGGGTCTCGGCATTGTTCTCGTAGCTCAGGGTGGGGTCTTCTTCCATCAGGCGGGCCAGCGCGCTGCTGATCTTGCCCTCGTCGCCCTTCTTGGCCACAGTGACGGCCATGAACAGGCTGGGCTTGGGGAACACGGGGGCCGGCAGCTTCACCACACGGTCGGCGTCGCACAGGGTGTCGCCGGTCTTGGCGCTCACCAGCTTTGCCACTGCGCCGATGTCACCGGCAATGATGCCGTCGGAGTCCACCTGCTTTTTGCCAATGACGGTGAGGGGCTTGGAGATCTTCTCCACATCGCCGGTGCGGGCGTTGGTGAGGGGTTCGCCTGCAGTCACCTTGCCACTGACCACGCGCAGGTAGCTCAGCTTGCCCACGAACGGGTCGGCCACGGTCTTGAACACGTAGGCGGCGGTAGGCTCGTCCACGGTGCAGTGCAGTTCCACCGGCTCGCCGGCGGCATCCTCGGCCAGCGTGCTGGCTTCGTGCTCCGGGCTGGGCAGGAGCTTGTGCATGTTGAACAGCAGCATATCCAGCGCCTGCTGGTTCACGGCGCTGCCGCAGAACACGGGGGTGATCAGGCCGTCCTTGACGCCCTTGCGCATGCCTTCCACGATCTCCTCGGTGGTGAAGGCTTCGCCGCCGAAGAACTTTTCCATCAGCTCATCGTCGGTCTCGGCAATGGCTTCGCTCATGGCCTCGATCAGGCCCTGAAAACGGTGGCCGATGTCCGGCAGGTCCACCTGGATCTGCTTGCCGCCCTCGTACTTGAAGGCCTTCTGGCTGAACAGGTTGATGTACACGGGGGTGCCGTCGTCCAGCTTGGCGGGCACCACGCAGGGGCAGACGGTGGAGCCGAACTTGATCTTCATATCCTCAAGGATCTTGAAGTAGTTGGCATTCTCCAGATCGCACTTGGAGACGAACACCATGGTAGCCTTGCCATTCTTGCGGGCCAGCTGGAACGCCTTTTCCGCACCCACAGTCACGCCGCTGCGGCCGGACACCACCACCAGCACGCTCTCGGCTGCGCGGATGCCCTCGTACTCACCGGCCTCGAAGTCGAACAGGCCCGGTGCATCGATCAGGTTGTACTTGATGCCCTCGTACTCCACGGGGACGACCGATGCAGACAGGCTGGCCTTGCGCTTTGCTTCCTCGGGGTCAAAGTCCGAAATCGTGGTGCCGTCCTCGACCCGGCCCATACGCTCGGCAGCGCCCGAAAAATAGACCAGCGCCTCGGTGAGCGTGGTCTTGCCGCTGCCGGCATGACCGGCAATCAGGATATTGCGGATGTTGTTGCTTGCGTATTTCATATCGGTTTTTCCCTCATTTCCGCCGCACGGAGCATTCTCTCCGCTTTTGTGGCATATTTTACAAAGATAATACCACACTTAAAATGATTTTTAAATATTTCGTTTGAAAATTCTGACGAATCAAGCGCCAAACTTCGGGGCAAGGTTTTGTGCAAGTTGCACGGCAGTGCCAAAGTTTATTGTAAAATCCACAGCGATACGCTATAATAAAAGGCAGAATAAAGGCACAAGGAGCATACCGAAATGAAACGTATGGATTACATCAACTGGGATGAATATTTCATGGGCATTGCGCTGCTCACGGCCATGCGCTCCAAGGACCCCAACAGTCAGGTGGGCGCGTGCATCGTCAGCTCGGAAAACAAAATTCTGTCCTTGGGCTACAACGGTATGCCCATTGGCTGCAGCGACGACGAGATGCCCTGGGAGCGGGAGGGCGCACCGCTGGACACCAAGTATATGTACGTGTGCCACGCCGAGCTGAACGCCATCCTCAACAGCGCCCACAATAACCTGAAAGGTGCGCGGGTGTACGTGACGCTGTTCCCCTGCAACGAGTGCACCAAGGCCATCATCCAGTCGGGCATTGCCGAGGTGGTGTACTACGGCGACAAGTACCACGACAGCGATTCCAGCGTGGCGGCGCGGTTCATGTTCAAAAAGGCCGGCGTGAAGCTGACTGCCTATCAGTCCACCGGACGGAAGGCAGAGCTGGAGCTGTAAGCTTCCTCTTGACCTTCCCGATGCAACGTACTATAATAGAATCATAGCTTGAATAAATATTCAAGAATGCTTGCATAGAGAGGGAAATATACAATGAGTCTGAAGAACCGCAGCTTTTTGAAGCTATTGGACTACACCCCTGCCGAGATCGAAGAACTGCTGGACCTTGCCGCAGACCTGAAGGCAAAAAAGAAGGTCGGCATCCGCCACAATGACCAGCTGGCAGGCAAGAACATCGCCCTGATCTTTGAAAAGACCTCCACCCGCACCCGTTGCAGCTTCGAGGTCGCTGCCCACGATCTGGGCATGGAAGTGACCTACCTTGACCCGTCCGGCAGCCAGATCGGCAAGAAGGAGTCCATCGCCGACACTGCCCGTGTGCTGGGCCGCATGTTCGACGGCATCGAGTACCGCGGCTATGGCCAGCAGATCGTGGAAGACCTTGCCCACTACGCCGGTGTGCCGGTGTGGAACGGCCTGACCAACGAGTTCCATCCCACCCAGATCCTGGCCGACTTCCTCACCATCCGGGAGCACTTTGGCCACCTGAAGGGCATCAACTTCGTTTACTTCGGCGATGCCCGCTACAACATGGGCAACAGCCTGATGGTGGGCTGCGCCAAGATGGGCCTGAACTTCACCGCCTGTGCACCCAAGAAGTACCAGCCGGACGCTGCCCTCGTGGCCGAGTGCCAGAAGATCGCTGCCGAGACCGGTGCCACCCTCACCTTTGAGGAGGACCCCGCCAAGGCCGCCAAGGGTGCCGACGTGCTGTACACCGATGTGTGGGTGTCCATGGGTGAGCCGGTGGAGGTGTGGGCTGAGCGCATCAACGACCTTGCCGCCTACCAGATCAACCAGCAGCTGATGGACATTGCAGGCCCGCACGCTGTGCTCATGCACTGCCTGCCCGCCTTCCACGACCACAAGACCACCGTGGGCAAGGAGATGGGCGAGCGCTTTGGCCGCGATGCCATGGAAGTGACCGATGAAGTGTTTGAAGGCCCCCAGAGCATCGTGTTCGACGAAGCCGAGAACCGGATGCACACCATCAAGGCCGTGATGGCTGCGACCCTTGGCTATGTAAAATAACGGATCACAAATAAAAAAGGGAGGCTGCGTTTGCAGTCTCCCTTTTGCTTTTCCTGTTAGGCTTCCTTCAGCTTCAGCACGCCAGCCTGTACCAGACGCTTGCGCAGCAGTGCACCCACGATGCAGCTCACCACGATCTTGGCGAGGTCCAGCGCAATGAACGGGTACACGCACACCGAAAGCGCATAGCCCAGCTCGCACTGCATCTGGAACACGAACCATGCGGTGCCCAGCACGTAGCAGGCGGCATCGCCCAGCACAAGGCCGATGCCGGCGATCACCGGCTGGCCCTTGCTCTTTTCGATGAACAGACCGCCGATGAAGGCCAGCAGCAGGTAGCCAACCAGATAGCCGCCGGTGGGGCCTGCCAGCTTGGCAATGCCCGCGCCGTAGCCGGAGAACACCGGCACGCCCACAAGGCCGATGAGCAGGTACACCGCCACGCTCAGGGTGCCGAACTTGGGCCCCAGCAGCCATGCGGTCAGGCAGATGACAAAGTTTGACAGCGAAATGGGAATGGCTCCGATGGGCACGCTCAGCGGGCCAAGCACGCACAGCGCGGCGGCCATCAGCGCAGTGACAGCCATCTGATAGGTGGTCAGTTTTTTGTTTTTCATAGAATAGAATTCCCCTCTGTTAAAAATTTACAAGGCATCTGTGCCCGAGTATAATGCGGCGGAGGGAAGACGGTCAACAATGAAGTTGCAGCAGGGTTTACAATAGGGCGTGTTGTAATGCGTCGTAGAATATGGTAAGATGATAACAAAAAAGATTGACCGCCCTGCTTCCAAACTGTGCGGTCAATCTTTTTGATAAACGGGATGGAAAGCTGACCCTTGCAGTCAGCGCCCCCTTCTATGTTTAGAATACCGCATCAGCGTTATTTATCAAGGAGGTTCCCCATGGGTGGAGGACATGTTTCACGGCCGGACTTCGGGATGCCGCAGCCGGACCCGGCCTACCCACTGACCGAGTTCTACCTGCTTTTGCAGCACGCACTGGACAAAGCGGGCCGCTTTGCGCTGCCTGCGCTGTATGCCCGCGTGCAGGCACCGGCCCGGCACATCTATCTGGACGAGGCGCGGGAATATTTGAGCCTTTCGCCTACCGGGCGGGAGGGGGATATCCGCCTGCTGGCCGAGGGCAGTCTGCAGCTGCTGTACAGCACCCTGCACGTCCTGCCGGACGGCACGCCTGCAGCCCTGCTGCTCACCGAGGAGTGCACCCGCGCCACGGTGGCGGTGCAGCTGCTGCCGCCCTTTGTGTGGGAGGACCCGCTGCCGCCGCTGCCGGACACCCCTGCGGCGCTGACGCTGCAGCTGACCATGCAGGATGTGATGCAGGCCGATACCGACCCGGAAGCGCTGGGCAGAAAGCTGGCTGGCACAGCGGCGAACAAGCGCTGGCTGCACCATCCGAAGGCCGAGACCTTCCTTGCAGAACGGGTGGCCCTGCTGCAGAGAGTATATAAAAGGTGATTTTCATAAATTTTTCCAGCAATGCAATCTTCGGGGGCGTTCAGCCGTGTATAGGGTGAATGTCCCCCGTGGAACACGAATTCCACCAGCCCTGTACAGGCGGTAAAGGAGAGCTTGAAACTATGGGACAGCTGACCAGAAACGAAGTATTTACGCTGGCAGTGCAGAAATACAGCGATGCTGTTTACCGCGCTGCCATACACAACAGCCGATGCACAGCCGATGCCGAGGACGTGGTGCAGGATGTCTACGAGAAGCTCCTGCATTATAATGGTACGTTTGAGAGTGAGGAGCACCTCAAGGCGTGGCTGCTGCGGGTGGCCATCAACCGCTGCCGGGACCTGACCCGCGCAGCCCATCAGAAGGACACCGAGCTGGACGAGAACCTGCCCGCGCCCGATGCGTTTGAGGACGGCAGTGTGCTGGACGCAGTGCGCGCCCTGCCGGAAAACTACCGCAATGCCATCTATCTGCATTACTACGAGGGATACACGGCGGCGGAAATCGGCCGGATGATGGGCGCACCGTCCAACACGGTGCTGAGCTGGCTGCGGCGTGCCCGGGCGCAGTTACATACGATGCTGAAGGAGGAGATCGAAGATGAGGTGGTATGAGTACAAGATGGAGACGGACGACCTCTACGCCCCGGACGATCTGAAGGCAAAGCTGCTGGCCATGACAGACCAGTTGACCGAAGAAGAAAAGGCCCAGCCCATGATGAAAACCGACGCACCGGTACCAGCTCAGTCCGCCCCGGTGCAGCCGAAGAAGAAACTGATCCGCTTCCCCGCAAAGCGGGTGGGCGTACTGGCGGCCTGCCTTGCTGTGTGCGTGGTAGGCTATGGTGCTTTTGCCACCGGACAAATCGGCCTTGGCGCAAAGAGCAGCAGCCCGGCGGTCTATTATTCTGCGGACAGCACTGCGGCGGTGATGGCGGCAGGCGGCGCGGACCGCGCCGCTGTGGACAGCCCCATGGCAGCCGATTACAGTCTGAACACCATGGCGCTGGAAAGCGGCGCAGACAACGGCACCGCTGTTTATTCGGAGGACGACGCGGCAGCAGCGGCCCATAGCACCGACCACGCAAAGATCATCTACACCGCGAACCTCAGCCTGGAAAGCAAGGACTACGACGCAGCCCGCGCTGCGCTGGATGCTGCCCTTGCTGAAGCGGGCGGCTATCTGGAATCCAGCAGTGAATACTCGGATGCCGGTGACAGCCGCAGTGTCAGCCTGACCTACCGGGTGCCGCAGCAGAACTACGAGAACTTTCTTGCCGCCGTGGCCGAAGCAGGCAACGTGACCTACAAAAACCAGCAGGCCGACGACGTGACCGCCCAGTACATGGACGTGGAGACCCGGCTTGAGAATCTCAAGAACCAGCGAACCCGCCTGCAGCAGCTGCAGCAGCAGGCCGACAACCTCTCCGACCTGCTTGAGATCGAGTCCAGCCTGACGGATGTGCAGAGCCAGATCGAGAGCTGGCAGAGCCAGATGGACTGGTACAACGATCAGGTGGAAGAGTGCACCGTGTACGTGAGCCTGAGCGAGGTGAGCACCTACTCGCCGCCCAGCGAGGGCTTCGGCAGCCGCTTTGTCAGCGCCCTTTCCGCTGGCTGGCAGAACTTTGTGGGTGGCCTGCAGCAGGTCATCGTTGCCCTTGCCGGTGCATGGCCGGTGGTGGTGATCGCAGCCGCCGCCTGCGCAGGGTTCGTGGTTTGGAAAAAGAAGAAAAAATAAATCAAAAAAATACTTGACATCCGCCCGCCCTTGTGGTATTATACTTGAGCAGTCAGCGAGAACCGCTGAGAGCACAAAGTAAATATCGCGGGGTGGAGCAGTCTGGTAGCTCGTCGGGCTCATAACCCGAAGGTCGTTGGTTCAAATCCGGCCCCCGCAACCACCAAGCGTTCTGAGATCTCTCAGAACGCTTTTTTGTTGTCTGGATCCGATACGAAGAAGGGGCTGCTGCACATCGCTTTAGCCGAAAGTGCAGCAGCCCCTCTTACTGTATCAAAAATTTACACCCACTCGCCGTTGAAATGGTAGCTGCCCACAAGGCCCGCCAGATTGAAGGTCTTGCTGGGGCTGCGCGCGTTCAATGATGGCGGCAAAATCGTACTGCGCAGAGGTGCTTCTTCTATATTTACCATTTACAATGCCCTACATCACCCACGGCTTCCTGCGGGCGGACAGCCGCAACAGCATGGGCTTCATCCTGCTGTACGGCAAAAAGAACGTCTCCCGCTACGGCTTCCGTCACTCGGTGCTGGAGGCCACACGCCGCCCGGTGTGCCATGTCATCCTGCAGCGCTGCGCGGGCAGGGATATGCTGGACGATGCCGCTGCCGAGGCCCAGCTGGCCGAGGCGGATGAACTGTTGACGGCTGTGGGCTTTGTGCAGTATCTGCCGCGGCGCTGGGCAAAGCCCGGCTGCGAGGATAAATTCTGGCAGGGTGCTGCTGCCGGCATGGACGTGCTGGCCTTCGGCCTTTGCGCCTGCACAAAGCTGGACGGCATGGAGACCACCAACACCGGTGACCTGAGCGTTTATCTTGCACACAGTGCGGATTATGAGCAGATCACTGTGTCCACCGTCCCGGCAGAAAGAACCGAATAACAGCTGCAAAGCACAGCTTTTCCCAGCCAATGGGAAGGGCTGTGCGCCGCGGCACTGGCCCTTGGCTGCGTGGGCTGCGGCAGCAGCGCCCGCAAGGTGATGGCCTACGAAGCCCTGATGCGCTCCGATATGGAAGCGCTGCGCTCACCCGCTACCATCATGAAGCTGGCGCGGGAGCAGGGCGCACTGTGCGAGATCGAGCGGCTGACCTTCTTCAAATCGCTGGAGAACTTCGACCACCTGCGCAGCGAGGGCCTTGTGCGCAGGGACACGATGCTGTTCATCAACTCCATTGCAAGCATCTGCCTGCCCAGAGAGGACAGCGAGTATATGGATAGCCGCTGGCATGAACTGCGCCGTCAGATGGTCATTGAGATCACCGAGGAAGAGGAGATTAACCACGAAGCACTGGAGGTCAAGCGCCATGCGCCGGGCTTCTCCGGCATGTTCGCGCTGGACGATTACGGCAGCGGCTTTGCCAACGAGAACAGCCTGCTGGAGCTTTCGCCCCGGTTCATCAAGGTGGATATCTGTCTCTTATACACATCTCCGAGCCCACGAGACAGGCAGAAATCTCG
>ENA-UAOK01001379-UAOK01001379.1-human-gut-metagenome-genome-assembly--contig:-NODE-1379-length-10879-cov-4.708980_pt1 | contig 10879 bp, 12 predicted proteins | sample MGYA00243467_ERZ654553 | MGnify/ENA primary metagenome ERZ654553 (study PRJEB26926, sample SAMN06164886) | human gut metagenome | biome: ENVO:00009003; feature: ENVO:2100002; material: ENVO:00002003...
CGAGATTTCTGCCTGTCTCGTGGGCTCGGAGATGTGTATAAGAGACAGGTGGTAAGCGCAGGGCCGGAGCCTGCACCGGAACCGGAAGCACCCAGCGACAGCACCACCGGCGGCGACTGGTGGAGCGGCCTGTTTGGCAGCAGCTCCTCTTCTTCCAGCACCGAGACCGGCACCGAACAGGGCACAGCGGGCAGCGGCGACCCTTCGCAGAAACCGCTGACTGACTGGTGGTCCTCGCTGCTGAGCTGATGGAGGCATGCATGAAGGGATATATCACAAAGGGCATCGGCGGCTTTTACTATGTAAAAACGCCGGAGGGCATTGTGGAGTGCAAGCCCCGCGGCATTTTCCGCAAGCAGAAGATCACGCCGGTGGCGGGCGATGAGGTGACGCTGGAGACCGAGAACGGTGCAGCCGTCATTGCCGAGATCGCACCGCGCAAAAATGTGTTCGTGCGGCCTCCGGTGGCAAATCTGGATGTGCTGTTCCTTGTGGCCAGCACCACCCAGCCCACGCCCAGCACGCTGGTGCTGGATAAGCTTGCCGCCATTGCGGTGGACAAGGGCGTGCAGCCGGTGATCGTGTGCACCAAGGGCGACTTGGCCGAGGCGGAATTCCTGCGTAAGGCCTACGAAAAATCGACCCTGCCGTTCATCCGCATCGATTACGAGACCGGCGGCGGGCTGGACGAGGTGAAGCAGTGGATCAGCGGCAGGCTGTGTGCGTTCTGCGGCAACTCCGGCGTGGGAAAATCCACCCTTTTGAACCATCTGCTGCCGGAAGCAGAGCGCGAGACCAGTGCCATCAGCCAGAAGCTGGGCCGCGGCCGCCACACCACCCGTGAGGTGACGATCTTTGAAGCCTTTGGCGGGCGCATTGCGGATACGCCGGGCTTTGCCAGTCTGGAAGCGAACCGCGCCGGGTTCATCCCCAAGGAAAATCTGGAGCATGCGTTCCCGGAGTTCGGGCCTTATCTGGGCCAGTGCCAGTTCACCGGCTGCTCCCACCGCAGCGAAAAAGGCTGTGCCGTGCGCGCCGCACTGGCCGAGGGCAGGCTCTCCCAGACCCGGTACGACAGCTACTGCGCCATGTACGAGGAAGTCAAGGACGTGAAGGATTGGCAGCGCCCGAAAGTATAAAGGATAAGGAAGAGATTCATGTCACGTTGTGTGATCATTTCGGCCTGCCCGGTTTCTCCGGAGCTGGCAGAGGCCCTGCGGCCGGACGACTTTATCATTGCCTGTGATGCAGGCTACCGCAACTGCGCACCTCTGGGGCGTAGGCCCAACATCATCGTGGGCGACTTTGACACCGCCCCCTGCCCGGAACAGCAGGACGACGATATCATCGTGCTGCCCCATGTGAAGGACGATACCGACACCGAGTATGCCGCAAAGCTGGTCTCGGAAAAGGGCTTTGACGAGATGCTGCTGCTGGGCGGCCTTGGCGGCAGACGGGTGGAGCACACCCTTGCAAACCTGTGCACCGGCCTTGGGCTGGAACAGCGCGGTGTGCGCACCACCCTGCTGGATGAGCGCAGCCGCATCACCTACGTGATGCCCGGCGAGACCCGCCGCTACCCGAAGGAGAAGTACTTCTTCTTCTCGGCCTTCCCGATGGAGGGCAGGGCGCAGGGCGTGTACGAGCACGGCTCCTACTATGAGCTGACCGATGCGGAGCTGACCGCCAGCTACCCGCTGGGCGTCAGCAACGAGTACGCTGCCGGGTCGGACTGCATCACCATCTCCACCCGCAGCGGTGCGCTGGTGGTGGTGGAGACCATCGCAGACTGAGCGCTGCTTCCCTTGCCGGAACGTTCCGGCCCCTGCCTGCATAGGATGGGCCAGAAAACGGAAAGGCGGGGAGCATATGCAGGTAGTTGTGATCCGAAGCCCCAAGGCGCTGCGCGGCATTCTGCGCAGACTGTTCGGCATTCAAAAACAGTAAAAAAGATCCCCTCGCTGCTGGTCGGCGGGGGGATCTTGCTTCATAATACTCCTTTTTATTGCGTCAGGGCGTTGTAACAGGCATCGAACGCCTGCATAAAATCAGTGATCTCCTGTTCCGTGGTCAGGTGGCTCAGGCTGATGCGCCACGAGGACAGCGCGTTGCGCCGGTCATGGCTCACGGCAAACACGGCGCGGGAGGGCAGGCCGTCCGAAGAGCAGGCCGATTTGACCGAGACGCATACGCCCTGGGCATCCAGCTCCCGCTGGAACACGGTGCCCTTCACGTTCTGTACGCTCAGGTTTAAAATCTGCGGCACGGCGGTGGCCGGGCTGTTGATGCGCACCTTGGGGTATTGGGCAAGCCCGGTGCGCAGGCGGGCGTTCAGGGCGCGGATGTGCTCCACCCGGGCGGGCAGCTCGCTCACTGCCTTTTCCAGTGCCAGCGCCAGCGAACAGGCCAGCGCCACGGTGGGGGTGCCGCTGCGGTAGAGGGTGGTGCTCTCGCCGCCATGGATGAGCGGCTCCAGCGCAAGGCCGCGCCGCTTGACCAGCACACCGATGCCGTTCAGCCCGTAGAACTTGTGGGCGGTCAGGCTCATGGTGTCGATGCCCGCAAAGCTGACCGGCAGCTTGCCCACGGCCTGTGTGGCATCCACATGGAAGTGGCAGTGGGGGCAGGCCTTCAACATTTCCGCGATCTCGGCCACCGGCTGCACCACGCCCAGCTCACTGTCCACGGCAGTGACGGCCACCAGAATGGTGTCCGGGCGCAGCAGTTCTTTCAGGTGGGCAAGGTCCACCGTGCCGTCCTGCCGGATGTCCACAAGGTCGATCTCGTATCCCTGCTCCTGCAGGGCGGTCAGACTGCCGCCCACCGAGGAATGCTCCAGCGGGGTGGAAATGATGTGTCTGCCATGGTGGCGCTCCAGCCGGGCGATGCTCTTGATGGCAAAGTTGTTGGCCTCGCTGGCACCGGATGTATAGATGATCTCGGCGGGCTGCACATTCAGACTGCGGGCAATGCTCTGGGTGGCGGCATCGATGGCAGCCTTTGCGGCAGTGCCTGCTGCGTGGCGGGAATTGGCATTGCCCGGGCAATTGCGCTCCACCTCGCAAAAGCGCTGTAAAACCGCTTCGTCTACCGGGGTATTGGCGGAATAATCCAGATAGATCATAAACTCTCCTGATAATTCTCTTATAATACAGATTACAATGGTAGGCTATATTATAGTGCGCTTTGGGCCGGATTGCAAGAGAAGCGGCGCAAACTTCCGGGCTGGAAATACAGGAGAATTAAGCAAAATGGTTGCACGGCGGCAAAAAGTCTGCTATAATCTCTTGAAGGACTGCCCGCTGCGGCCTTTTGCGGGGCTTTTGGCGGCGGTTTGGAAAGAGCCTGAATGAAAGGGGGAGCGCACCATGCTGCACAAGAATCATCGACTGCGCTGTATTGCACTTCTCATTTCCGGGCGGAATCATTGTTCCCAAATTTCAGGGGCATTGCCGTTTTGCTGACGGCGGTGCCTCTTTTTTTGGGGCTGCGAGTTCTGTAGGAGGCAGAAAAACTTCATGAGTGAAAAGATCGATTACTCCAAAGGCATTTACGACGCGCGCCAGCTGGGCGCAGGCCGCATGTTCATTCTGGGCGTGCAGCACATGTTTGCCATGTTCGGCGCAACGGTGCTGGTGCCGCTGCTCACCGGCCTGAGCGTTTCCACCACCCTGCTGTGCGCAGGTCTGGGCACCCTGCTGTTCCACCTCATTACCAAAAAGAAGGTGCCTGCATTCCTCGGCTCCTCCTTTGCGTATCTGGGCGGCTTCTCCATCGTGGCCCCCATGCTGGCAGATGCAGACGGCAACCTGACCGTTGCCAACACCAAGATGCTGCCCTACGCCTGCGCCGCCGTCGCATTTTCCGGTCTGGTGTATCTGGTGGCCAGCGTGCTGATCTCCACCTTCGGCATCCGCCGCATCATGAAATTCTTCCCGCCGGTGGTCACTGGCCCCATTATCATTTCTATCGGCCTGATCCTGGCCCCCTCTGCTATCAAAAACTGCCAGTCCAACTGGATTCTGGCCTTTGTGGCACTGGGTGTCGTGATCGTGTGCAACATCTGGGGCAAGGGCATGGTCAAGATCCTGCCCATCCTCATCGGCGTGCTGGTGTCCTATGCAGTGGCACTGGTGACCGGTGCAGTGGACTTCCAGCGCATTTCTGAGGCTGCATGGGTGGGCATCCCTCTGCACAAGGAGGCCATGGGCCTGTTTGCCATCGACGGCAGCCCGGAGTTCATCAGCGCACTGTTCACCATCATCCCCATTGCACTGGCAACCATGATGGAGCATGTGGGCGATATCGCCGCCATCAGCGCAACCGTGGGCCACAACTATATCAACGACCCCGGCCTGAATCGCACCCTGCTGGGTGATGGCCTTGCTACCACCATGGCCGGCCTGCTGGGCGGCCCGGCCAACACCACCTACGGCGAGAACACCGGTGTGCTGGCTCTGAGCAAGATCTACGATCCGCTGGTCATCCGCATTGCGGCTGTGCTGGCCATCATCCTGAGCTTCAGCCCCAAGTTTGAGGCTGTCATCAACACCATCCCCACCGGCATCATCGGCGGCATCAGCTTTGTGCTGTATGGCATGATCTCCGCCATCGGTGTGCGCAACGTGGTGGAGAACCGCGTGGACTTTACCAACAGCCGCAACCTGATCGTGGCTGCTGTCATTCTGGTGTGCGCACTGGGCTTCAACTCTGTGGGCGGTGTCAGCTTTGCCGTTGCAGGTGTTACCATCAACCTGTCCGGTCTGGCTGTGGCCGCGATCGCAGGCATCCTGCTGAACGCTATCCTGCCCGGCAACGACTACGAGTTTGATGCTGCCGACGGCTCCGAAGCCGCTACCAGCAGCAACCTGCAGGTCTGATCTCCCATAGAAGAAGGAAGAACAAGGCAGAAGCCGTCCTGTGTGTGCAGGGCGGCTTTGCTGTTTTTAAGGTGCACAGGGCAAAGCACACAGTTTTTGAGGATGGTTTTTAGTGACCCTGCCGGAATTTATCTGTAAGACAAAATAAATAGGAATTATTCTTAAAATTATCCTTGACTAACTAGGAACTATTCGCTATAATAGAGCCATGACAAGGGCCGGTGAGTACCAACACCGCCCAGCCTGTTTTCTAACTGATATAAAAAGAATGATGGAGGTCTATTCTTATGAAGAAGTACGTTTGCACCGTTTGTGGTTATATTGCTGAAGGCGAGATCCCGGCACAGTGCCCCGTCTGCAAGGCTCCTGCTTCCGCTTTTGTGGAAAAGACCGGCAACACCTATGTCACCGAGCATGTTGTGGGCATCGGCAAGGCCGAGGGCGTGCCGCAGGAGATCGTGGATGGCCTGCGCGCAAACTTTGAGGGTGAGTGCAGCGAGGTCGGCATGTATCTGGCAATGGCTCGTGTGGCTGAGCGCGAGGGCTACCCCGAGATTGCTGAGGCTTACAAGCGTTATGCCTACGAGGAAGCAGACCACGCATCCCGCTTTGCAGAGCTGCTGGGCGAAGTTGTCACCGACAGCACCAAGAAGAACCTGATGATGCGTGCCGAGGCCGAGTGCGGCGCATGTGCAGGCAAGATGGATCTGGCCAAGAAGGCAAAGGCCCTGAATCTGGATGCCATCCACGACACCGTTCACGAGATGGCAAAGGACGAGGCCCGTCACGGCCGCGGCTTTGAGGGCCTGCTGAAGCGCTACTTCAACACCGAAGTCTGATAAGGTTTCCCCGGTTATCCATTCTGACCGCTGCATGGCTTTGCCGCTGTGCAGCGGTTTTTTGCTGCCTTCAACCCCCTGAGATGTCTGGTTGACAGGTGCCGCAGTGCGGTTTATAATTTGTCATATCGTATTGCGAAACACAGCAAAGGGGAATATGGATAATGGAAAACGAACGACGAGTGCAGCAAAAGGCCCCGGCGAGCCGCTACGCCCTGCTGGACGAGCTGCGCGGACTGGATCTGGTCAGCATGATGCTGTACCATGCCTGCTGGGACATGATGTTCCTGTTCGGCATCTGGATGGACTGTGGTATATCGGCTGGCCGGGGCGGCTGTGGCAGCAGAGCATCTGCTGGGTGTTCATCCTGCTGTCCGGCTTCTGCGTGCCGCTGGGACACCGCACCCTGAAGCGCGGCGCACAGGTGTTTGCTGCCGGGGCACTGGTCACGGTGGTGACGCTGGTCTTCATGCCGGAGGACCGGGTGGTGTTCGGTGTGCTGACCTTTCTGGGCAGCGCCATGCTGCTCACCGGTGTGCTGGAACCGCTGCTGAAAAAGATCCCGCCCGCCGCAGGGCTGGCGGTTTCGGCGGTGCTGTTTGCACTGACTTATCATCTGGACGAGCGTTGGCTCGGCTTCGGCGGGCTGCGCCTTGCGTTGCCGGATGCATGGTACGCGAATTACTTTACAGCGTTTTTCGGCTTTCTGCCCTTCGATTTTTATTCCACCGATTATTTTGCCCTGCTGCCGTGGCTGTTTCTGTTCTGGGCAGGGTACTTTCTGCACGGCGTGGTGGGCCGGGCGCGGATGGAACCGTTGCGCCGTTCGGTCTGCCCGGCGCTGGGCTGGATGGGCCGGCACTCGCTTTTGCTGTATCTGCTGCACCAGCCGGTGATCTACGGCGTACTTTCAGCCGCGGCAGTTCTTTTTGCATAAAAGGCTTGACACAGCCGGGAAGCTGTGGTATTCTATCGGTGGTTAGAAGATACTAACCAAATGGGGATGCGTCTGCGTGGTTGGACGCATTTTCATGGAACATAAAGTTAGATATATCTAACTAATATTGATTTGAGAGAGGACGATCTTTATGAGCAAAGTAGCAGTCGTATTCTGGAGCGCAACCGGCAACACTGAGACCATGGCAAACTGCGTGGCAGAGGGTGCAAACGGCACCATCGTGCCCTGCAGCGAGATGAACGCCGCAAAGCTGGCTGAGTTTGATGCAGTGGCTTTTGGCTGCCCCGCAATGGGTGCTGAGCAGCTGGAGGAGAGCGAGTTCGAGCCGATGTTCTCTGATCTGGAGGGTTCTCTGAACGGCAAGAAGATCGCCCTGTTCGGCTCCTACGGCTGGGGCGACGGCCAGTGGATGCGTGACTGGGTGGAGCGTGCTCAGGGCGACGGCGCACAGGTGCTGAACGGTGAGGGCCTGATCTGCAACGAGGCCCCGGACGATGATGTTCAGGCTGCATGCCGCAAGCTGGGTGCAGATCTGGCTGCATGGTAAACAGGAGAAGCTTCTCTTGACAAACAGAGACGGCTGCGATAAACTATGAGAACACCGAAAAACGGTGTTTTTGCAGAGCTGAAGGTTAGCAAATGCTAACTTTCGCGCAAAAGCAGCAGCCTCTGTACAGAATGCATCAAAACTGCGGCAGGGGACAGCAGACGGAAAGGTCTGCGCTCCTGCCGCTTTGGTTTCAGAAGGCGGTGTATATGGCAGTGGCTGCAGCAATTGGTGTTACGGTAGGCTTTGCATTTTTGCGCCGTGCGGTGCGCCGCGCTGCAATGCGGTCGGACCGTAGAAAAAAATAAGGCAGCAGGAGGCCCCGTCCCATGCAGGATACCCCGAAGAACTTGGATCAGAAGCGCGCAGATGAAAAGATGCTGGTGAGCGAGATGGTCGCTCTTTACTGCCGCAGGCAGCACAAAACACCCAAAGGCAGCCTGTGCCCGGAGTGCCGGCAGCTGCACGACTACGCCCTGACCCGCATTGACAAATGCCCGTTCATGGAGACCAAGACCTTTTGCTCGGCCTGCAAAGTGCACTGCTACAAGCCGGAAATGCGGGAGAAGATCCGCGCGGTGATGCGCTGGGCAGGCCCGCGGATGCTGCCAGTGCACCCGGTGCTTTCCATCCGGCATGCGGCAGTCACACTCCGGTCTAAGCACGAAGCGAAAAAGGCTGGCTGAGTTTTCCAGAATAAACACCCTGCCTGCAGGCCATACTGTGGACAGAGAGGTGATAAATATGGAAAACATCGGCGTTACCTGTGATGTCTGCGAGTGCAGCCACAATGTGAGCGGCTGCAAGTGCGACCTGCCCCAGATCAAAGTGACCGAGCAGTGCACCTGCGATACGCAGCAGGTGGAGACCCCGCACTACTGCCAGAGCTACGAGAAAAAGTAATTCCTAAAGCAGCAAAACAGCTCCTGCCAGAGCATTTCCGGCAGGAGCTGTTTTGGGTCACGGAGGTCAGCGCAGGGCCACATTGCAGGTGGCAAGGCTGCGGATCAGGGTGCCCACGCTCTCCTTCATCCGGATGCCCACGAAGCCCAGCGTGAATGCGGCCTGCACATTGGCCAGATTGTCGTCGATGAACACGCACTCGCTGGCCTTCAGGCCGTATTTATCCAGCAGGGCCTGATAGATGCGGGGGTCGGGCTTGTTGATGTGCACCTCGCAGGAGGCTACGCCGCCGTCAAAGCGGTCCAGCACGCCGCGCTCCTTGAGCAGGGCCAGCACGTCCTCCGGGATGTTGCTGAGATAGTACACGCTGTAGCCATGGTTCTTCAGGCGGCGCACCAGCTCCTGCATCCGGCGGCGCGGGCGCAGGATGTGCAGCCAGTCGTCCAGCACGCCCTGCACCTCAAACTCGCGCCCGGCGGCCTTGGCGTTGCGCAGCATGGCCTGATTGCCGTCAAAGCGGGAGACAAGCCCGGCATCCAGCTGCTTCCACTCCTCGCTGCCAAAGGTCAGGTCGTACACCTGCTCTTCGATCTCTTCATTGCAAATGCGGTCTACCAGATAGGCGCGGGGGGCAAAATCCACCATGACACCGCCCAGATCAAACACGATGCTTTTATACATTTAAAATTTCCTCTGTTTCTCATGGAATGCTCTGCCCACAGTATACCACAATCTGCCATGCGGTTTCCACTGCTTTTTGCATGATGTGCCCGGCGGCTGCATAAGCTGTGGCAGAAAGGGGAGAAGGGCATTGACCATCCGGGAACTGTGTGAAAAAGAGGTGGTGCAGCTGGAGCAGGGGGTCTGCCTTGGCCGGGCCGACGACCTGACCTTTGACCCTGCCACCGCCCGGCTGCAGAGCCTGATCCTGCTGGGGCGGCCAAGGCTGTTCGGATTGCTTGGCCGGGACGATAGCCTGACCATTCCATGGCAGGAGATCGAGACCATTGGCACGGATGCAGTGCTGGTGCACACGGCCCTGCCGGAAGCACCGCCGCAGCCGGAACAGCTCAAATGGTGGCAAAAGCTGCGCGTGAAGCTGGGTTTGTAAATTTTTTGCAAAAACAGGGTGGACTTTTTTGTGGAAGTGACTATAATAATCGCAGAAGCTTTGTGCAAAAAGCGTAAAGAAATGTGCTTTTGCGTATGATCTGAGGTTTCACGGATGAGGAAAGGAACAGGAATTATGAAAACTCCCAAACCGCTTTTGGCGCTGCGGATGGTATTCCCGCTGGCGGCATCGCTGATCGTGCTGCTGCTGGGCGAGGGGATCGCCCGCGGGAGCCTGAGCGCAGACGTTTTTGCAAGTTTTATCTTCCCGCACATCGGGGCTTATCTGCTGGCGTGGCTGCTGCTGTTTCTGGTGTGGCTGCTGCTGGACTGGGTGTTCCGCTGCCCGCCGCTGTCCACGCTGGGCATGGCGGTGCTGGGCTGTGCGCCCTGCGCGGTGAACTTTTACACCCTGCAGCTGCGCGGCGAGCCGTTCCTGCCATGGGATCTGACACAGGTGTCGGAGGCTGCCGGTGTGGCATCCGCTGCGGGCCTCAAGATCCAGCCCAGCATGGTGGTGACCATCATCGTGGTGCTGGCACTGACGGTGGGCAGCTTCTTCCTGTACCGCGGCCGTCACAAACAGCGCTGGCTGCCCCGGCTGGCGGGCAGTGCCGCCACTATAGCGGCCCTCTGCCTGCTGGTGTTCGGCGTGTACCTGCAGCCCGCTGTCACGCAGGTGCTGGGCATTACGCCGGATGCATGGATGCAGGACCGCTACTACCGCTACTACGGTGTGATCACCGGCTTTATGACCAACCTCACCAATCTGGAGATCTCGAAGCCCGAGGAATACTCGCAGGAAGCGGTGGATGCCCTGCTGGACAATGTGGACGAGAGCCAGAAGTTTGCCACCAGCCCGCTGTACGCCACCAGCTACAGCGCCGTGACCCCCAAGGACGAGCAGGTGAAGCAGCCCACCATCATCTATGTGATGGACGAGTCCTACTGGGATGTTTCGGAGCTGGAACAGTACGGCATCACCTTTGATACCGATGTTTCCAAGAACCTGCACGCCTTGCAGCAGACCAGCGCCTATGGCCGGGCCTACAGCCCCAGCTTTGGCGGCGGCACCTGCGATGTGGAGTTTGAAGCCCTTACCGGCTACTCGGTATCCTTCCTGCCCAGCGGCAGCAAGCCCTACCAGCAGCATGTGACCAAGCCCATGTTCGCCATGCCCAATTACCTCAAGCTCAAGGGCTACCAGACCGCAGCCGTGCACTGCTTCTGGGCAAAATACTGGAGCCGCGACAAGGCTTACCCCAACCTCGGCTTTGACGATTTTATCAGCCTTGAGGATATGCATGACGTGACCAAGGTGCGCAAGCACTACTGGACCAGCGGCCTTGTCACCGATGATTCCATGGCCGACCAGATCATCCAGCAGTACGAGAGCATGAAGTCCAGCTCGGACAAGCCCATCTTCCTGCACGCTGTCACCATGCAGAACCATACCAATTATAACAAGGACAACTACCCGGACGACGAGCGCGTAAAGGTGTTGTCCCACCCGGCGGGCCTCAAGCCCAGCACCGTGGGCGCACTGGAAGACTTTGCTACCGGCATCCGGGATGCAGATGCCATGATGGGCAAACTGACCGAGTACTTCTCCTGTCTCTTATACACATCTGACGCTGCCGAC
>ENA-UAOK01001381-UAOK01001381.1-human-gut-metagenome-genome-assembly--contig:-NODE-1381-length-10877-cov-10.945019_pt1 | contig 10877 bp, 7 predicted proteins | sample MGYA00243467_ERZ654553 | MGnify/ENA primary metagenome ERZ654553 (study PRJEB26926, sample SAMN06164886) | human gut metagenome | biome: ENVO:00009003; feature: ENVO:2100002; material: ENVO:00002003...
CCGTCGTCGGCAGCGTCAGATGTGTATAAGAGACAGTATCAGCATCTTTTCCCTTGGCCGCCCAAAAGGCTCCCCAACCGTTTGATATTGACACCCCTTCGCTCCGCGTCTTCCTTCCGGCTCCCGAACTGGCGACAGGCCGTGCCATAGTAGCCTGTCCGGGTGGCGGATATGGCGGACTGGCTGTCAACCACGAAGGCTATGACTGGGCACCTTACTTCAACAAACAAGGCATCGCACTGATTGTACTGAAATATCGGATGCCTCATGGTGACCGCACTCTCCCCATCTCGGACGCCGAAGCTGCCATGAAAATGGCGCGCGACAGTGCCGATGTATGGAATCTGAATCCATATGATATAGGTATAATGGGCTCCTCTGCCGGAGGGCATCTAGCTTCAACCATCGCCACACATGCCCGCCCCGAACTCCGCCCTAACTTTCAAATCCTGTTCTATCCTGTCATCACCATGGATAAATCCTATACTCACATAGGATCTCACGATAATCTTTTAGGTAAGGACGCTTCCGCCGAACTGGAAACCGAATTTTCCAATGAGAAACAAGTAACCAAAGAAACTCCCCGCGCCTTTATCGCCTACAGTGACGATGACAAGACAGTTCCTCCTGCCAATGGGGTAAATTATTACCTGGGGCTGCACAAGAATCATGTACCAGCCGTACTCCATATTTATGCCAGTGGCGGACATGGCTGGGGTATCCGCGAAAACTTCATTTACAAGAATGAGATGTTAAACGATTTATCCGCCTGGTTGCGCAGTTTCAAAGCTCCCCGTAAAGATGCTGTCCGGGTAGCCTGTGTAGGCAACAGCATTACTTACGGAGCAGGAATCAAAAACCGGAGCCACGACAGCTATCCCTCCGTTCTAGGCCGTTTGCTAGGAGATAAATACTGGGTGAAAAACTTTGGAGTCAGCGCACGTACCATGCTGAATAAAGGTGATCGCCCTTATATGAAAGAACAAGCTTATCAACAAGCATTGGCGTTCAATCCCAATATCGTTGTTATCAAACTGGGAACCAATGACAGCAAGTCATTCAACTGGGTACATAAAGCAGATTTCATAAAAGATACACAAACCATGATTGACGCCTTTAAAGCCCTTCCCTCACAACCTGAAATCTATCTATGCTATCCTTCAAAGGCATATCTTACCGGAGAAAGCATTAATGATGATATCATCTCAAAAGAGATTATACCTATGATTAAGAAGGTTGCCAAGAAAAACAAACTGCCTGTCATTGACCTTCACAGCGCAATGGATGGAATGCCGGAATTATTCCCCGACCATATCCATCCCAATGAAGAAGGAGCGAAAGTGATGGCAAAAGCTGTTTACGATGCTATAGCAAAATAAAAGGAAACGAAGGAGCAGACAGGAATTAATCAGCCAAAAAGAGACTTTTTATCGGTTGTCCGCATTATTCATACGTCATTTTGTTGTGTTATTCAAGACAATCAACTATTTTTGTTCCCAAACCTTGAGTAAGCAATGAAAACATCTGCCCACAACATACGAATCCTGTCCTTGCTCCTTCTATTCACTCTACTGCATTCTATATCAGAAGCCAAACAGTACTTTTTCCAACAAATCCCCTCTCAAAACGGACTTTCCTCCATGGTACGCTGTATGGAAGTCAGTCAGGAAAAAGGATATGTCTGGATAGGGACACGCTCAGGAATCGGACGATTCGACGGTTACGAACAGCGAAGATATCTGCGCGGTAATGTCACACATATTTTGGAAGATGAAGAACATACCATTTGGGCCATCACAGAAAAGGGAGTATTCCGCTACAATGAAAAAGAAGACAAGTTTACCCTTGTGCGGGATAAAGACAACAATCCGGTAATAGCCAGTTCTCTTTGCCTATGGGAGGACGGAGTAATCTTCGGGGGAAGAGGCAGTCTATACAAATACAACTATGAAGACCATATTATCAACCTGTTCCATACGTTGAAGCCGAACGGCAAGTATCATATTTCCAATCTTTACCAATGGGATTCCCGCACTCTCCTGGCCACCAACCGATGGGCAAAAGCTCTGTTTATTGATATCGCTACGGGCAACACCCGTCCTGTTCCCTTCAACAGTGAACAGATTATCTCACTGTTGATTGATAAAAAAGGGAATGTATGGGTAGCTCATTACAATCAGGGAGTAAGCTGTTATGACCGCAATGGAAAACAATTACAGACCTATCATACACAAAACTCTCCCCTCAAAACCAATGTAGTGCTATCATTAGAAGAGCATAACGGACAAATATGGATGGGTACAGACGGAGGAGGAATCCATATTCTCAATCCGCAGACCGGCAAGATATCGACATTGAGGTACATTCCGGGAGATCGTTACTCCTTGCCTGCCAACTCTATTCTTTGTCTATATAACGACAAAAGCGACAATATGTGGGCAGGAAGTGTACGTAACGGATTAATCAATATTAAAGAGGTAGGAATGAAAACCTATCAAGACGTACTGCCGGGACAGAATTACGGACTGAGTGAGAAAACAATCCTATCCATTTATCAGGACCATGACAATCAAATATGGATCGGAACAGACGGAGGGGGCATCAACCTCTTCGACCCGGCCACCGGAAAGTTTCATCACATACTTTCTACCTGGGAAGAAAAGGTGGCTTCCATCACCGGCATGGACAAAGACCATCTGCTGGTTTCGCTATTCAGCCAAGGCCTGTTTATCTTTCATAAAGAAACCCACCGATATCAGCCGCTTGTCATTATCAACGACAGCATTAATGATATTTTATGCCATCGGGGAAAAACAGTCAATGTATATCAAAATACTCCTGAAACCATTTTGATGTTATCCGAAACACCTTATAAATACCATATTGGTAAAAAGCAATTCATTCCCATCACCAAGGGAAAAGGCATCACTGATATTGTCGGTACATTGTTACCCATAAACAGCACAGGAGAGGATTGCTATCTGCACGATTTGGAACATATCTATCAAATCAACTCCAGCCTCAACGAACTGGAACTTATATTTACCTGTCAAACAGACACCGTGTTCAATTCTGTTTCACAAGACGAGAACGGATTGCTATGGATAGGCAGTAACCATGGTTTAAGTTATTATAATCCGGGTACAAAGCAATATACCCTTGTCCCCAATACCCTGATTAATGAAATAAGCTCGCTCATTTGTGACCGGCAAGGGCGTGTATGGATAGGAACGGAAGAAAAATTATTCGCATATCTGATTAAAGAAAAGAAGTTCATCTTATTCGGTGAACCGGACGGAGTGGTACAAAACGAATATCTGGAGAAACCCCGGTTACTCTCTTCATCCGGAGATGTCTATATGGGAGGTGTAAACGGCTTGCTACATATCAACCGGCACTTACCTGACGACCCCGCACTTCTCCCCACTCTCCAACTGGCCGACATCCTAGTGGGCGGAGAACGTGTCTACGACCGGATATCAAACGACCACCAACTTAGTGTCAATGAAAAAAGCAAACCGATCATCATCAAAATCATCACCCGTGATAAGGATATTTTCCGCAAACCCATGTATAGATACACCATTACAGGACTGAACGGACAAAACATCTATTCTTATTTACCGGAAATAAACTTAAGCAGTCTGCCTACAGGCAGTTATCACATAAAAGCCGCCTGTAGTACCCGCAACGGTGACTGGACAGCAGACTATGATATTCTTACCCTGACAGTACTGCCTCCCTGGTATAAATCCGGCTGGTTCATCCTAAGTTGCACCCTTTTTATCTTCATCAGTGTCATTCTCACTTTCATCCTGATATTGCGCAACAAAGAAACCAAGCTAAAGTGGGCAATGAAAGAACATGAACAGCAGGTATACGAAGAAAAAGTACGCTTTCTCATCAACATCAGCCATGAGCTCCGGACTCCACTGACCTTGATACATGCACCCTTGAAACAACTAATGGACAAACTTACCGCCGACAACGAAAATTATCCGTTGATCCAAAGCATCTGTAAACAATCTGAACGGATGAAGAACATTCTGAATACTGTTCTGAATGTTCGCAAAATGGAAGTAGGACAAAGCACACTCCATATCCAGAGCATACAATTGGATGAATGGGCGGAGCAACTGATTTCCGATTTTAAACCGGAAGCCTCCGTCAGAGGCATCACACTCGTCTATCAACCTGAGCCGGAGATTCAAACCTTGTGCTTCGACAAAGAAAAATGTACCACTATCCTGACCAACCTATTAATTAACGCATTGAAATATACTCCCGATGAGAGTACAATCAGCATTTCAACCCGTTTGTCGGAAGACAGGACAAGAGTACGCATATCCATTTCCGACCAAGGTCCGGGACTGAAAGATGTGGATACCAACAATCTCTTTGTCCGCTTTTACCAAGGCAACAACAGTCGTCCCGGCACAGGAATCGGATTGTCCTATTCTAAAATACTGGTCGAACAACACGGAGGCAACATTGGAGCCTACGACAACAAGAATTTCGGAAGTCCGGGAGCTACTTTCTGGTTCGAACTTCCATTAAATACCGAACCGGGAAATATCACGCTGCACCCACAAGAATATCTGAATACACTTTTGGCACCCACGCAAGAAACAGAAAGCATTCCCGAACAACAGGAAGAAAATAAAACAGCCCAAAGCCATACCTTATTAATAGTAGATGACAACAAAGACCTGACCGATTATCTGGCAACAGCCCTGAAAGACCGGTTTAAGACAATATGGGTAGCAGCCGATGGAGAGGAAGCATTGCGTCTTTGCCGGGAAAAACGTCCTCATATAGTTGTAAGCGATATCCAAATGCCCCATATGAACGGCTATGAGCTATGTAAACAAATAAAAGAAGATTTGGAAATAAGCCATATCCCGGTTATCCTGCTCACTGCACGTAATGACGAAGAAAGCCAACTATATGGTTATAAAAACGGAGCAGACGCCTACATCACAAAACCTTTTGAAGTAAGTATGCTGTATGCAATTGTCTGTAGCCAACTGCATAACCGGGAACTGATGCGTACCCGCTATACAGACATCGGTCCTCTGCCGCCACCCGAAGAAGGAACCTTCAGTTCGGCCGATGAAGAATTTTTAAATCGCCTGAATCAGATAATCACAGAACATCTGGATAACGAACAGTTGGGTATTCCATTCATTTGCAACAAAATAGGAATCAGCAGAGCTTCTTTATACAATAAGCTGAAAGCATTGACAGATATGGGAGCCAACGACTATATAACCAAAATACGTATGGAGAGAGCTACCTGGCTTATTCTCCATACAGAACTAAGTGTCAATGACATAGCAGATAAGACAGGATTCTCGACCGCCAGATATTTCAGCACTGTATTCAAACAGCATACAGGTTGTTCCCCTACCCAATACAGAGAGAAACCGCCTGTCAACACTCAATAACCCTATAAAACCCTGTTTTCATTATCGGGTAAGTCAAGGGCATTACTGCCCCCTTCTCCCCTAAGAACCGTACGTGAGAGTTTCCCCTCATACGGCTCAAGCAACTCAATATTTCTATTTGTTGTTAGAAATCGGCTCATACTTTCAACAGTTTCGTTTATTTCGCTTGTAGCAGTTGTTATGGACAAGTTGCCGTACAATTGAACCACCAACAGATATTTCATTGACGTTCCATGCTTTTGTACAATCTATCTCCTTGCCGCATAACGGACAAGTCCGCTTCTGCTTGTTCCATAAATATAAGAGTGACTTACGTCCTTTGAGAGATTCCAGCATTTGTTGCTCCTTTCGCTGAAAGAAATAATCATCATATTCCGGGTCGAAAGGGTTTGCCTCCCCCTTGACTTGCTTGTACGGAGTATAATGTATATCCGACAACCTTTTAAGGGTCAGGTAGTTCACTTTCTTGCTTTTTGTTTCATATTTCCATGCAAACGTCCATTTACGCCCCCGAATTTCATGCCAATACTTATCTGCAACCCAAGACTTGCGTTTCTTTGGGTGGCGACGTAAAGCCCATTTCTTTGTGAGGTTGTAAATGTGATTGTTGCAACCGTGAAAAGCATTGGTTGATGCACCATATCGGTAATAGTTTCCCCAACCTGTTATCACAGGATTGAGCATTCGTATCAGCGATTCCTGCTTACACATTTTATGTCCTTTAACGATGTCACTGATTTTTGCCCTAAAGCGTTTCTGTGCATCTTTGGACGGAGATGTGTACAGCCTTTTGCCGAACTTCCTTACATTGAAACCTAAGAAATCAAATCCATCGTATATGTTCGTAATGGTAGTTTTCTCTTCGGATAAGGTAAGACCCCTTTCTTTGAGAAATTCTATCACCATTGGTTTGACCTCGTTTTCCAATAATTCCTTATCTCGACCTGTGATTATAAAGTCGTCCGCATACCTGATAAGATTCACTTTGTAGTGGAATGTCTTATAGTTGATGAAACGTCTTTTGAATCTTTCAGCCAAGAGTGGTTGAAGTCCGTCAAGTGCCATATTTGCAAGTGTCGGTGATATGATACCTCCTTGTGGTGTACCCTCTTCTGTCGGGAACAGTTTACCATTGAATACAGCTCCACATTTCAGCCATTTTCTGAGTATTGTTTTATCCATAGGGATATTTTCAATAAGCCAGTCGTGACTGATGTGGTCGAAGCAACCCTTAATATCTCCCTCCAAAATCCATTCGGGGGAATGCTGGCGATTTAGAACCGTATCAATCTGACGAATTGCGTCCATTGTCCTGCGCTTCTTTCGGAAGCCGTAAGAAAAACGGTCGCCTGTCGTTTCGGCTATCGGTTCCAATGCCATGAGATATAATGCTTGCATCGCCCTGTCTTTCATGGTCGGTATTCCCAACGGTCGGAGTTTACCGTTCTTTTTCTTGATGTGAACCCTACGGAGCGGCTGTGGATGGTAGCCACGACGTCTAAGTTCACCGATTGCTTTGTACTTGCGCTTGGGAGAGTCCCAAAGCTGTTTATCTACTCCAGACGTATTCTTCCCTTTGTTGGAAGTAACCCTCTTTACTGCCAATGCCTTGGCGTAAAAAGAGTGAGTAAGCATCCACTGCAAGGTTTTCACCTTGTTATGTCTGCCTTCTTTCTGAGCCTTTACAATACGCGCTTGTAGCTTTCGGACATAGGTTTCACACTTAGACCAGTTCATACCGTCCCAAGTCAGATTCCTGCTGTCAGCAGGCGCACACGATGTTTTAATCTCGTTCATTTGCTTTCCTCCTTTTGAAAGTTCTAAAAGTTATCTTGTAAAGAGTTACCATATACGGAAGTCTGCCCACTTTCGTGTCGGATGATGTTACCCTCATTAACTCGTGATGTTGGTTCAATCCGTATCCTCCCCATTACAGGGCGGCATTCGCTTTCTCCGTTATCTCATACCTGCACCCCATTCGGCTTGCCTTGCGGTTCGCTTACTCGCATTATTACGAGAGAGATACAGGCTTGCCCTGTTCCACGCAATTGACAAACGGATAGTTTAGGTTCTGCCAAGTCCGCCGGCAGTGCTATGTCCGTGTAACCCCAACATGGGCGAGGGTTATCCGACTGCTTACCTTTTGGTGAGAGCTAAAGTATCTTGCGCTCCTTCAAACCTTACGACGGCTAAAGTCAGTTCACATTACGTTAACCATGCTATCCAGCCTCGCCACTCGACGGTATGATACTAACCGCCCTTGACGTTCCCTCACGGTTCAGTCTTGTCCTTTCGGAAAGTGTACTTTGTCCTATAAGCTTAGCACAACCCATCACTGGAGATGCACCTTATAGTAGGCTACCGCTGACGGAACAGCGGGTTAAATCTTGCAATATACATTGCTGTTTAACAATCAATTACGTGACTTTTCAGGTCACACCCATGTTATGTTAATTTCCGACCATTTATAATAATAAATGATATATAATATGGAATAAAAGCAGAGATATAGTGCATTATCCAAATGAAAGAGTTTACTTTGTCCAACAAACAATTAGAGATTTATTCTAGTTTTATTCTCATCATGTATCTTCTCAGTTATCCACATTGAGTATATTCATTCCTGATTTAGAGCTTCTTGAAATTTCGTTGTTAGATTATTAATTTTTTATATTGACAGTTATGAATATGTATGTTGGAAACCTTAGCTACAACGTTAAGGAAGTAGATTTGAGAGAAGTTATGGAAGAGTATGGAACAGTAGGCTCAGTCAAGTTAATCATTGACCGTGATACAAGAAGATCAAAAGGTTTCGCCTTTGTCGAAATGCCGGAAACTTCAGAAGCTTCAAACGCTATCAAACAGTTGAACGGCGTAGAATATGCCGGCCGTCCAATGGTAGTAAAAGAAGCCTTACCCAGAAATTAATAGAGTAAACTTGATAGACAAAGAAAAAGGATTTTCCTGCATGGAAAATCCTTTTTCTTTGTCTATCAAGTTTTAATGAATACTGCTTACATACACCAGCTACCACTCTATAAATTTACCACGAGCTCTGCGTTCCGCCAACATCTGTGTAAGAAAACGCTGGCGGTCCTTGGCTATGTAACGCCGGGCAAAAATATTAGGAACAGCTACCCCCAAGGCTATACAGAAAATGATAAGCGCCGAGTTAATACCATTGGAAAAAGCAAGTGTCACTTCTCCTACCACTCCACGCATATTGATAAGCGCCAGCAACGAACGATACATCAAGACACCGGGAACCATCGGAATGACAGAAGGAATAGTCAGCACATGATTAGGAACATGAAACCAATGAACGGCTTTGACAGCTATCAAACTCACAACAAAGCTTCCCATAAACGAACCGATCACCGGACCATATCCTAATTCAAAGTTTACAAAGTTACGGGTACATACTGCAATTATTCCACCTACAGCCACCACCCACAACAAACGTCTCTGCACATTAAATATAGTGGCGAATCCCATAGCCGCAATAGCAGCCGCAACAGCATATACCCAATAAGCATCGTGCGGCACCATGCTCAGTTCACTGAACTTCTGGTCGATAGTTACATCACTCATCACCAACAGCCTCAAGGCAAAAGCGATACCAAACGCCATGCCTCCTACCATCATTACCGTGTTGGCTGCACGCGTAATACCTACCAACAAGTGATTGTCAATCATATCGTCCACAAAATTTATCAGCGGCACACCGGGAACTATATATAAAGTACAGGCCAGCAACGGATGATACGGAGTGGAAGATAAACCTGAAAAAGAAAACGCATAAGCCAGACAAGTACATAAAAATGCAGAGATCGCAATACTCATATATACATTGATACCGAACTCAATACAACGGGCACGGGTACGGAACCCCACAAAAGTACAAATAGCCGTAATCAGAAAAGCAATCCAGTCACCACCAAACAGCTTGCAGAACCCTCCACAGGCAAACCCGGTACAGATTGCCACGACATAGGGGGTATAATTACGCTCCTGACGAGCAATCTTCTCCAGTTCTTCCTCGTATTTATCCAATGAATAATCCTGCTCAATGGCACGCCACGAAAGTTTACTGATTTTTGAAATGGCTTCCATATTGATGCCATGTTTCTCGCATTTCTGAAACTTGGAAAAAGAGTGCTTCTCGTCACTCACATTGACCATCAGCATCGTCCACCGGATATCAATATGCAGTTTCTCTTCCGGAATGCCCAGATAAGCGGCCACGCGCTTCATGTTTCTTTCAATCCGGTTAGTGTCTGCCGCACTCTCCATCAGCAGCTTGCCGGTACGTAATAAAAGGTCTAGTTTACGGCGCAATAGCAGCACCTCTTGTTCATTTGTTGTCTCGTTCATCTTCTTTTTACCTCAATTTTGTTTACTCTGACAGGAAACAGGTTGTTTTTTCGGGGTGCAAAGGTACAAAAAGTATATGATATTCATAACTAAATGTAGGAACAGAAATGAAATTGTCGTATCTTTGACCCGAAATAATTAAGTTAGATATGGTAACATTCAAAGAATTCTTTTCATTCAAGAATAACCGCTTCTTCTGGCTCAATCTGATAGCGATGGTAGTGGTCATTGTGGCAGCAGCCTGGGGAACCCTTCAATGGCTGGACAGCTATACACGCCACGGCGAAGCAGTGGTAGTGCCCGATGTAAAAGGAATGAATCTGCGGATCGCAGAAAATGAACTCGACAAGCAGTCACTAAAATCAATCGTCATAGACTCCAGCTATGTAAAAGGAATAGCCCCCGGTGCTATTCTGGAACAGAATCCCGCCGGTGGCTCCAAGGTGAAGTCGGGCAGAACCGTCTATCTGACCGTCAATGCAGACAGCGCCCCCAAGGTAGCCATTCCCGATGTCATGGATAATAGTTCTCTCCGCCAGGCCGAAGCCAAATTACGTGCATTAGGTTTTAAAATAACCGAACCCGAATATATCAGCGGCGAAAAAGACTGGGTATACAGCATAAAATACCGAGGACGCGACTTGAAAGCCGGAGAAAAGGTTCCTCACGAAGCCGTACTGACACTCACGGTAGGCAACGGCAATGAAACCATGCCCGAAGATTCTGCATTGGTAAATGAATCCGGAACTGCGAACGATGACAAACCGGTGGTAGACGAATCCTGGTTTTAAACTTAACACACAGTGATGATGAAAGAAGAATATGTGGATGAACTGGACGACACACTGGATGATGTGGAACCGGTAGTGGACAACCCTGCCGAACTGTATGAACATTTCCGTGTAGTAGTAGACAAAGGACAGTCACAGGTGCGCGTGGACAAATATTTGTTCGAACGGCTTGTCAACTCTTCGCGCAACCGTATTCAGAAGGCTGCCGACGCCGGTCTTATCATGGCAAACGGCCTGTCTCTTATACACATCTGACGCTGCCGAC
>ENA-UAOK01001393-UAOK01001393.1-human-gut-metagenome-genome-assembly--contig:-NODE-1393-length-10783-cov-13.064597_pt1 | contig 10783 bp, 2 predicted proteins | sample MGYA00243467_ERZ654553 | MGnify/ENA primary metagenome ERZ654553 (study PRJEB26926, sample SAMN06164886) | human gut metagenome | biome: ENVO:00009003; feature: ENVO:2100002; material: ENVO:00002003...
GGCTGCGCTGAAATACAAGTCCTATAAGGCGATGGTCATCGCCAACTATACGCTCGAAGATGGCGGCAGCGGCAATCTCACGGAGCGCTGGGAGCGTTATCTTGAGAAGCATAAGGATTTTGCCGCGGCCCGGGAGAAGATTCAATTCTCGCAGGCCGGGACTTGGAATACGGCTGCGGGTACGAAGCGGTATCTTCCGCTGTATGGCGAATCTCCGGCCTTCGACGAGAAAGTCGCCCGCATTCCGAATATTGAAATGCGGCGTGCCGTGGCCCGTATCGACGTGGGTGTCAACATCGGCGGAGGTACTCCCGCCGGCACCGACGGCAAATATCCGGTTTACGACCTCAATAGCACCGCGTACAACGGAAACACGCATGCTGCGAACGGCGCGCAGTTCACGCTGCAGAGCGTCACGCTCTACAATGCGGCAGGCGCGGGTTATGTGGCGCATAACCGGGCGGCCGACCCGGATGCTGATGATCTGAGTTACTATGTCACACCGCTTCAGTCCGACGGGGTACCCTATGCATATAAGACGGAAACTGGGAAGACGAACATGTTCCGCCGGGAGATCTATCTTCCGGAGACGCCCAACAAGTTCGACGACGACACGCGGGCGTTCTACATCGTCGTCGGCGGAATATATGGCGATCCAACCAAACAATCCACCACCTTCTACCGCATCGATTTCTACAACCGCGAGGCGGCGGCCGGTGATCCGGACGTTACGGGCGAAGGGTACGTGAAACCTACGAAGGATAACCGCTTCAACATCCTGCGCAACAACGCCTATGTGATCAACATTCTGGAGGTGCGGGGTCCGGGCCATGCGACGGAAGAGATCGCTGCGCAATCGGAGCCCATCAACATGGAGGTGGACGTCCGCTCGTGGGACACCGGGGACAGCGACCTGGGGAACGTGGTTACGGACGGGCAGTACAACCTGTCGGTCAGCGCTACGCGGCTGCGCTACCACAGCGACGGCACGGCGCAGGATCTGAAGGTCTTCACGAACTACCTGCTTGCGAACATGCCCGAAAAATCGGGCTGGGAGATGACGCTCAAAGAGCCTACATATCAGGACAACATCAAGTTTTTCGACGATAACGGTCAACCGGTCGACTTCAAAGGGGAGGGTTACACCCTGAAGGGCGAGGCCGGCATCACGAAGACGCTGCACGTGGGTTTCGACCGCTTTGCCGTAGGGGATGCAGCAGACCAGATGGAGCGTACGGTTACGCTCGTTTTCACGGCAGGCCGCATGCGGCAGGAGGTGGAGCTGATTCAGGACGTGAAGAACCTGAATACGCTGACGCTGACTCCGGATCTGCTCTCCTTCCCGAAGCGTCCGGCGGCCCACCAGCCGGTGATCGTGAAGAGTTCGCCTGCCGACGCCAAGTACTATGTAACATGGACCGACGATGGCGGTACTCTCCGCCGAATGAATATTTCGAACCCCGACGCCGTGCGTGAGGAAAAAACCGATGCTCAGGGCAGCGTTATCTGGGAATCCTTGGGCGGATGGAATACAATTGAAAAATCGTTGCTTCCCGGGGGATTCGACTGCGCCGTGGATCACCAGAACGATCAGGATCCGAAGAAGACGTGCGTTGATCAAATCAAATTTTTCGAGAAAGCCGAAGACAACATGTTCTTGCTGTGCCCGTCGGATTGGGACACACAGCATAATGCTGACGGCACAGACCCTACGCAGCCTCGCGACTGGAACTTCGTGGTCGAGGCCTATTGGGCCGACGGGCAAAACAAGTTCGAGGATACCCCGGGTGCGCAAGCTACGCTTCAGGTGGAGCAGACCCACGAGGAGCCGACGTGGGAAGTCGTGGATGCGAAAAGCGAGGGTGATATCGACTCGGCGCCAGTGCTCGAGAAGAATACCAAAACAGTTTCGGCGAAGACAACGAGTGTCACCGCATTTTTCCGCACGAATCCCCAGTACCCGTGGTACTTCGTTTCGAAGAGCGACGAGGGCAACCTGAGCGGCAAGGAGTGGGTGACAAACTGGGATGCCTTCCGCGGCAAGACCTACCCCGGCAACAGCTCGCAGCCGATAACACTCACCGAGAACACCAACCTCCAGCCGCGCAGGGTGACCTTCCAGGCCAGTTCGCCGCAGGCGGGCTTCGACCGCGGTGCGGCGCAGCTGATCGTCGAGCAGGAGGCGGCCGGGCTGCTTCTGGAGCTGCAACCGGGCGTCGGCGTTACGAAGCTTGCCGAGGATGAGCACGACGTTACCACCGAGGCCGGTGAGACGATATCACGGGCCAGATATACGCTGGACTTCGGCTCGAAAAGCGCCTCGGATATGCACGGGCTGAACGTACGCGCCAACACCGGCTGGTGGTGGAAGTGGACCGATGGGAACTTTACGGATAACTATCCCACGGACGACGCCCCGTCGAATCCCAACAACAAGTTCCAAGGCCTTGATGCCGCGACGACGTACGGCAAGGCGTACTTCGAAGCAAATGGACGCCCGGCGCCGCGCCCCCTGAGGCATACCCACCCTTACTGGGGGAATTCCGTCAGTGACACGCCTCTGGGCGATAACCTCTTGGGCTATGTTATCGGCGAGTGGCTGCCGACTCCCTCGCAGGTTAAGAATGAGGGCAAGGTAAACGGCATTGCGGAGAACTGCGACAAAAACTCGTACGACCGCACGTGGAACAACGCCTTCGCGATGCGCCCCGTGGAGGGTGTCTTCCTTTCGCCTTCGGCGACGAGCGACACGGATTTGCAGGATAAGCTACCCGTGCCCCATGCCGGAACTTACTATTCGGAGCTTACCTTCTACAACAGGCACGACCTCTATCCGACCGAATCTACCGACCCTAATCCGGATAACCAACCGGACACGGAGTTCGGGAATAACCAGCGGAAAGTCGACGCTGAGGCCAAGACGCTCCGCATCCAGCGTACGGTGCCGTCGCTGGTCTACTGCAGTTTCCCGTACGAGAACCGGAACAACGTCAACCTGTCGAGCTACGAGTATCCGGAACTTGCCAAGACCGAAGCCGCCGCACTGGCCGACCCCCAACATTGGTCGAAGCAGAATATAATCATCAAGGCGAACAGCCCGCTTACGGTGACCCTGAGAGATCAGAATTACGGGAAGAATGATGCCGAGCCGTATGAGGTCGCTACCTATACGTTGTATCCGAGAAGCCACGAGGGCTACGATACGCTGCAAATGATCAGCTTGGGAGAGCTTGGTTACTATCCGAACGGTCAGACAGAATGGAAGAAGTTGATCGATGAGAGTCAGGTGTCTTTCGAGCAGGCGACCTCCTTCCATCGCTATCAGATCGAGATCAAAGGTTTCCGTCAGGAGACGAAAGACCAGCCGGACGTTCCGTTCACGATTACGCGCACCTATACGGCCGGATATTGGATGGTCCATCCCGCGAGCCCTCAGATCATGCGGGGTGGAAGATACGGCTCCGGGGGCTTCTACATGTACCTCGACTTCAGCGCGAGCTCCTATGGGCGTAGGCAGAATATTCGGATCGGCCGCAGGAAGGTGCGCGTCGGAGATTTTGAAAACAACCAAATCACGCAGAGAGGAGAATTGTCCGAGCCTGAATATACCGAATACACCCTCGACGGCAGCAAGGGCCAGTGCTATGTAAAATACGAGGTCGAGGAGAACACGGACCCCGACAACATGTGGATCTACTGGGTGGAGTATCAGCCGGCCAAAAAGAACGCCGACGGAACCCCCCTCCCTTACACGACGACATGGAGTGACAACGGCTACGCTTCGCAAGGCGAGGTGGGCAAGTACCTGTTCCTGCAGGAAGCCGCTAACGCCAACGGCCTTGTCTTCCTGAAGAACGGTCCTACGGTTCCGGCACTGTACGATGGAACGAACGCAGGGCGGGATCACTGGCTGAGCAACGGTGTATCTGCGTGGGAGGGTAAGATCGATCCCTTCGAATATCAGCGAGATGCATGGCTGCAATTCGATGGTCCATATACACCCAGGTATTATCGCACGACTTACGATGTAGCATGTCAGATCACAGAGAGTAAGTTCTTTTGCGCCGCCGCCTCGGGGGATACCTCTGACGCCAACTCGCAATATCTGACGGCGTCGACCTGCAATGCCTATACGTTGCTTCATGGCAATACCCGTGACGTAAGCGTGTTCCTCAATCTGAACTGCTCGATTCGCGGCCTGCATAATATGTTTGGCTCAAAGCGGCATGGTGTGGATGTCGGCGGCAGTAATCCCGGTGGAAAATTTGGTCCGTACGGATGTCCGGATAACGGAAAGCCGAACCACCAAGGAGGCCATCTACCGGGTATTGAACGAAAAAACGTACAGCTGTTCGAACATATCAGGGACGCGACCTACACGACACAGGCCGGCCCTGTAAAGGGTAAGGCATTGAACCTGATGATCATGCGCCGGGCGATTACGACCCCTCCCGGCAATGCACCGTATTATCCGCCTTCGATGGTCGTCCCGCAACCCTGATCCGCCCCGGGGGCGGCCCGAAGCATAAGAACCTAACGAAGCAGACAAATAAAAACACAGCATACAATGATACGAAAAGAGAACAAGAGATCTCCCGGGGCGCACGGCGCAGCGGGAGTACGGATCCAAGAGCGGCTGCGGAGCCGGGCTGCCGGCGCGGCGGCGGCTCTCATGAGCCTCGTCGCGGTGCTCTGCGCCGGCTGCGCCGAGGACCCCACGGAACAGCCGCGCGGCCCGCAGGGCGGGACGGGGGATTACGCCCTTCTGCAACTTACGGTCCCGGGTGCCGCAGCGGGCACGCGGGCTGCGATGACCCCCGCTCAAGAGGGCGGCATCGCCATCGAAGATACGCACATCGTCCTTTGCCAGAAGTGGGATGCCGGCTGGTACCTGAACCGTGTGATCGCGCTGGCGGAATGCACGGTGACAGAGTCTGAGAAGCCTGATGCGAACGGATACACGACCTACAATATCGAGGTACCGTTCGAGACGGGCACGAAGGGCAGCAAGTACTGCCTGGGCGTGATCGCGGGATTCGACGGCGGCAAGGCGGCGCTCGAAGCGGCCGTAAATCCATTCTACGGGAACGAGCTGGACGCCGCGGACCCGCTGCGCGACATCCGCACCTCGCTTGTCGCCACGGCCGCGGGCAAATGGCCCGCCGACCGCATGTTCCCCATGTGGGGCGAGAGCGATGAATTCACGCAGGTGCCTAACGGCAGTATCGGGACGCTCAGCCTCATGCGCGCCACGGCCCGCGTGGACGTGGGTGTCAAGTTCATCAAGAACGGTGACAAATATAATTTGAATGACATGCAGGCCGAGGGCCTCTACAATGAAGGCAAGGGCACCTATTTCGCACTGGCGAGCGTGCGGGTCTACGGCACGATGAAAGGCGGCACCTATGGTTCCGCGGAGAATGTGTACGGCTCCATCACGTCCGAACCCAGTGCTGCCACCGTACCTAATACGGTTGTCGGTAAGTTCGGACTGGAGGACCTGAAGTACGAATACAGCGAAGGAACAGGAACAGGAACAGGAACAGATAATGATTTCACTGATTCTACACCCGCAGACGGGGGCACATGGAGCGATAAGGAGAAGAGCGCACGCCGCATGCTGACGCGCGCCTGCTATGTTTTCGAAACGAAGAATAAGGGCGCGGAGTTCGACGATGCCGCCTGCGTCATCGTCGGCGGTTACTACGGCGAGGATAAGACCCCGACCTACTACCGCATCGACTTCGCAACGACGAATATCGTGAACGGCGTTCAGAACAAGCCGCAGCCCGGCAACCGTTTCGACCTGCTGCGCAACAAGGTCTATGTGGTCAACATCACCTCGGTATCCGGCCCGGGTAAAAACACGCCGGAGGAGGCTCTCAAGAGCGACGAGACGAAGATGACGGCCGAGGTGCAGGAGTGGAACCAGAACAACACGGTGGGCGACATCACGACCGACGGCGTCTATACGTTGAGCGTCGACAAGTCCGAGCTGCAATACTACACCGACGGCACGCCCGAAGAGATCGTCGTGAAGACCGACTACGACGGCGTGCTGGGCAGCGGCTGGACGCTGGAGGCCAAAGCGGAAAAGGCCGATGATCAGCAGAAATTCGAGAACGCACTGCTCTTGTACGATTCGAAGGGCAATCAAATACCCGTCGCGGACTTCGCGGGTAGCAAAGGCACCACGACGCTGCGCATCGGAATGAGGGAGCTGCCGGATGCGGGCGGCAAGACCGCATACCTTAACGGCAAGCTGATCGTCAAGTCCGGCCGCATGCAGGTTCAGATCCTCATCCGGCAGACGTCGCAGGACCTGCTGCGCATCCTCTTCGAACCCGAGGAGATGGTCTTCGGCAGGGGGAATGCCGATGCTGCCGAGAACGCGGCCTTCACGCAGCCCGTGAAGATCACGGTCACGACCAAAAAGGACTATGTGCTGACGATCACGGGCAAGGACGCCAACGGCGCGACGTACACCCAGACGATATGCAATACCCAAGATCATACGCAGGAGGATAAGGTTGCTCGCGACGACCGGTTCGAAATCCTCTTCAAAAGAGAGGACAACAACGGCGGCGACACGAACTACAGCTACCTGCTGCTGCCGAAGTATTTCGAGCAGGACCGGGCCTTCACGTTCGATGTGACGGCCAGCCTGCCCGGCTTTAAAGATGTCGCCCCGGCCAAGGAGCGGTTCATGGTCTACCAGCTCAAAGACGGGATGCGGTGGATGGTCAACGAAGGAGCGGGCTACGTCGTGACGCCGAATCCGTGGCATGTGATCTTCAGCAATCAGGCGCACGCGGGTACGCGCTTGAATATCGAAGTCAAACCGGATGTAACGGTGAGCCGGCCTTGGTGGTTTTCGAAGGGCGACGATATGACCGAGCTTCCCGAATGGTTTATGGCCGGGAACGAAGACTTGATCGGGAAGAATCTCGAAAACGTGTATAACGACGCCAACGGCGGCGTGCGGATCAAATTGGACGCATATACAGAACTCGGCCGCCGCAGCGTGACGCTGAAGGTCGAGGAGATGACCGGCGGGCTGCCGACGAGCGACTCGAAGCTGATCATCACGCAGCGCGGAAAAACACCGGCCTTGGAACCGAGATTGGCCAGCGCCACAACCGACTCGCCGAAACACAGTTTCGCGAAAACCCAAAAGTTGGACCTCGAGAAGGGCCAAAAGGAGGTCTACACGCTCGACCATGGTACGGGCCCGGGCGCCGGAACATACACCTTCAATGTGTGGGCGAGTACCTACTGGAAAATGTTTTGGAACATAGAGGACCAAACGCAGCACGACTTAAGCATGGAACTGCTTGTCAAACCCGACTTCGTGCCTACGACGACGATCAGACCCAAACAATACGCGGACGGAGTTGAAGAGACGTGGGACGGCATCTTCACGGTCAGCGTGCCCGCAGTCCCGACCGTTGATTTCGACAACACCGGTAAAGAGACGACGCCGAATCCCAATGTCGAGCTGGGCGGCCGCCGTACGGTGACGCTCGAGCTGCGCAATGACTCCCCGAAACTGACGCCCGAGGATGTCGAGGACTACGCCCGCGAGCTGCGCATCACGCGCGACCTGCCCGCTTATACCTACATCGACCTCTGGCCCTTCGAGAACCCTGACGGCCAGCCCGCGAACCTCGACAACATGGTTTACGATAACATGCCCCAGCCGTATGACGACGCGAAATTCCGGGTGTATACCAATGCCCCGGTCACGCTCAAACTCCAACAGAAAAAAGCAACGGAGAGCGCATACTGGGGTGAAGATTCGGTGGTCTTGACCCCTTGGAACGGATATCAGATGAGGGAGCGATTGTTTAAAGAGATACCCGGGGTGATGGACAAGGCCGACATGGACCCGAACAAACCCGCGACCATGTACAAGCTCACGGCCACATACAAGCAGTACGACAAGAACAAAGGGGAGAACGTAACGCGTGACACGACTAGAATCGCATACACGGGATACCATATGGTAATGCCGACGGTGGAAGGGATTCCGCAAAACGCCAGCATCTTCGCCTCGACCGCACGCGAGTTGACGTTCGACTTCTCGAAAAGCCTGTTCGTAACCCGGAAGGTACGCATTACCAAGGACAAGTACTACACCCACTACCAGCCGGTGATAAATGACAATAAGGCAGACTATGAACCCACAGAATACCTGACAGGTGACCAAGGGGTCGAGATATCCTCGAAAAGCGGCCTGAATGAAGATATGCAGGTGAAGGTTCAGCTCGCGGCGAACACGCACCCGAACTTCCTGTACAAAATCGGCGTGGAGTTTTTCGACGAGGCGTCCCAAACATGGAAAGAGGATCCCTCTGCCGCACCGGTACTTTATCAGGACGGTACGGGAGTGAACGGCTATATCGTATACTACGAACTGAAAGACGCTACGGGCAGCTCACAAGATAAATTTAGGCTCGAAGGCACAACAACTAGTACCTGGCGAGATGAACATGGCTTGGCCTATGCTCCCGCTACTGTCTTCTATGCAAATTACAATACCGCATGGGGAAAAACCGTCGAAGACGCGAAAATGGTTAAAGCCTGCGACGAAAATGCAAGGACTACATCCGCAAACTGCGATATGCTATATATGACTGGAGACGCGTACTATGGGACTGATGAAAATAATGTAAGCAACGCGGTCTTCATCGCATGTAATGGATGTGAAGGAACCTGGAAGACGACACTTGAGGCGATGACTGTCTGGCACCAGCAAATCGCAGAAGGAACATACACCGCAAAGGGAAATCACACCTATCGCTGCCCGTTCTGTAACCGCGCCAAACAAACGACCAACACTTGCTACACTCTCGCTCAACAACATTATTATGGGTATGACAATGGCTTTATATACTTCGCGATAACCCGCTATCCTACAGGCGGCCCGGGGTCGTACACTGGCGCCCACGGATACCAAAAAAAGTTCGACGTCTGGGGTTTTACACACTTCTATAAAGGCTCAACATACAAACGAGTAAGACAAATAAATGACAACGTACCTGTTGTCCGGGAAGTAACAAAAGATCCAACGAATTAGCCGATGCGTGCCTTGCTTGCCGGCCCCATGCCGCCCCTTTCGGGGGTCGAACGATTCGACCCTTTGTTTGCCGCCGGAACCCTATGTGGTTCCAGCGGCCACCGCGGGGCTTCGGGGTTCCCGAGCCCTCTGGCGGGAGTACCCGGGGTGCCTTCGTGCGAGGTCTAATCCGCTGACAGCGACAAAATTAAGATAGTATAACCCTTTTTATATCATTTCGGCCATGAAATCCGCCCGCTTCACTCCGTCCCCGATCCGTCCGCTTCCGTACTTCAACACGTACGGCACGGACGCCGAGCGTTCGCTTGCGCGTTCCCTGCGTGCGGAGTTCGTGCCGAAGGTTCGTCGCCTGCTCCCGGGCCACCACCTCGGGTGCTGGCGTCACGATGCGGTCGTTAATTTCGTCAAGCGTCACAAGCATACGCATCCCTATTTCGTGAAGGCGGATATCCGTCAGTTCTTCCCGGGTATCCGCCACAGGGATGCTGTCGTAGGCGCGCAGCTCGCCTACCGTGACCTGCTGTCGCTGGACTACGTTCCGGGAGCGTTCAAGCGCCGCTACGTTCCGGCGCTTCATGCGTGGGTGGAGTCACTGCCGCTGCACCGGGGCCTGCCGCTGGGCAGTGCCCTCAGCGGCGTGCTTGCTCCAGTCATGCTGCTTCCGATGTGGCTGGGTCTGAAGCGCCGCTTCGGGTGCCCGCTGCTGGTCTATATGGACGACGTACTGATTTGCACGTCCGACGCTCTGCAATGCTCGGAGGTGTATGCCTATCTGGACGGGTACCTGCACCGGGAGTTCGACCTGGCGTTCAATGCCTCGAAGAGCCGCTCGGGCCGCTTCGCCACGGCTGCGGTGGTCTTTTGCGGCTGGGAGTTCGCCGGGGGCTATGCGCGTATCAGCGCCGATAAGATGGAGGCGTTCCGTTCGCGGATCCGCGAACTGGTACGCCGCTATCGCAAGACCGACGTCAAGGCTTTCGTCAAGCAGCTCAACCGCAAGATCGACGGCTTCGGCCACTACTACAAATTCGGGGACGTGCGCACGCAATACCGGGTCCTCGACCAGTTCCTGCGTCAGGAGTTCCGCCGGTGGTTCGCACGCACGACGGGCGGGAGCGCCTACCGGCGCGAGGCGCTCGCGTCGCTGGGCCTGCGGAGCCTCGAAGATATCCTGAACAAGGTCCGGCATTCGGCGCGCCGCCCGGCCCGCTGCGGCGAACGTAAGCTCCGCCCCCTTGCTGCTGCGCCGGCGGGCGTTGCGAACCTTCGTCCGCCGGCCGTGTCCGGCATCGACGAGCTCGCGGAGATCGGCCGCACGCTCCAGCGGCAGATGACCCAGCTGCTCGCCCTTCAGCGCCGGCAGGTTGCACTGCTCACGGAGCTGCTCGAGGCGTGAAGCGCCGGCCGGTGCCTGCCGCCGAGATCGCGGGCGCCCGGCTGTCGAAACGATGTGAACCCTGTAGGGGGACTATGAGAGAGCATAGAATTATAAAAAGCAGAAGATTGCAGATATACTGAATGAAAGCTACCCAGCCTACCTTACCGCGCCCTGCGGCGGCCCCGCCGGTTGCTTGCAGTCCGCTGCGCCCGTCGCGCCCGTTCAGCCCGCCGCGCCCGCCGCACCGGTTCGGCCTGTCGGACCAGTCCTTCCCGTTCTGTGCGCCGGCCCTGCCCGCCCGGCCGCTCTTGGCTCGTGCAGCCACG
>ENA-UAOK01001398-UAOK01001398.1-human-gut-metagenome-genome-assembly--contig:-NODE-1398-length-10765-cov-6.760411_pt1 | contig 10765 bp, 6 predicted proteins | sample MGYA00243467_ERZ654553 | MGnify/ENA primary metagenome ERZ654553 (study PRJEB26926, sample SAMN06164886) | human gut metagenome | biome: ENVO:00009003; feature: ENVO:2100002; material: ENVO:00002003...
CGTGGGCTCGGAGATGTGTATAAGAGACAGACGAAAGAGGATTCTACATCTCATCCTACTATTGAAGAAGAATTACGAAACTTATTGGATCAGTTGAAAAAGAGGGAATGATGTGGTTATTTCCTCTTTCTCTTGTTCGTTCTATAATCCGGCTATTGGATAGGTTGTACAGGGTGAAGGAATTTGTAGAAGGGACGACAGAATAGTTGTCCCTTCCTATGTTATCTAACATATCTTTTAAATGATAACATGTTTAGTTATTTTCTATTTTTACACAGTAATATAAAAATAATATATCATGGCAGAATATAGTAGAGAACAGAGGAATCAATTGAGTAGAGCGATTGCTAATAGCGATACAGGAAGTAGGCAGTTGAAAGGATTTGTGGATAATAGATGCAATACTTTAATAAATACTGCAATACAATTACAAAAAATAGAGAATAATTGGGGGATATTCGATTTTGAAATAAAAAAACTTTCGTCAAAAAAAAAGATAGGATCGAATTTTAATTTAATGTTTATCCCCAAGCCTAAAAGTAAGTTTGATTTAGATACGAAAAAAATTGGCTTTATTCAGATTGTGAAATCTCATTATTTGGGAAACGATATACCTTCTGTATATGAGAGGGAATTACGAACAAATCGTGATACTAAATATAGAATTGATAGTATGTCTAACAGTCCGGTTTATGGTTCGGATATGCTTGAAAGTGATAAAAAAATAACCGATTCTATCCCAAAAGAAATGGAAAACGGTAAGACAGCAACTGAGTATGGATATTATTATAAAGAAGTGGGATGTTTTGGGGACAAAATAGTAAAAAAGAAAGCCTCTATGAAAGATGAGCCAAATATTCCTAAGATTCAAGCTCAGGAAAATGATTTTATGCAATTTGAAACAAGAGCTTTTGCTTTGGATAGTAATACCAATTTAGGGGGGATAGAGTGGGGATATAAAGTAGGTGTAAATAAAGAAATTACCCTTGATAGTGCAGTTTTGCTTAATGATAATAGTAATTACCAATCCGCTGCGAATCATTGGAATTTACTTAAAATGACAAAAGCCCCTGGTGAATTATCAGATGGTCGAGTCTTGACAACTGATGGTCGTTATAAGCCAGGGCGCGATGGTTACCAAGTTCAAGCTACTGATTATGATGCGATTATTCAAGCCCCCTCCTTGGAATAGAATATAATGAATTTTCATCTCTCGTTTTCTATTGCTAATGCTACAACCTTGTAACTTTGTGTATTTGCTATTGGTTTTAGTATTTTAATGTAGTATAAAAGGTTATGATATAAACAATCCCCAGTACGCTCGAATACCGGGGATCGTTGTCATAAGGAACAGCCATTAACAAGTAATAGACAGCGAGCTAATTTTGTTTTCAACTATGATTTGTCTGCTATTTTCCTTTTGGTCTTACATCATCATCATTTGCATTTGATTTCTCATTTCAATATATGGTTTGAATACTTCTGGATCATTAACATAATCTATTACTCTACGGATTGCAGCATCAGCTTGGTACTGTTTTACACGTACATAAGAATTGATGGTAATCCCAGTTTTAATAGAATGACCGAGACAGTATTCAATAATAGGATAAGGAATGCCGATTTCTGCTGCAAATTGAGCAAAGGTTTTGCGAGCGGAATAATAAGTAAGCTTCCCTTTGTTGATATTCAATTCTTTTGCAAGTAGCTTCATGCACTTATTGATATAACGCTGTAAATTCCCTAATGTATATTTATAGTTGAATTGAATATACCCGTCCCTTCCGGTATATTTACTCAATATAGTAGCAGCTTCAGGGCAAACACTTATTGCTATCCGTCGATTTTTCTTTTTGTGTTCACTACTTTTCTTTCGTATATAGTCTATTTCTTCTTCTGAGAAATCAATTTCCACAAGATCGGCAAAGTTCATACCTCCTAAATAAAATGAAAGTAGGAACATATCTTTTCCTAGAGTGAGTTGTCGACTATATGATACATCAGTATTAATAATCTTTCTGACTGCTTCCACTGTTATATCAAGTACTCTTGGTTCTGGTGTGGGTATTTTTGTATAAGCGAAAGGATGTTTTTCACATCGTATCAAACCAAGTTTTATCGCTTCATTAACCCTTGCTTTGATATGGCTCAATCGAATTTGTCTACCACCATCAGTATGTCCGTGTCGTTTCAACCAGCTATCAAAATGTTCTATTGTTATATGATTCATAAGGATCATTGGCACTTCTCCTTCGGCAGCCTCAAATACTTTCATGGTATCTTCCAACATTTTGGCATGACTTTCCTTACCCTCTTCTTTTCTTTCCTGGATGCGCTGGCGCATAAAATCATTAAAAGTGCGGACATCTGGAGCTACTTTATCCTGTTGTGTAAGTACAGCTTTTAGCTGTTTAGCTGAGTAAAATTCATAGTTTTCTATGTACTGAAGTCGATCTTTATACTTCTTCAGTTCAAAAAGTAAACGTTTGTTCATCATTGTTGCATCATGGCGAGCAACAACCTTTCCTTCGTACCACTGGCATGCATCATCCAGTTGATACTCAGTTTTGATATACTCCCTATTCCTTTGGGCACATATACACACGTAAATAGGGTATTTACCTAATTTAGTAGGTTTGGAAGTAAGAATGGTAAGTGATAATGTTGCCATACGCTATAAAATTTTTATATCGCCAATTCTACACATTTTCCACACATATAGACCTGTGGACGGGAAATGAACGATTTTTTTTATAGCCTTCAGGCTAAGAATAGATAAAATAAAAGACTGATTATCAGTAAGATATAATCAGTCTTTCAAAGTGATTCCGTTGCGATTCGAACGCAAGACCCACGCCTTAGAAGGGCGTTGCTCTATCCAGCTGAGCTACGGAACCATCCTTAATTGCGGTGCAAAGGTACGCTTTTCTGTGAAATTTGCAAAGATTTTACGCAGAAAATATTTTGTAAATAGATGCTTTTATATCCGATTAGATGTTATAATCCTAATGGTAAACCAGTTACATACCATAAAATAAATAACAAAGTCCAGGCTAATAATATATATAGAGAGTATCTCCATGTATATTTCAGTAATGAACCATAGGTCGCTTGCTTATCATATTGCTGCATGTAAGTAAGGATAAGAGGCATGTAGAACATGAAAGGAGTGATGGCATTGGTGGCACTGTCGCCAATACGAAAAGCGCATTGCACCATATCCGGAGAAATCCCCATATTGGCAAAGAACGGAACAAAGATGAAGGACATGAAAGTCCACTTGGCAGTGGCAGAAACCATAATAAGGTTCACAAGTGCTGTAAAGAGAATAAATAGAATGAGTATCCATAAACTCCCAAGATGGATGGACGAAAGCATGTCCGCTCCCATAATGGCTATACATTTATCCAAATGAGAATACTCGAAACACGCAAACATCTGAGCAGCAAAGAAAGCGATAACAAAGTAAACACCCAACAATTTCATAGGTTGAGTAAGCCCCTCAATCACATCTCCATCTGTACGATAACGGCCGGAAGCAAAGCCATAAACCATCCCCATAAGCCCGATACCAAAAGAAAGCAGAAACAGAATGCCCTCTATAAAAGGAGAACGGATCAGACCACCATTCACACTACGCAAAATACCCCATGAAGAGAAAGTAGCCCAAAGAATCACGGTTGTATAAATCACCCCGATAGATACTGCACCTATCATAGCACGACGCTCTTTGCGGGATAATTGCTTATAACCATTGAAACGAATATGACCGGCATATTCCCCCAAAGCCGGAAGAAGATTACGACGGGTTACCTGATAAATAATAAAAGCCAGCAAAAAAGTAGATGCAAACAAGAAATAATAATTGCATAAAGGCCCTGTATTTCCAGGTGATACATTTGCCATATCCGCAGCTTCCTGGGTAGTGGCAGCAAGCATAGGATCCAAAGTACTCAGCATCAGGTTAGCACTATACCCACACGAAACAGAAACGTATGCCGTAATAATACCTGCAACCGGATGCAGCCCGACCGAATGGAATAAAGTTGCTGCAATCGGTAAAAGAATTATGTATCCGGCATCACCTACTACATTGGAAAGCAATCCCAAGAAAATAACCAGTATCACCATGCGCCATGGATTATGCTTACGACGTGCCCCACCGCGAATACAAGCATCTATAAAACCTGAATGTTGTGCTACCCCGATACCAAACATAGCCACAATTACCAAGCCCAGCGGAGCAAACCCCGTGAAATTAGTAACCACATGCCGCAACAGCCAACGAACACCTTCCGGACTAAGCAAACTTTGTACCCGTATCTCCTCCCCTGTTTGCGGTTGAAACACGCTCAGGCCGTAAATGTCAAATATCCATGATAGGACAATGACAGCCAGCGTCAACAAGAGAAACATTGTTGCCGGATGCGGTAAACGCCATTTGCTATTCATCATCTGCTTCCAGATTATCTATATCAAGAATACGGAGTTCCAAAGCACGCACAACCAGACGGGTTGCATTCACTCCTACCCGCTCTCCTTGTGGAAACAGACGGTTTACCAAATCATTCTGACGCTTTTCCAGAGATTTAACTCCAAAAGGCATACCTTTCAGGTTAGCAATCATATCTTTGGTATACCCCAATGCCAGATGGCGTAGGAAACGTTCGTCATACTCATCGATATCATAACTGATAACCGCTTCCTGACGTTTGGCATCATTCGCAACAGATTGCTTGAAACGGTCTACAATTTTTTCCAGAATAGGATAATTAAAAACCAGCTTCTTTCCATCCATTACTGCCTGTACATCTGTTTTCGTAAGCAGCTCACCTGTTTTCAAAATAATACCGTCAGCACCCGCATTCAGAACATCCACCCAAAGCTTTTCATTCAGAATTTCTCCGGTAAATATGAGTACGTGTACTCCCGGATAGCGCTTAAAGATATTCCGGCAGATATCCACACCAATAGTAGTAGAACCACCCAAGCCTAAATCCAGCAATACCAAGTCAGGAATTCCGGCTTCTATCAATGTCCAGAATTCACTTTCGGTCATAGCCGTACCGATAACTTCTGCGTTGGGTATTTCATGGCGGAAGATTTCTTCCGTTCCTTTCAGTTCAAGTTTGACGTCTTCTACAATAATTACTTTGAATTTCTTGTCTTCCATATTCTTTAATTTTATTTTCTTCTCGGTATCGTGAAATAAACTGTAAATCCACTATTCTCAGCCGGTTCAGCATTGATGCGACAGCCACGTTTTCCGGCAAACTCGTCATGGTCGCGAATAATCTGCTTACAGACGAGATACTCCGTACCTCGCAACTCTCCTTTTTCTCCTGTTGCCGTCATACGTTCCAGGTTTGGATAGAAAAGTTGATTTAATTCCTCACGGGTTTTCGTCCTTCGCATATCAGTGAAAAGGAAACGAATATATTCTCCGTCTACTGCTGCTGCCAAATGTATTTCTCCACCCAGAGGAACAGACAAAGCTTCATCTATCAGATTCTCCAATAAGAAGCGGAGTTGGATAAAATCTCCGACCACTCTTTCATCAATAGCTCTTGTAGAGAAAGATACAGCAACCCCTTTTCCCTTATTTGCTTTACGGAAATACTTTTCTGCCAGAGCAAACAACTCCGGTACAGAAATTATCCCGCGACGGAACGTAACTTCTTCCAACTGTCGCGATGCGCACGAACTCAATATGGTAAATATACCTTTATAATATTCTATCAATTCGCTGATAGCTGAAACCGTCTCTTTTTCTTCCGTTTCTGAGAGAATACCTGAACGGAGTTTACCAATGAGTTGCTTGATCTTATTCGGATAATAAATTGTCTCGTGCTTGATGGTGGAAAGACAATTATCAAGTACCATATTCTGCACATGCAACATACCGTCCTCCCATGACGCCCGGTGTGCTTCTTCATGTGCAGCTTCGATGTCGCGGTATTTTGTTGCCAGTTTCACAACTGCATTGAAGACCACAATCGCTATATACCGCGCAATCAATTCCAGCAATAGATGAGCCGTCTCCTGATCGACATTCTCTTGCCGTTCAAGATATAACACACCCACACAGCGCGAATCACCCGCAGCATCCACTACTAAAGGCAAAGCTTCAAATCCCGGTGCGGACAGTTGAGTATGCTGTTCAAAACAGCGTTGAACTACTTCCTTCCAAAGTTCATCTTCTGCCGTAGATGTTCCATTATCTCCCGCAGAGGACAACTCATTTTCTATAGAATTTGACGCATATTCCAGTTGATGTGTCGTTTCATTATAAACGGCGATTCCCAACCGATCAATACTTAGCAACTCATTTACGGCATCGAAGCCTTCGTCAACGATACGTTGAGGAATAGCTTTCAGGGTATCTTCTTCCCGTTGCAATGCCTCTTCTGTTTCGGGAACTTGTATCAGGGAGGCAGCAAATATCTGTCTATTGATTTCCAAAACCTGTTCCAGATTCCAACGGTTTACAAGACGTTTGCGAATATACAGGATGTAATATCCCAAAAGCAACATAGCTATAAGTCCGATAAACAGGATAACACCCACCATCTTATTATTGGTGGAACGTTCCAGTTGACGACAATATTCCTCCAAAGACTGATCTTCACCCAGCAATTTGTACAAAGTCGTATAAGCGGCATTATTATAACTGTATGCATCCCATTGTTTCAACGCAAGAAAAGCGACAGCCGCCTCATTCCGGATATCCAGAATGACATGAAAGTCCGAATTGAAAAGATCATTCCACCAGGATAACTCCCCCGGCTCCCCTTCTCCTCTCAATGACATATAGCGCTGCGGCTCCTGGGCATACCTTTTATAATGCGCATTCAGGCAAGACATGGCAGAGTCTACATATTCCAAAGCCTGTTCAAAATTTCCTTCCACATTACTATAATAGGCATCATTAGCATAGTCTGACGCCTCATTCAACAGAGCTTCAAACTCATTTTCCGCAGCTAATGACAAAGAATCCTGAGCCGTTTGCGCATAGATTTCATCCGGTTGCATCACCGCTTCCTCCACTGCTTTATTGCACGAACTCATGCCTATAGAAAAGAATATGCACAAAAATACCATCAAAGTTTTACGCACTCCTGTAGGCAAACGGAAATAAAAACGACTGCCCTTCCCTAAAGTACTTTCTACATTGAACAAACAGACTCTGAATACTTCGTTCGTCTTCCGGTATTTCTCAATGATACCTTTACAATTCATCAGACCGAAGCCGCTCCCTTTATTTTTCAGCAGTTCTTCCCGGTCGGCAGCATCTAGTATGCCTATTTCCTGCGAATTATACAATTTCTCACCGACAATACGCGTCACATCTTCTTCAGAAAGACCATAACCGGTATCTTCTACTGAGATTTCCACATATTCTTCTGTCGGATTTGCATAGACCTTTACCTTACCTCCCTTTGGAGTATATTTACGGGCATTTTCGGCAAGCGTATTTATCATAAACAGCGTCAACGCCTTGTCAGCTTTCACATAGGTATCCGTTGGCGTCACTTCCAGCTGTTGCTGTTTCATTTCGAAGGCACGGCTTCCTTTCCGTATCAGATCGAAAAGCTCGTTCAACCCGAATGTTTCTATATTCAAGCTCAGGCTACCCTGCTTCATTTTAATCCATAAAGCAAGGATATCATTGTATTCATTGATGGTTGTCACCAATTCGTCCATATATTGATACTTCTCGGCTTTGATGTGTTCGTCATGGATAAAACCCTTTTCCGTCAGTTTATGCACTTCATTAATAATACGGTCTATGTACGGATGAATACCGTTCACAATGGCCATACACGCTTTCTTTATAAGATTCTGACGTTTATTCCCGGCTATATGCTGTTCGTACACATACCGTTCTTTCTCCAACCGGCGTCGTTCGTCACCCAGCGAAATGGAAGTCATGCCATTATCAAGCGCCCATGTAATATAAGGAGCAATCACATGTAGTATTGCTTTCTCATCCTTCGTAAGACGTTTGGGTAATACCAACTGCCCATCTTCTATCCGGATGTCTTTTACATTGAAAAGTTCCTCTATATCTGTCTGCACAGCAGACAGAATGGCATCTACAATCTCTTCTTCCGTCTGCGCGTCCGTGGGAATAGAAGCGGTTATTTTCTGACAAATGTCCAACATCTGCCTTAAACGGTGCAAATGGACATGATTACGTTCTTTAGACCGCTTATTGAATATCCAAAAGAATAAAACCACCAGTATAAAACCGACAATCACGAAGAAGAGTAAAATATTGAGTTGCCGGGCTTCACTTTCCAAAGCCTGATAACGGCTTTCCAACTCCTTATCCTGCCGGGTATCTTCCAGAATATCCAGATAAATATTGCGATTATAATCGGAATGTTGCTTCATTTCCAGTCCGGCATACGTAACACTCAGTTGTTCGCGAATACGTGAAATCCATTCCGGAACGGTTCGTAACTTACGCTCTATCCATGCTTTTTCTGAAGAAATGGTATCCCGTATATCATAGGTTTTCAACCAGTCCAGGCTATCGTGGCAATCATAAAAACGGCGATGATGACTGTTCACGCACTCCAAGGCAAGCGTCAATGTATCCAATGCTTCGGCGTAGTTATCATGCGCATTCAAATATTTACCAATAGAAACATAGGCACCGGCAATCTGATACACATCATTATATTGCTTGAATTTCTTCAAAGCCAATTGTCCTAAACGCATGGGCAACAAAGAATCCACGGGAACATCAAACTGTTTCAATGCATGAGAACGCCTGACCTGGAAAAAGTCATAATTATCGGGAGATGCCATCAGATTAGCAAGCCCCTGCACTCCATTACCTTCAAAATACAAGTATCCTCCGCGGGATGCCATTTTCCAAGTTGTATACAACTCGTCGAATTCACGCAAACGACGCTCATCCGCCGTTTCACCATCACAAAGTGCTGCCGATCCTTTTATATAATGATAATACAGTAACTGGTTCGTATCCGCTACAAGTTCTTCCTGCGGATATATTTCGTTGATGGAAGCCACCGCTTCCGGACGTTGTTGCAGATAGTAGTAATAAACTGCGGAAACGATATAAAATTCGGAGCGTGCATAGTTCAGTCTCAACCGTTCGTGCTTATCTACGAAAAGCTTGTTATCTTCATCTATTCGTTTCATGCGGCGGAGGGCACTGTTCCGATAGTCATAAAATTCTTTGTTCATGGCCGTCCGCTGATAGATTTTCATCAATCCGATATCGGCAACCAGCAATTCCAGTTCATTTTTCGTGAGACTATACACATCTTTATGAAACTTCTCCGCTTTCTCAAAATCCATGCGCATAAAAGCACAAAAACCCAGATTATTGGATGCTTCCGCTTTCCCTTGACTATACAGATTTACTTTTCCATAAGCTTGCGTGGCAGCATGACAAGAAGAGTCCAGGTCTTTATACCGATAAGAATAAGCCACTTGGTTGAGCGAATCGATAAGATGTACTTCCTTGGTGGGAGCAGTACCCACACAAGAAATCATTACTATGCAAAAACACAGTAAGCCCACCAATCGTATATGAGGAAACCGTTTCACTTAGCAAAGCTACAAATAAATCCGGGAAAGAAAAAAGATTTTTCTACAATAAGTCTTGTAGAATGTAGCGGGAAATTCATAACTTTGCAGCCGTATTAAACAAATAGGTAACATCTATTACAAAATGAGCGAAAAAGCACCCGTAATGGTATTCTCCGGAACTAACTCGAGATACCTTGCAGAGAAAATCTGCGCAAGCCTTGATTGCCCTCTGGGAAAGATGAACATCACCCACTTTGCTGATGGTGAGTTTGCTGTTTCCTATGAAGAGTCAATTCGTGGCGCACATGTATTCCTGGTTCAATCCACCTTCCCTAATTCCGACAATTTAATGGAACTTCTGCTGATGATCGACGCTGCTAAAAGAGCGTCTGCTAAAAGCGTTGTTGCAGTCATTCCATATTTCGGTTGGGCACGACAGGACAGAAAAGACAAACCTCGCGTTTCTATCGGCGCAAAGTTAGTAGCCGATTTACTTTCAGTAGCAGGTATCGATCGTTTGATTACGATGGATCTCCATGCTGATCAAATTCAAGGTTTCTTCAACATTCCGGTAGATCACTTGTATGCTTCGGCAGTGTTCCTCCCCTATATTGAGTCCTTGAAATTGAAAGATCTTGTAATCGCTACGCCGGATGTGGGTGGTTCCAAACGTGCCAGCACATTCTCAAAGTATTTGGGAGTTCCCCTGGTATTGTGCAACAAATCACGTGAGAAAGCAAACGAAGTTGCATCCATGCAGATTATCGGTGATGTAACCGATAAGAATGTAGTATTGGTAGATGACATTGTAGATACAGCCGGTACTATCACCAAAGCAGCTAACATTATGTTGGATGCCGGTGCTAAATCAGTACGCGCTATTGCAAGCCACTGTGTAATGTCTGACCCGGCGTCTTTCCGCGTACAGGAATCCAGTCTGACCGAAATCGTATTTACCGATAGTATCCCCTACTCTAAGAAATGCGCGAAAGTAAAACAACTCAGTATTGCTGATATGTTTGCAGAAACCATCAAGAGAGTGGTGAATAATGAGTCTATCAGTTCACAATACATTATCTAAATTGCCAAAGGCAATTTAGAAATTAAAAATTAATAATTAAAAATTAAAGGCTGTGCAGTTAATGTAACATCTGTCTCTTATACACATCTCCGAGCCCACGAGACAGGCAGAAATCTC
>ENA-UAOK01001409-UAOK01001409.1-human-gut-metagenome-genome-assembly--contig:-NODE-1409-length-10711-cov-7.864020_pt1 | contig 10711 bp, 7 predicted proteins | sample MGYA00243467_ERZ654553 | MGnify/ENA primary metagenome ERZ654553 (study PRJEB26926, sample SAMN06164886) | human gut metagenome | biome: ENVO:00009003; feature: ENVO:2100002; material: ENVO:00002003...
AGCTTCAGAAGCTGGGAATGATCATTCAGGCAGAGGCAATTCAGGCAGCAAATTTCACACCGGATTTTGCGGCAATGTCACCCTGGGGAAATCAGCTGATCCGGCAGTGTATTCACGAAGAAAACGGAACAATGACCTGTAAGAAACCGCAGACAAAACTGACAGTAGAATTTAATGGAAAAGCACACAAATTATTGGCGGTACCGGGAGATTTTTTTACAAATCTCGGAACTGCAATGCCGGGAGATGTTCTTACAGATACGATCACCCTGTCGAATACTACGGATGATCCGGCAGAGCTTTTGTTTCGCACCAGCGTGAAGGGCAGAAGCGAAGAGAAGAGGGCTATGCTTAAGGACGTGAAACTTACGGTGGCAATGGGAAATGAGATTCTGTACAGAGGAAATCTGGAGTCGACAGGACTTGAAAAAAACAGATCACTTGGAAGGTTCGCATCCGGGCAAACCGGAAATATGAAATTTCGTCTGGAGATTCCCACGGAGTGGGATAACCGAATGGCACAGAAATCAGCAGACGTTACCTGGATCTTCACGGTCAATGAGAAGGTAAAGGAAGTCGTCCCTGACACAGAAGAAACTTCCGGAAAAAAAGAAGACTCCGGCAGAACAACAGCAGCAAAAGATGGCGAAGGCCGAAAAACAGCTCATGTTAAAACCGGTGATTTATCAAGACCAGGAGTTCATTTCGCACTTCTTATAGCTTCCGGTGGTCTGCTGCTCATGATTAAAACATGGAAAGGAGGCAGGCGAACATGAAAAAAAGGGTGATTTCCGGCGTTTTTGCTGTGCTGCTCGCAGTTTCTGCCGTGACAGGAATCTCTGCCGCTTCGGATATGGAACTTTCAGGAGAGCTGCAGGAAACATTTCAGGATGAGACAGAAGAGAAAGAAATCCCAATAGAAGAGCAGGAACCAGAATTTTCAGAAGGCGACAGCAGTGAATTTGAGGAATCTCCGGAGACAGATTTTGAACAGGATTCTGCGGAGGATTATTTTGAGGTAATAACCAGTGCTGATCAGGGTGTGATCGTGTTTGAAGCGGATCTTCTTAATCTGGAGAAAAGCAGTAAAACAGATCTGAGTGAAGAAGAATTGCAGCAGTTACAGGAGCAGGAGCATACTTTTCAGGCAGGAGAAATCGTAGGATTTTATATTCAGCCTTTTGACGGGTATGAATGCAGAGAAGTAATGGCAGAAAGTGAAGGAGAAAATATCTCTGTAACTCTGGGAGAAAATCAGAAATATGAGTTTTTTATGCCTCAGGGACAGGTTCTTCTGCGGGCTGAATTTGAAAAGGATCATGAGGAAACAGCAGAAGAAGCAGATATTTTTACAGATGGCAAAGAGACAGAAGATGTCGCTGCAGCCGCGAGAACCGTAGCCGTAAAGGCAGTGGCGGAAAACTACAAAATGCGGGCGGAATATGCATTTGCATATGCGTTTCGCAAAGGAGTGACAAAGCTGACGGAAGTGCGCGGAGCTTCTGCGAATCTTCCATCTAAACTGGATGCACAGTTTGGCTGGTCCCAAAAAGGAATGACGAATTATAAAAATACATTTTCTGCATGCAGCATTCAGAATGCAGATCAGAAGGGCAAAATTTCTGTAAAATATACAAATGTAGGAGAATATAAAGGAAAGATCGTGGATCTTCGGATCACTGTACCGGAATGGGGAGCGGTGAGCTATTCTCATATAGGCGTGGATGATACGGTGATTTCTCCCTGCATTTTATTTTATAATGACAGAATTGCCTTTTCGACGGTCTCTGCAGGAAGCGTACGCTTTAAATTTGAGTTCTTTGACCATGCAACAGGAAATCAGATTTATCCGAAGGGACATGTGACAATGATGGATCTCGACGGTGGACAGGGCTTTCGTGTATATGATGGCTGGGGTGTGGATGCCATGTATATCCGAAGTGGATATAAGCATCTGCAGGCTACGACAGGAACTACAAGTAATGGTGGCGCATACACAGAAGTGCGTGCACCGGAAGGGGTGGCAACAGAGATTGATGATGTCAAAGGATGGTGCCATGTGGATTTTAACAAATCTTTCACCTTAAACTGGCTTGCAGGAGAGGCTGGACTGAATGGTGTTAATCCTTATACTGCATTTTTTATGTCAGGAGCACAGACAGTCGGAACGTATGAGCCAAATGAAAAACCGGAGAAAAAAGTCGGCAATACGAATGCCGCTTACAGTGATATGACACGTCATGAATCAGAATCAGATACAGCGGAGGAAAAACCCTATCATATTCCAAAGAACAGAGAATTTGATTATGTGATAGCACAGACAGTCCTTCCGGGAGATTATAAAAAATTTGAGCTTACAGATAAACTGGATTCCTGTCTGGAATACAGGAGTGCTTCTGTAAAGACCGCACTCGGAAATGATGTTACACAGCGGTTTACGGTCAGCAATGCGCAGAATACAGTAAAATTTACAGCTGCGGACAGTTTCCTTAAGTCAGATGCGATGTGCAACAATGTGACATATTATTTCAGGATTCATGTCAAGGTGAAAGCTGACAGAGTAGTTGCCGGTCATGGACATTATAAAGACGGAATGTATTATCATATTTCAAATCAGGCTGAGAGGCGGCTAGAATCTTCCAGGATGACAGATGTCCAAAAAACGAATGTATCGTGGGTGAGAGGCAGCATCGAAAGAAATTGCAGTATTCAAAAGACAGACGCAGCCGATGCAAACATAATCCTGTCAGATGCAGTGTTTGAAGTGTATGAATGGAACGAACAGAAGAAGAATTATACATCTGCAGGACAGAGGCTTTCATATTCGGAGAAAACAAAAACATATAGCAAAAAATTGCAGTATACCGGACAGAACAAAGGTAAATTCAGACTTGTTGAGACACAGGCACCTGCAGGATATATAGGTGGATGGAAAAAAGATATTTCCATTTTGGATATGGAACAGGATTTTACATTAAAAGCAGAGAATACACTTGCCCGACTTCCATATGGTGAGATTACAGTGACAAAGAAGATTCTGGAAAAGGATATTATCTGGGCACATGGAAATCCGGTTTTTCGTTTTATAATAACCGGAAAAGATCAGAGAGGGATGGAACATAGTTATGAAAATTATGTAGAATTTGAGAAGGGAAATTATAATAAACAAGATGACTATGCGATTCTGAACTGTACGATTTCCAGGATTCCACTTGGCAGATATACGATCAGTGAAAAAGAGACATTGCGCTATAGATTCCAGGATGTTACTGCCGATACCTCAAATGTGCAGATTACAGGAAAAGACGGAATTGCAGTCCTGGACAGAGAAAACAAAACGGCGAAGCTTACCTTTACCAATATAAAAACGCACTATGACGGATACAGCCATACAGATATAGTAAGAAACATCATACCAGTGAAAAAAACAGAATAAAAAAACATAAAGAAAGAGCATTCTGAAAATGAGTGCTCTTTTATTGCGTAAAAAATAATTTGTAAAATCTGGAATTATCTTTACTGTTCACTCCGTTCGCAGTAACTTGGTCAAAATGCATTCCAAATCACCTTCGGTGATGGTATTTTGCTCCGTATGTCTCGGGTTGTATTAGATGTTTGTAAAAAGTGACACCTTGTCGGATAGGAGTTGCGAATAAATCCCTATATCTTGAAAAAATAGATTATTCATAGTATAATGTCAAATGGGTAGCTGTAACCAAAAGGAACGGAGAATACGAAGGAGCGTTACAGATGAGAATAAGCTACAACAAACTTCAAAAACTTATGATTGATAATCAAATGAAAAGACAAGATTTAATGCGTGCTGCGGAGATTTCATCGTCTGTTGCAACAAAATTAAATAAGAATGAAACAGTATCCCTTGATGTGCTTATGAGAATTTGCAAAGTATTTCATTGTGATATTGGCGATGTATGTGAAGTCATATTAGACGAATGATATGAGGAGGTCTGAAGATGGCGGCAAGTGGTAAGAAAAATATGTTTAACGAAGCTACCCGTGTTCAAATGCCAGCAATGGTTCATTTGACACGCCTTGGTTATACCTATTTCGGGAAAATAACTGAAGATATGGCAGGCACAGTATATGACCCTGATACCAATATCTTAATTAACGTTTTCAAGGAGCAGTTCGCACGGCTTAATCCTACCCACGCAGGAGAAGCGGAACAGACATTGAAAACTATTAGGCAGGAATTAGATAATGATGATATAGGACGCAGTTTTTACGAGCGTTTATCGTCTGTTTCGCCTGTTAGATTGGTGGATTTTGAAAATCCAGAGAATAATACATATCATTTTACCGCCGAGTTCACTTGTAAGCGTGACCAAGATGAATTTAGACCTGATATTACATTGTTTGTAAATGGACTTCCACTTGTATTTATTGAAGTAAAGAAGCCGAATAATCACGGCGGTATGGTTGCAGAAAGCAAGAGAATGAACCAAAAGAGATTTCCTAATAAAAAATTTAGGAGATTTTTGAATATTACGCAGTTGATGATTTTCTCTAATAATATGGAATATGACACTATGGGTGGTATTGTTCCGGTTCAGGGGGCATTCTATTGTACGACGGCAAAACAGTCTGCACCGTTTAACTGTTTCAGAGAAGAAAATCCTACTAATTTGGATATTGCACCTTATAATGCAGATTTCCCATATAAGGATATTGACCCGATTGTTGAAAAGAAGATATTGACTGACTTTAATTGTCAGGTTATTCATACTTCTCCGGAATATCAAACAAATTTAGATACCTATACACCGACCAATCGAGTACTGACATCTATGTGCAGTCCTGAAAGATTGTTATTTATATTAAAATATGGAATTGCCTATGTTCGTTTTCATAAAGAAATAAATGGCAAGATAGAGTTTATTGAGCAGAAACATATAATGCGTTATCAACAGATGTTTGCTGCCTTAACAGTAAGAAGTAAGATTGATGAAGGTGTTAATTCAGGTGTTATATGGCATACTCAAGGTAGTGGAAAGACAGCCCTTTCGTATTATCTTACTTATGTTCTTTCTGACTATTTCAGCAAACAAAATAAAGTTGCAAAGTTTTATTTCATTGTTGACCGCCTTGATTTGCTGAAACAGGCTTCAGAAGAATTTGAAGCTCGTGGATTGGTTGTGAAAACGGCAAGTTCCCGTGCTGAACTTATGGAGCAGTTCCGTAACAATCAAGCACAAGAGGGAAATACGGGAAAACCTGAAATTACAGTAGTAAATATACAGCGTTTTGCTGAAGATAGGTCAAAAGTTGACCTTCCTGCGTATGCAACGAATTTGCAGAGGGTGTTTATTATTGATGAAGCACATAGAGGGTATAAACCAGAAGGCTCATTCTTGGCTAATCTTCTTGATGCAGATAAAAATGCAATAAAGATTGCGTTGACAGGAACACCGCTTTTGAAAGAAGAAAGAGAATCTTGGAGAGTTTTTGGTAATTATATTCATACATACTATTATGACAAATCAATTTTAGATGGATATACGCTGAAAATTATCCGTGAGGACATAGAAACTCAGTATAAAGAGCGACTCTCTGAGATTTACGAAAAACTTGAAACTTTGGTAGAAAAGAAAGACGTAAAGAAGAGTCAGATTGTTGAACACGATAACTATGTCAAAGAGTTGCTCAGATATATTATTTCTGACCTAAAGAGATTTAGACAAATTCAGGGAGATAATACGCTCGGCGGTATGGTCATTTGTGAAACAAGTGAGCAGGCAAGGAAGCTGTTTGCGTATTTTGATGAAATTCAAGCAGAACTTAATAAAGACGCTTCTATGAAAAGTCATTTGCGAGCTGGACTTATACTTCACGATAGTGATGACAAAGATACAAGAGATAAGATTATTGATGACTTCAAAAATAATATGACAGTTGATATTCTTATCGTTTTCAATATGCTTCTTACCGGATTTGATGCACCAAGGTTGAAACGCCTGTATTTTGGTCGAAAATTGAAAGACCATAATTTGTTGCAGGCAATTACAAGAGTCAACAGACCGTATAAAGAAAACCATTATGGTTATGTCATTGATTTTGCAAATATAAAAAGGAATTTTGAGGAAACAAATGAAGCATACCTCAAAGAGCTGAACCGTTTTAATGACCCGAATGAAGTTGGTGCGGGAAATGAAACAGGTACATTCAAACAGGTTATTGAAGACCCGGCAGAACTCATTAAACAAATGCAGGAAGTGCAGCAGGTTCTTTTTAACTACACCACAGATAATGCAGAAGAATTTAGTTCTGAAATATCCACGATTGAGGATAAGCAGGAATTGCTTAAACTTAAAAAAATTCTTATTGCTGCTCGTGACTGTTGTAATTTGGTAAGAACCTTTGGCGATGATGAATTGAAGGAAACATTTGCAAAAATGGAATTAACAAAGTTGCCTTCATTGATTTCAGAGGTGCAACATCATATTGATAACATAAATCAGAAAGAACTTTTTGCAAGTGATGATACCACGAAATTGCTTGTCAATGAAGCAATGGAGGATATTACATTTAATTTCAGCAAAATCAGTGAAGAAGAATTAAAAATTGTCGGTGGTAAAGACGCAGTAACAGAAAAGTATAAAAAGACTGTTCGTGCTTTTACACAGAATATCGACCCTGATGACCCTGAGTTTATTACTTTGCAGGAAGCATTTTTGCTTCGCTTCAAGCAACACGGTTTTGAACCTAAGAGTGTATCTGAGATTGAGGAGCAAGGAAAAGAACTGGAAGATATTCTGAAAAAGCTTGATGAATTGCAGAAGAAAAACACGGTTCTGCTGAGGAAATATAATGGCGATGCGAAATTCGCAAGGGTTCATAAAAGAATCAGGGAAGAAAATCTTGCTCGAAAAGCAGCAAATAAACAGCCGATTGTTTCAGAGTATGATATGTCTATTATGAATGTTTTGCTTTCTATTAAGTCTGATATTGACCAGAAAGTGTATGACAGAAATGATATATTGAAGAAAGACGCATATTTTGAGAGAACAGTTATGACACAAATAAAAGCAGGCATTGATAAGTTGGGAGTAGCGAGTGCTCGTGAGGATAGAGTATTTATACAGAGCAGGATTACAAAACAGTATCTTGACCAGTACAACCAGACTTATTCAGTGGCATAAAGGAGAATACAATGGAAGAAACAAAGACGATAAAAGAAAAAACCATAGAGTTGATAGATGCCTTAAAAGCAACTTGTCAGACCTATGGTATGGGAAACGATGGTAACGAATATAAAATTATCACTCAGGTTTTCCTTTATAAGTTCCTTAATGATAAATTCGGATATGAAGTAAAAAAAGTCAGTCCTGTTCTTAAAAATGCTGAAAAATGGGAACTTGTTTATGCAGAAATGTCGGAAGATGACCGATTGGATATTTTTGATAGTTTACCGTCAGATATTCCATTGCTTAACCCGGAACATCTCATTGCCAACTTGTGGAATCAGCAGGCAAAAGGTGATTTTGATTTGATTTTTGACAGCACGATGACAGATATAGCAGATAAGAATATTGATATATTTTCAACGCAGACTGCTCAGAACACGAAAATACCGCTTTTTGAAAAACTTACACAGTATGTAACAGACGATACGGCAAGAGCACCTTTTGCCCGTGCTTTGGTTGACAAGTTGGTAAACTTTTCTTTTGAAGAAGCATTTGAGAAGCATTATGATTTCTTTGCAGATATATTTGAATATCTGATAAAGGACTACACAATACCGCAGGCGGCGGTAAGTATGCGGAGTATTATACTCCTCACGCCATTGCAACGATTATGGCAAGATTGCTTGTTGGCAATGCAACTGATTTACATAGCATTGAGTGTTATGACCCGTCTGCCGGAACTGGAACACTTTTGATGGCTCTTGCCCACAAAATTGGCGAAGATAAATGTACGATTTTTGCTCAGGATATTTCACAGCGAAGCAATAAAATGTTGAAACTTAATCTTATCCTGAACAGTTTGGTGTCTTCTCTTGACCACGCAATTCAAGGAGATACGCTGATTGCTCCATATCATAAGAGTGATAATGGACAGGAATTAAGAACTTTTGATTATGTAGTTTCAAATCCGCCTTTTAAGATGGATTTCTCAGATACAAGAGAACGTATAGCAGCAATGCCTGTTCGTTTTTGGGCGGGAGTTCCGAAAGTACCTGCCAAGAAGAAAGAGAGTATGGCAATTTATACGTTGTTCATTCAGCACGTTCTTAATTCATTGAAATCAACCGGAAAAGGTGCGATTGTAGTTCCTACCGGATTTATAACTGCAAAGTCAGGTGTAGAAAAGAAAATACTACAACATATTGTAGATGAGCATATAGTTTATGGCTGTATTAGTATGCCGTCAAATGTATTTGCTAATACCGGAACGAATGTATCAGTATTATTTTTCGATAATTCAAGAAAAACAGATAAGGTTGTACTGATAGATGCTTCAAAACTGGGAGAAGAATATAAGGACGGTAATAATCAGAAACGCAGACTTCGTGATTTTGAGATTGATAAAATTGTTGATACATTCCTTAATAAAGAAGCCGTTGATGATTTTTCAGTTGCTGTTACCTATGATGAAATCAAGGAAAAGAAGTATTCGCTTGCGGCTGGACAATATTTTGATGTAAAAATCGAATATGTTGAATTGTCACAGGACGAGTTTAATGCCCGTATGAATGCCTATGCAGAAAAGTTACAGGAATATTTTGCAGAGGGCGATAAACTGAAAACGGAAATTATGGAACAGTTAAAGAAGGTAAAGTATGAATAGAATGAAACTTGGAGAAATACTATCCGTAAAGCATGGTTGGGCTTTTAAGGGAGAGTATTTTGCGGAAGATGGAGAGCAAAGTATTTTGACTCCGGGAAATTTTTTTGAAAAAGGTGGATTTAAGCCTAATAATGGGAAAGAACGTTACTATACAGGAGTTTATCCAAAGGAATATTTGTGTCATAAAGGCGATTTGATAGTTGCCATGACACAACAGGCAGAGGGACTTTTAGGAAGTACAGCGTTAGTTCCTGAAAATGATAAATACTTGCATAATCAGCGAATAGGACTGATTACTTGTGATGAAAAGCGTTTGAACAAATTATTTGCATATTATCTTTTTATGACCAAAAGTGTAAGAGAGCAGTTAGAACGTAGTTCATCAGGTACGAAGGTAAAGCATACATCGCCCGAAAAAATTTATGATGTTGAGGTGGAAATTCCCGATGTGATTTCTCAACAAAAAATTGCAAATTTGTTATGGTCTGTTGATGAAAAAATTGCCAATAATAAAGCGATAAACGATAATTTACCGTATCAATCACCGATGGTAGCTTGACCGTTTATTAACATAGGTAAAAGCCAATCTCTAAGAGATGTTAGCTGTTGATTTTCTCTTGTATTTTCAGAAATAATATCAAACATCGGCATTACTTGACGGTTAAATCCTTCTAATTCCATTTTTTCAGGAATATAGATAGGTCTGTCTTTAAGTAAAGGCTTTTGCAAATGCTTCAGCCCTGTTCCTTGGAAGAATTTTTGGTCAAGTTCGGACTTAATTGAAAATAACATTAAGTAGAGATAGTCTGACATTTCGGATTTTGCAGAAATGCTCCAAGTATCTGTTGAATAAGCTGCTTTACCAACATAAAATTTAACATCAGCGTTACCACCAGTATTTAAAAAGCAATTTCTACCATCAACAAATGGTTCGTTCCATTTCAAAATAGTTGCACCACTTGTAAAGAATGGATATTCGCCATTTGATGTTTTGGCTTCTCCGACCTGAATAGCTGACTTTTCAGCTTCGGTCAAAATATCTTTCAGTTTAGCATTAGGCTTTTTTGAGAAAAAAGTATTCATATAAATGTCATAAGCCATTGCTGATAAATTATCGTTTAATATATCCCGTAACTCTTGTGAGTGGCAGGAGTTAAATCAGGGGACTACCGCTCCATAGTTGTTCTCTAAGTTAAATAAAAGGAGAATTGACTATGAAACAGAACTTAATCACAGATGTTATTCAAGGAATGTTACCTTTCTTGAATAACGTACAGACAGAAAGATTGCAAGAGGTGTTGCAACATACACTTTTTGATTATGAGGTAACAAAGACAGAAAAAGATAAGGAACTTTCAGAACAGAATTTGGTAGAGTCTTTCTTATCGGCAAAGCGTATTGAAGGCTGTTCTGAGAAAACCTTGAAATACTATAATGCAACGATACGGGCAATGCTTGATGGCATTGGAAAAGGTATCAAATATATTGTGACCGACGATATTCGTTGTTATTTGACAGAGTATCAAGCTAAGAAAAAATCCAGTAAAGTTACGATAGATAATATAAGACGAATACTTTCCAGTTTTTTCTCTTGGCTTGAGGACGAGGATTATATTTTGAAAAGTCCGGTCAGGCGAATACATAAGGTTAAGACCGGAACGAACATTAAGGAAACCTATTCAGATGAAGCACTTGAATTGATGAGAGATAATTGCACAGAACTCAGGGACTTGGCAATGATTGATATGCTTGCTTCAACGGGTATGCGTGTTGGAGAAATGGTGTTACTAAATCGTGAGGATATAGATTTTAATGAAAGAGAATGTGTTGTTTTCGGCAAAGGCGATAAGGAGCGAATAGTATATTTTGATGCAAGAACAAAAATACATTTGCAGAATTACTT
>ENA-UAOK01001411-UAOK01001411.1-human-gut-metagenome-genome-assembly--contig:-NODE-1411-length-10693-cov-4.266497_pt1 | contig 10693 bp, 7 predicted proteins | sample MGYA00243467_ERZ654553 | MGnify/ENA primary metagenome ERZ654553 (study PRJEB26926, sample SAMN06164886) | human gut metagenome | biome: ENVO:00009003; feature: ENVO:2100002; material: ENVO:00002003...
GATCATGACCGCAGAACCGAAGTTTGTCCCGGAGGATGCCGTCTCGATCGAGCTGGATGCATCCGTGCATGCTTCCGTGCGGCTGATCGACAGTGTCGGATACATGATCCCCGGCGCAAACGGTCAGTACGAAAATGGGGAAGAGCGTCTGGTCACAACGCCGTGGTACGATCATGAGATCCCCATGCGCGCAGCGGCAGAGGAGGGGACGCGAAAAGTCATCCGCGAGCACTCAACGATCGGCATCGTCGTCACGACCGACGGCAGCGTGACCGAGCTCGCGCGGGAGGACTATGCCGCAGCGGAAGCGCGCATCGTTGCAGAGCTGCAGGACATTGGCAAGCCGTTTCTCATCCTGCTCAACACGGCCGATCCGACGGGAGAGGCCGCACAGACATTAGCTGCCCAGCTGCGCGAACAGTACGATGCCGCCTGCCTGCCGGTCAATTGTCTGGAGCTGACGGAGCAGGATATTCTGGAGATCTTGCGCTCGGTCCTGTACGAATTTCCGGTCACGGAGGCCTGCTTCCGCATGCCGGAGTGGATGGACGTTCTGCCGCCCGGCAACGAAACAAAGCAGCAGCTCTATGCGCTGCTGCGCGAACAGATGCCGTCGCTGCACCGCCTGCGTGATGCGCAGCGCGCGGCACAGGCGCTCACAGACAGCGAGCTGCTGGAAGCGGCAGACGTGGAAAACGTCTCCGTGGACACCGGGGCCGTTTGCTATGTGCTCACGTTTCCGCGCGCGCTGTACTACAGCATCATCAGCGAGCAGGCTGGCGTTGCCCTGCGCAGCGACGGGGAGCTCATCTCATTTCTGACGGAAATGGGGCGCATCCAGGCCGACTATCAGCACATCCGCGGCGCGCTGGAGGATGTGCGCAGCAAGGGCTATGGGGTCGTCATGCCGTCGGCCGCTGATCTGCAGCTGGCAGAGCCGGAGATCGTCCGCAAGGGCGGGCGCTACGGCGTCCGGCTCAAGGCCAGCGCCAAAGCCATTCACATGTTCCAGACCAATATCGAGACAGAGGTATCGCCGGAGATCGGCGGAGAGAACGCCTCGAGTGAGATCCTTGGCTTCCTGCTGCAGGGCTTTGACGGTGATGTCGAGCAGCTCTGGCAGTCCAACATTTTCGGGAAGCCGATCTATACGATCGCGCAGGAAGGCGTGGAGGAAAAACTCAGCTGCCTGCCGACGAAAGCGGTCGGAAAGCTCCAGGAAACTTTGCAGCGTGTGGTCAATGAGGGCAGCGGAACACTGATCTGTATTATTTTGTGACAGGAGCTCTGTCTGGTGTCCGGGAATCGGCTTGCAGACGCTTTTTTTGAGAATAGCAAATCGTTATAACAGGCATCCGGCAAAGCGCCGGATGCCTGTTTATGTTGCTTCTGTTCTTGATTTCAGGATTTGTGTCTTGAAATCAAGAATCATGATTATTCTTGAATTTGTACTGATGCAATGGTAAACTGTGGTCATGGAAGTCCCTCGAGTTTGTCTATGACGATGGCAACCAGCCGTTCGCCATGATCTATAACGACGGCTCGACCTCGACGCTCTATTACTACGTCCTCAATGCGCAGGGCGATGTCATTGCCCTGCTGAATTCCGCCGGTTCGCTCGTCGCGTCTTACAACTACGGCGCGTGGGGTAACTACTCCGTGCACGATAAAGACGGAAAGAAGAACACCTCCGCCAGCTTCATCGGGCACATCAACCCCCTGCGTTACCGTGGTTACTATTACGACCGTGAGACGCGCCTTTACTACCTCCAGAGCCGGTACTACGACTTCGCCAACTACTGGTTCATCAACGCCGACGGGTTATTTACAGATGGGTTTGTTGGGTCAAATCTGTTTGCATACTGTGTGAACGATCCTGTAAATACAGTCGATCCTACTGGTAATTTTGCGATTACAGCGACAGTGGCTTTGATCACCTTCGGCATAGCACTTGTAGCAACTGCTTTGGCTGTAGGTATTAGTTCATCTCCTGGTTTTCAGGGAGCTGTCGAAGACCTCTGTGAATCAGTCGGCGACATAGCGGAGCAGATAAAAGAGAAGCTTACGAACAGTTTTGCCAAAATAAAGAAACCGCCCAATTATAGAAGAAATGATGAAGTGCATCATATTGTTGCGCAGCGCGCGACAGGAGCGGACCGCGCACGGAAAATTTTGGATGAACTCAAAATTGGCATTGACGAACCGATAAATACGGTTTCCATAAACACCTGTTTGCATCGCAGGTTGCATACCAAACTGTATTATGAATTGGTAGACGCCATTATTGTAAGCGCGTACAATTCTGCCGGCGGAGATAGAGAACAGCAAACAAAAAATGTTAAGGCGGCTTTGGGAACAATCAAAGCATTCATAGTTGGGCTTGAGAAAATAACTCCTCAATTTTAAGGAAGGAGCCGTTATGGACTTTACTCATGATTACATGCGGGCGCTGCTGGCAAAAGAGATCGACGTGGCAGCCGAATTGCAGAAACAGAAATCTCAGGTCGTTTATCAGCAGTATTGTGCAGGTGGTACGATGCATCGTGGCTACTATTGTCCAAGCTTGACGGAAGATCTCTGGCTCGGCAACACAAAACGTGGCCGCCTTTGCAAGAAGCGGCCGCCGGAGGAAAGACTTTCTCATATATACGGCTTTGATGCATCGGATCGCTTGATCACGGTCAAGCACGTGCACTGCTTAGAGGAGTATATTTTGTACGGTGCAGGAGTGACATTGGGTATAGAGATAGATAATGCTAACAATGCAAGCGCGGTAAATATTTGCCAGTACGACAAAAATGACAGAATTCAAATATATAAACGTTATTTTCTCACGCCGGAGGCAGATCAGGTTTTCTACATGACCCGAGAGACATTCCGCTACCTGTCGGATCGGGTTATAGATAATTGGTACAGAGAGATGGAGTATGAAGGAGAATGGTTTCACACGCATCATCGTTACGTGTTTCCGGTGAAAGACGGATGTCTGGGTGACTATACTGCAGAAAATTTTTATCATGGTCGATGCGGTGTTAAGATCCCTTATCGAGTGACTAAAAAGCGAAAAGTCCCGCCCTGCAGCCCTGAAAATAGGTGATTCAGTAAGTGGGCGGTGCTGTTGCACCGCCCGCAGGAAAATGGACAAGTGGTCACTATGATGCGTACAACCGTCAGCACACAACCACAGATCATCATCGTTGCCTGCTGTATCACGCTGCGCCGCAACGCCTACGACACGGAGGCGCTGCGGCTTTGTGTATATCGGCGGACGGTGCAGTAGATTTTTTCTCAAACCGGCAAAAACGACGGGGATTCCGGCTTGTGTTTTGTGTAAGGTTTGCGTTGTTTTCTTCACAATGCTGTGGTAAACTATGGGCAAGAATTCTAAAGAAAACGAGGGATGTTTATGAAGGCACTTTCCAAAATTGCTGCCGGCGTGAGCCCGTCCGCAACGCTGGCCGTCAGCGCTCTGGCCAAGAAGATGAAAGCAGAAGGCAAAGATGTCATTGGCTTCGGTGCCGGCGAGCCCGATTTTGCCACGCCCGACCGCATCAGTTATGCCGGCGTGCGTGCAATCTGCGACGGAAAGACACGCTATACCCCGGCCGCCGGTATGATCGAGCTGCGCCAGGCGATCTGCGACCGCGCCAAGGCGGACTACGGTCTGGAATACGATGCCGCGCAGGCGGTCGTCGCCAGTGGTGCCAAGCACACGGTCTACATTGCGCTGGCCGCGCTGGTCGACCCGGGCGACGAAGTGATCGTTCCGGCCCCGTACTGGGTCAGCTATTATGAGATGGTGCGTCTGTTCGGCGGCGTGCCCGTGGTTGTCAATGTCAGCGAGGAGCAGGGCTTCCAGCTCACGCCGGAGCAGCTCGAGCAGGCCATCACGGATAAGACCAAGGCCATCATCCTCAATAACCCCTCCAATCCGACCGGCGCTGTCTATCCGAAAGAGGCACTCAAAGCCGTCGCAGATGTCTGCGTGAAGCATGACCTGTATATCATCTCGGATGAGATCTATGATAAGCTCGTCTATGACGGCGTGCCGTTCACCAGCGTTGCCGCGCTCAGTGACGAGATCAAGGCGCACACGATCCTCATCAACGGTGTCTCCAAGACCTATGCCATGACCGGCTGGCGCATCGGCTATGCGCTGTCCCCGGCGCCGGTGGCCAAGGCCATGACCAATTACCTCAGCCATTCGACCGGCGCACCGGGCACCATGTGCCAGTGTGCGGCCATCGAGGCGCTCTCCGGCCCGCAGGACGAGGCGGAGCAGATGCGCCAGGTGTTTGAGCAGCGCCGCGACCTGATCGTGCGCCGCATCAATGCCATGCCCGGTGTCAGCTGCCTGAAGCCGAGCGGCGCGTTCTACGTCATGATGAATCTGGAGCAGATCATCGGCAAGCAGATCGACGGTCAGGTCATCGGCAGCGGTGATGATTTTGCAAAACTCCTGCTGGAAAAGAGCCTGGTTGCTGTTGTGCCGGGAAGCGGCTTTGGCGCCCCGAATTTTGTGCGCCTGAGCTATGCGATCTCGACGGAAAACATCGAGACCGGCATGGATCGTCTGGAAGCGTTCCTGAAACAGCTTCAGTAAACCGATATTTATGAGGCGCGTGGGCCGACCGCGCGCCTCTTTTTCTATGCCTTGGTTGACGCGCCGGGCACAAAATGGTATCCTGAGAGCATGTCATAAGCGTCTATCCCCACCGCATACCATAGCAAGAGGGGGGGAGCGCCGTGACAAAGTTACTCTATCAGCGGATCCTGGTCGTGCTGTTGGCGCTGATCGTGGTGTTTGGCGGCTGGTTCGCTGCCGACTGGCAACTCCGGCGCGCGGAAGCGGCCGCAAACTGGACCGATCAAAAGCAAGTCCTGATCCTTGACGCTGGTCACGGCGGGGAGGACGGCGGGGCAGTGGCGCCAAACGGGACCGTTGAGGCAGATATTAACCTGCAGATCGCGCTGCGCGCCCGCGCCATCGCGGAACTGACCGGCATTGAAGTCGTCATGACGCGCGACAGCCCGGAGATTGCCTACCCGGACAATGCCACGACGATTGCCGAGCGAAAAAAAGCTGACCAGCACCAGCGGGCAGAGCTCATTCGCAAAACGGACAACGCCGTGCTCATCAGCATCCACCAGAACTGCTACCCGGATCGGAAGCCGTCGGGTGCGCAGGTGCTGTATGCAGAGAGCAACGGCAGCGACACGCTTGGCACGGCGATGCATGACAATCTCATCGCATACCTTGACCCGCAAAACCGGCGCGTCGCAGCACCAATCTCGGATAAGATCTATCTGATGCGTGAGGTGAATTGTCCCGCAGTGCTGGTCGAGTGCGGCTTTCTATCCAATGAATCCGAGTGTGCAAAACTCAAGGACAGCGGCTACCAGACAAAACTGGCGGCTGTAATCATCGCGTCCTACTTACAATACCGGCAGTCACTGCCGCAAACAGGAATGGTTACATGAAAGCAAAATCGAGTGCGAAAACCGTCTTTTATTGCTCGGAATGTGGCAATGAAACGGCAAAATGGATGGGTCAGTGCCCGGCGTGCGGTGCATGGAACACGCTGGTCGAGGCACCGAAGGAGCCCAAAATGGCGCTTGGCGCGCGCGCAAAACGTATCGCACAGCCAAAGCTGATCTCGGAGCTGGATGCCGAGGAAGAGCTGCGATTTTCTACCGGGATCGGTGAATTTGACCGCGTGCTCGGCGGCGGCGCCGTGCGTGGCTCATTGGTTCTGGTCGGCGGCGCGCCCGGCATCGGCAAATCCACGCTGCTGCTGCAGCTCTGCGGCCGCATCAGCGAGCAGGAAACGATCCTTTACGTCTCCGGCGAAGAGAGTCAGCGTCAGCTGAAAATGCGCGCGCAGCGCCTCGGTGTCGACCACGGCAGCATTTATGTGCTGGCTGAAACAGATCTGAACACCGTTCTGTCTACGATCGATGACCTGCAGCCGACCGTCCTGATCGTTGACTCCATTCAAACCATGTACGACGCTGAAACGGCGTCGACGCCCGGCAGCATCAGCCAGGTGCGCGAGTGCACGATGCGCATCATGCGCTCAGCCAAAGACAGCGGCTATACGGCGTTCGTTGTCGGTCATATCAACAAGGAAGGCAGCATTGCCGGCCCGAAAGTGCTCGAGCATATGGTCGACTGCGTGCTGTACTTTGAGGGCGACCAGAGCATGTCCTACCGTATTTTGCGCGCGGCAAAAAACAGATTCGGGTCAACAAACGAGATCGGCGTCTTTGAAATGGAAGATTCCGGGCTTCGCGAGGTAACAAATCCGTCGGAAATGTTACTATCCGGACGCCCGACCAACACCCCCGGCACCTGCGTTGTCGGCGTCATGGAGGGCTCGCGCACGGTGCTGGCCGAGGTGCAGGCGCTGGTCACGCCGTCGGGCTACAGCGGCGCGCGCCGGAACGCCAACGGCATTGACTATAACCGCGCCATGCTGCTGCTGGCCGTGCTGGAAAAGCGCGCCGGTTTTTCGCTGTCGAGCTGTGATGCGTACATCAACGTGGTCGGCGGTCTGCGGCTGGAGGAGCCGGCTACGGATCTGGCGGTCATTCTGGCGATCGCGTCGAGCTACAAGGATCTGCCGGTCGGCAGCGACCTGGCTGCCGTCGGCGAGGTTGGTCTGTCCGGTGAGATACGCTCCGTGAGCCATTTGAACCAGCGCCTGTCCGAGATCGCGCGGCTGGGATTCCGGCGCTGCATTATCCCGGCGCACGTGCGCGATGATGTGCAGAAGCAAAACGGCCTGCAGACGATCCCGGTCAAGAACATTCGCGAAGCGCTCAAGGCCGTGTTCGGTGCATAAATCTTTTGATTCCTGCTGTGAGAAAGCATGCGCTGAGGAAATTGTGAAACTGACAAGGAAAACGGCCGGAAGGCCCATTTGTGGCGTTTCGGCCGTTTTCCCCTCCTCTAAATTCGGCAAAATTTTTATTTTGCCGAATTATTTGTGGATTTCGTCAATAGACACTGCCCCATACTTCTGATATGCTCATATCAGAAATTGAGGTGTTGGATATGGATTATTCGGATGCGCCGCAAGTGCTGCGCGACTTTTTGATCTATCACGAAACGATCTGCGGACACTCCAAGGCAACGGTCGACCAGTATTATCTCGATCTGCGGATGTTTCTGCGGTTTTTGAAGCTCGACCGCGGGCTCGCACCGCGCACGGCGGAATTTGACGAGATCTCCATCGCGGATGTCGATATATCCTTTCTGCGCACAGTAACGCTCACGGAGGTTTACAGTTTTCTGGCCTATCTGTCGCGCGACCGCGTCAAGCAGCCGAATGCGCACGAGCTGGAATACGGTCTGAGCGCCAGCTCCCGTGCGCGCAAGATCGCCGCGATCCGCAGCTTTTTCAAATACCTGACCGTGAAAGCAAAGCTGCTGGAGGAAAACCCGGTGCAGGACCTCGACTCCCCGAAGATCCCCAAGACGCTCCCCCACTATCTCACACTGGAAGAGAGCAAGCGGCTGCTGTCCGTTGTGGATGGGAAAAATAAGGAACGCGATTACTGCATCTTGTGTATTTTTCTCAACTGTGGTCTGCGCATCTCGGAGCTGGTTGGTTTGAACCTGCAGGATGACCACGGCGATAGCCTGCGCATCCTCGGCAAGGGCAGCAAAGAGCGTGTTGTCTACCTCAACGACGCCTGCCGCGAAGCGCTCGACCGGTATCTGGCCGTGCGCAGCGAGATCGCACCGCCGCGCACGACAGCCATGTTTCTCTCCAACCGACGCACACGCATCAGCTGTGACTCCGTACAGGTCATGGTCAAGAAAAACCTGACCCGCGCGGGACTGGATGCCAGCCAGTACTCCACGCACAAACTGCGGCATACGGCGGCCACACTCATGCTGCAAAACGGTGTGGATGTGCGCACGCTGCAGGAGGTGCTCGGTCATGAGCACCTGAACACCACGCAGATCTACACGCACGTGGACAACGATCAGTTGCGCACGGCGGCGGCGGCAAACCCGCTGGGAGAATTCTCCCCTGACGCGAATACGGCAAAAAAAATCTCCGATTCCTGAAAACAGGGATCGGAGATTTTGCTTTCTTATTTGGATTTGACCTTCGGCAGGTAATCGCGGACGCGATGATGCGGCTTATCGAAGCCGAACGCGCGGATCGCCATCAGCAGCGTGCCGAGCGCGGCGGCGCCGTCCAGAACGGCGGCGAACCACAGCGTGCAGTAGCCGAGTTCCGCCATCACCAGCAGCAGGACCTTCACAACCACGCCGATCGCCAGATGCTCACGGCAGATGCCCTCGACCCAGCCGGCCGTCTCGATCGCCTCCGGCAGCAGGTACGGATCCTGGCTCGTGAGCAGGATGTCGGCGTCAAACCGCTCGTCGCTCTCTTCCGGAATCACACAGGCGTCCAGATCTGCAGATGAATGCTCCGGATGTGCCGTGCAGCGACGGTCATAATACAGCAGCAATTCCCCGTCGTTCAGGTTCTCCACCTGCTGTGCCAGGATCTGCTCCTTTTCCGCTCCGCTGCGCTTGCAGTAAAGATGGTCCGCCTTGAGCGCTTTTGCGTTTTCGGAAACCGAGTCATTGTTGGCGTTGCTGAAGAGCGTGATCGTATGCACACCCAGCGCACGCAGCTCTTTGAGCGCGGGTTTCGTGTCCGACTGCACAACTTCCTGCAGCAGAATCTTGCCCGCATACTGCTCACCGACGGATACATAGACCGCATAACCGTCCGTCAGGTCTGCGTCCGGAATGTCCACACCCTTGAGGATCATCAGCTCACGCGTGCCGACGCAAACGCGGGTCGATTCAATGTAAACCTCCACACCGCTCTCGGGAATATCCACCGCGCGGGAGAGATACTCCGTGTGAATGGGGCCGCTGTACGCAGCGCAGATCGCGCGCGCCGTGCGGCTGTTCGAGCAGGACTCCGCGTTGGCCGCCAGCTGCAGCAGCGCTTCCGGCGTCAGCTGACTGGATTTCACACTGACCACCTTCGGGAGCTGGCTGTCCCCCTCCCCTTCGTCGACCGCGACTGCACGCACGGCGTTGAGCGCGCGCATGCTGCGGCAGCTGCGAAACAGCACGTCGCAGTGATAAGCGCCGTTGACGGCACTGTACCACACCAGCGGCACGGAAATGAGCAGCGCGCACGGTGTGGAAAGGAAGAGCACGATCATGGCGGCGTGAATTGCCCGGGAAACCGTCGCAATCTTGAGCACGATCTCCAGCACGGCAACGAGCACTGCGATGCACAGGCCGGCCGGTGCAAGATAGCTGATCCACTTGGGAGCGGAAAATTCAGCCGGAGAATGGATCTCACCGCCGACGGCGGCCGCCAGCGTTTTTTTCGCATGGACTGTGACGACCGCGATCAGGATCGACACGACCCGATACACGAGCAGGAAAACAGCGGCGTCGACCGGCTGTCCGACTGCCATGGTGCCGATCACGCATACGACCACGATCACTGCGGGCCGGAACACCTGCCGGTCGAGAATACACGCGATCGCAGCCGCAAGGTAGTCATATCCGGCAGCAAGCACGGACAGGACCAAAAGCACGTACCGCAGCACGGTGCTGTGTACAAGCGCGCCGACGATGCACAGGATCAGCGCCGCCGCAAGACGCACAATCAGCACCAGATCCAGTCCCGTTTCCGGAAACAGGCGCAGCGTTTTCCAATCATAATCCGGCCGGTCGGCAGCAAAGCAGCTCGCAGACAGCCGTGTCAGAAGTTCCTGAAAATTCATGGGTGTTCCCCCCTGTTCAGACTGAGCAGTGTGTCAGACGGCAGCTCAGGCTTTTCCGTCGCAGCCGAGCACATCGACGATCTTGTGCTTGACGAGCTGCTTGATGTTTTCGCGCGCAGGGCCGAGATACTTTCTCGGGTCAAACTCTGCCGGGTGCTCCGCCAGATATTTGCGGATCGTGCCGGTCATGGCCAGACGCAGGTCAGAATCAATATTGATCTTGCACACGGCCAGACGTGCCGCCTGACGCAGCTGATCCTCCGGCACGCCGATCGCGCCGGGCATATCGCCGCCGAACGTGTTGATCATCTGTACGTATTCCTGCGGCACGGACGACGAACCGTGCAGCACGATTGGGAAACCGGGCAGACGCTCGGAAACTTCCTCGAGAATGTCGAACCGGAGCTGCGGCTTCGTGCCGGGCTTGAACTTATAGGCACCGTGGCTCGTGCCGATGGCGATCGCGAGCGAATCGCAGCCGGTGCGCTCGACGAATTCCTGCACGTCTTCCGGGCGCGTATAGGACGAATCCTCGGCCTTGACCTTGACATCATCCTCGATGCCGGCCAGCGTGCCGAGCTCCGCCTCCACGACGGCGCCATGCGCATGCGCGTATTCCACGACCTGACGCGTCAGCGCGACATTTTCCTCAAACGGCTTGGAGGAAGCGTCGATCATGACGGAAGAAAAACCGTCATCGACACAGGCCTTGCACAGCTCGAACGAGTCTCCATGGTCCAGATGGAGACAGATCGGCAGGCCGGTCTCGATCACGGCAGCTTCCACCAGCTTGACCAGGTACGTACGGTTGGCATACTTGCGCGCACCGGAAGATACCTGCAGGATCACCGGCGCATTGCACTCCTTGGCAGCCTCCGTGATGCCCTGAATGCTGTCTCTTATACACATCTCCGAG
>ENA-UAOK01001412-UAOK01001412.1-human-gut-metagenome-genome-assembly--contig:-NODE-1412-length-10684-cov-7.520181_pt1 | contig 10684 bp, 11 predicted proteins | sample MGYA00243467_ERZ654553 | MGnify/ENA primary metagenome ERZ654553 (study PRJEB26926, sample SAMN06164886) | human gut metagenome | biome: ENVO:00009003; feature: ENVO:2100002; material: ENVO:00002003...
TGTGTCCCCACGCGGAGCGGACGCCGTGGGTTCCCTTTTAAGGGGGAACGGCGGTGGGGGAAACACGTGAGGAAAGGGGAATTGTATTTAGAGTTCTAAACATTCAACTCTTGTAGAGGAAGAACATAAAGCACGAGAGGGAAAGAGGGGGTTCATCTAATTTAGAGTACACGACGAAAAACCTTGTAGAAGAAGTCCAAACACGTGAGGAAAGGGGAAGTTGATTTTAGAGAGCTAAACGCCCAACCCTTGTAAAGGGAGAACAACTGCCCCAAAAGGAAAGAGGGAGCATAACTAATTCATTGACTACTTTCAACACTCACTATATAATACTTTTCGAGGTGAAAACATGTACGACGTAACGATTATAGGCGCAGGCCCCGCAGGTCTTTGCGCCGCAATATACGCAACAAGAGGCGGACTGAAAACCGCCGTTATCGAATGTAAAAGCGTGGGCGGGCAGGCGCAAACCGCAGCGGATATTCAAAACTATCCCGGAATAATCTCGACAAGCGGATTCGACCTTTGCTACACGATGATGAAACAATGCGCCTCTTTCGGAGCGGAATTTGTGTTTGACGAGATTTCCTCCCTTTCGCTAGATACAAACCCAAAACGCATATCTCTTGCAAGCGGACAAGAAATAAAGAGCAAAACCGTAATTATCGCAAGCGGAGCAAGCGCAAGAAAACTGGACGTCGAAAACGAAGAGAAATTTATCGGCAAAGGCTTAAGTTATTGCGCAACTTGCGACGGTGCGTTTTTCAAAGGCAAGACGGTTGCCGTCATCGGCGGAGGAAACACGGCGGCAGAGGATGCGCTGTATCTTGAAAAACTTGCAAGCAAGGTTTATCTTGTGCACAGACGCGACGCCTTGCGTGCGGACAAAATTCTTTGCGACAGGCTTGAAAAAAGCAACGTGTCAATCGTGTGGGACAGCGTCGTTCAGTCGTTGAACGGAGAGAATAAAATTACAGAAATCACACTTAAAAACGTCAAAACCGACGCTTTAACACCGCTTTCGGTTGACGGAGTATTCGTTGCGATAGGGCAAACGCCAAACTCTCAACTCTTTGAAAACATTGAAAAAACGTCGGCGGGATATATAATCGCAAACGAAGTCATGCGCACGAATATCGACGGCGTTTACGCCGTGGGCGACGTGAGAGAAAAAACTCTTCGCCAAGTCGTAACCGCATGCGCCGACGGTGCAATCGCCGCCGACGATATAATAAAAACGCTTGCTTAAATGCAAATTTTCTATGCGAACGAGCCGCTTTTTCGGCTCGTTTTTCAGATGATTTTTACGGCATTTTCCGTCAAAAACAGACCGTTTTTTGCAATTTTTCTCATTACTATACACGTTGCCGAGCATATATTGATTTGTATGCAATACTTCGGCACGGACGGCATCAGACAAAAAGCGGATTATCTGCTCGACAAGCAAATTCCTTACCTTTTGGGTAAGGTTCTTTCGCAAACGGGTGCGAAAGTTATAGTTGCGCGCGACGTGCGCACGCACTCCAAAGAGATTGAAAAACAACTGTGCAAAGGGCTGCTCGAAGGCTCTGCGCAGATTTGGCTTGCAGGCGTTTTGCCAACGCCCGCGCTTGCATATACCGCGCAAACTCAAAAAGCGGACTATGCGGTGATGATAACCGCGTCCCACAACGCGCCGGAATTTAACGGACTGAAAGTTTTCGGAAAACACGGCAAAAAGTTATCGAAAGAAGAGGAAATTGCCCTCGACGACAAACTGGTCGAATTGAAAAACAATCCCACACCGCCCGTATCTTTGGTGGACGTGTGCGCGGACGCACTCACCGAGGATGAAAAATTGAGCGAATTGAAAATCACCATATCGGCGCAAAATCACCGCATACGCATTGTTGACGGGGCAGAATTTTTGTACGCAAAACACGTCAAAAGTATGTTTCCGAGATTCGACGGAGTAAAAGTTCGTCTAGATTGCGCCTACGGTTGTTTTGCAACGCTTGCCCCTGCGATTTTTCTTTCGCTCGGCGCAATCGTGTGCGCCGAACACAACGTTCGCGACGGCGAAAAAGTCAACGTAAATTGCGGTTCGACTCATATCGAAAGTTTTGCAAAAAGAGTAAGCCCCGACGAGTTCGGCTTTGCCTTCGACGGAGACGGAGACAGGGTTATTGCCGTCGTAAACGGCAAAATATACGACGGCGACGCAATGCTGCTTGCCCTGTCAACGCTGTATCGCTTGCAAGGTAAGCTCAAAAAACGTTTTATCGTCGGCACGGTTTTATCGAACACGAAACTTCAAAGAGAACTTGCGTATCAAAACGTTGCTCTCGTGCGCGCGGACGTGGGCGATAAAAACGTGTTGGACGCGCTTTTGGCACACGGTTGTATGTTGGGAGGCGAAAAAAGCGGGCATATTCTCATGCTCGACAAAGAAAACACCGGGGACGGACTTGTCACTGCCCTGTCATTGCTGGAAGTAAAGCGCACCGTGGGCAGTCTGCCCAAATTCACGCCGTATCCGATGCTCGAACTAAACGTTTACGCAGACAACCCGTCAAAAAATTTGGCAAGCGGCGATTTTCAAGAAAAAATAAACAAAGTCAACGCTCTGTACGCAAAATCGGGCAGGCTTATCGTGCGTCCGAGCGGAACCGAACCGTACATCAGAATAACTTACGAATGTTTTTCGTCGTCTCCCGACGCAATATTCGACGAAATCAAAAAGATATTCGAAAGCGAGTAAACGCACAATCGAGAAACGAACAACCGACAAAGAACAAAGACAAAAACAACCGATAAAAGAGCTGCCGATTAAAGAACAGACGCTGAAAGAGCGAATACAAAACAGCCGAAAAAAATACGGCGAGCGCAAAAGATAATATTTCAATACTCTTTATTGCATTTATTAAATCTTTCGCCATAAAAGCGCAAACGACCTCGGGTGAACACCCAAAGCCGCTTGCTATGATAAGGGGGAAAATTATGAGCTGTTTGAGAATCAAGATTTTTGTTTCCTGATTACATTTGACATATTAGCACCGAAAAATCGGTTCGTCAAGGGTTTTTTGTAACTTTTTTTGATTTTTTTAAATTTTTTTGCAAAATTCTTTACAAAAGTGAAAAATAAAATTAACATTTTTTGTAAAAAATGTAGATTTTGTGGTTTGCAAAATTCGAAAAAGTTGCAATTCTTACATTATCGAACAAGAGCCAGACCGCCGTTTGAAACAAAAACTGCATTCTAAACGGGCGAATTGTGATTTTTGAAAATTTTGCTTAAAAAAGTATTAAATTTTTCGATATTCTAACCGCACAGATTTTTTGCGGCGAATTCTTTTCGATAGGTTTTGTGTCTTTTGTCCAAAAAAAACAGTCGATACTAAAAATGCTTGCCCCGAACGGTTACAAGCATTTTATTTTTTCAAATTTTCAGATACAAGGCTGTTTGGTCGTGTCTTTTATCGCAATGCAACGATAAGCACCGCAACGTCGGCAGGAGATACTCCCGAAATTCTCGATGCCTGTCCGAGATTTAGCGGACGAATTTCGGACAGCTTTTGTCTTGCCTCGATGCGAAGAGCTTTTATCGACTCATAATCGAAATCTTTGGGAATGAGTTTGTTTTCAAGTCGTTTTTGCTCGTTCACCGCAGCTTGCTCTTTTTTGAGGTATCCCTCGTATTTAAGCTCTACAACCGCCGCGGACAACGCCTCGTCGTCGCAATCGAAATCGATAAATTCTTTTACGTCGGTATGTGTAACGGCAGGGCGCCTGCACAACTCCGCCAAAGTCGGTGTTTTTTGCGGAATTTCCTCTCCTATACGCGCAAACAAACTTTCAACCTTGTCTCGTTGCACCGTTTTTTGCGATGCGGCAAGCACGTTTTCTATCATGCGTTTCTTTTCAAGATAACGCGCGTATCTTGCATCGTCAACGAGTCCGATTTGTCTGCCTATCGGCGTAAGTCGCATATCCGCGTTGTCTTGGCGAAGCATTATGCGATGTTCCGCGCGTGCCGTCATCATACGATAAGGCTCGTTTGTGCCTTTGGTGACAAGGTCGTCTATAAGAACGCCTATATACGCCTCGTCCCTTGCAAGAATCAAAGCGTCTTTGCCGTCTACTTTTCTTGCGGCGTTTATGCCGGCAATCAAACCTTGAGCCGCCGCTTCTTCGTATCCGCTGCTTCCGTTCATCTGTCCTGCCGAGAACAAGCCTTCCACTGCCTTGCTTTCAAGCGAAGGATACATCCCGAGAGGATCGAGACAATCATACTCTATTGCGTAGCCGTATTTTGCAAAGCGACAATTTTCAAGCCCGGGTAGAGTGCGATACATTTGCTCCTGCACGTCGTGCGGAAGAGATGTTGACATGCCTTGCACGTACATTTCTTCGCTGTTTGCGCCTTCCGGTTCGACAAAGATCTGGTGGCGTTCTTTGTCTTTGAATCGCATGACCTTCGTTTCAATGGACGGGCAATAGCGCGGGCCTATCGACAAAATCGTTCCGTTGTAAAGCGGACTTCTGTCGATGTTGTCGAGGATGATTTTGTGCGTTTTTTCGTTGGTATACGTGAGATAGCACGGCTCTTCCACAAACGTCGAGCGTGGCGACATAAAAGAAAATCTGTCGCTGTTATCCCCCAACTGAATTTCCATTTTGGAAAAATCTATGCTGTCGCGATAAATTCTAGCAGGCGTTCCCGTCTTAAATCTTCGCATTGGCACGCCGAGTTTTTTGAGGCTGTCGGTAAGGAGATTTGCCGCCCTAAAACCGCTCGGCCCGCTCTTTTTGACGTAGTCGCCGATGATAATCTCGCCGTTGAGATACACGCCCGTCGCAAGCACGACAGCCTTACAATCGTACCTTTCGCCGTCCGTCGTAATCACGCCTTCGACCTTTCCGTCCTTCGTTGCGACTTCGCACGCTTCTTTGTCGAGCACGGTAAGATTCGGCGTATTTCTCACCACGTCGAGCATAATCTCGTGATAAAGCGCCTTATCCTCTTGTCCGCGAAGAGAAAATACGGCAGGCCCTTTTGCCGAATTGAGCGTTTTGATTTGCAAAAGCGCCTTGTCCGCAGAAAGCCCCATTTGTCCGCCGAGCGCGTCGATTTCTTTGACGAGATGTCCCTTTGCCGTACCACCTATGGCAGGATTGCACGGCATAAAAGAAACGGTGCCGAAATCGAGGCACAGCATCAAAGTTTTTTTATTCAGTCTTGCGCTTGCAAGCGCGGCTTCGACACCTGCGTGTCCGCCGCCTATGACAACGACGTCAAATTTTTCCATATCATGTTTTATTCCGTTTGTCGTTTAAACAAACGTCGGTTTATAGTCGTATTTCGTATTAAACTATACATACGTTTTATAACACGTACAAAACGTTTGCAATCGATTTGCGATTGCACAGTGTCGCAAAGAGTTATTTGCCAACGCAGAATTTTGAGAATATACTGTTCACAACGTCTTGCGTTGCCGTCTTGCCCGTGATTTCTCCGAGCGCGTCGTATGCCCTTCTCAAATCGATAAGCGTGCAGTCTATTGTATCGTCAAGCGACGTAATCGCACTTTCAAGTGCCGTTTTTGCTTCGTAAAGTGCCGATATGTGTCTTTCCGATGTAATTATTTCGCCGTCGCCTATCTTGTTTTCGGCGTACAATTTTGCTATCGCATGCGCAAGACGGTCAACGCCTTCGCCTGTTTTTGCGCTTATCTCGAACTCGTTGTCGGCGCACTTTTTGTCAAAGCGGGACACGTCGCATTTGTTGTAAACTTCAAAAACCGTCTTGCCCGAAAAATCCCAATCGGTATCGTCGGGGGCGGTTGTATCGACGACGTGCAATATCACGTCCGCACCCTCGAAAGCGCGCTTTGCCCTCTCTATACCCTTGGATTCGACAACGTCGTCGCTCTCTCTTATGCCTGCCGTGTCTATGAGGTTGATTCTCACGCCGTCGCACTCGAAACTATCCTCTACGGTATCTCTCGTCGTGCCTGCGACGTCGGTTACGATTGCTCTGTCCTCTTTGAGCAGTGCGTTCATAAGCGACGATTTGCCTGCGTTCGGATTGCCGGCAAGCGCAACGTTTATGCCGTGTTTTGCAATACGTCCGCTCTTTGCGGTAGAGATGAGTTTGTTTACATCGTCGAGAATTTCTTCTATAGAATCGGAAAGCGTCGGCAAAACCTCGTCTTCCATCTCGTCGGGATAATCGAGAGTTGCTTCGAGCGTTGCGATGAGCGTGCCCAGTTTTTCGAGAATAAGGTCGATACACTTCGACACGTTGCCTTGCATGAGCCTGTACGCCGCTTTAACGCCGGCAACGCTCTCTGCGTTTATCATATCGATGACGCCTTCGGCATCGGCAAGCGACAGCCTTCCGTTGAGAAACGCGCGTTTTGTAAACTCTCCGTTTTTTGCCATGACTGCGCCGTGACGCAACAGTGCGTCGAGCGCGCCTTGCATAATGCGCACGCCGCCGTGCAAATAAAACTCAACCGTATCCTCCCCCGTATATGAACGTCCTGCAGGGAAATAAACGGCATAGCCTTTGTCGCAAAATTCGCCTGCATCGAACGTGCCGAAATTCATATAAAGCGGTTTCCATTCCTCGCGAAGTCCGTTTTCTTTTTTCTCGTCTATGCGGTCTTGCAAATTTTCGCACGACGAATCGCCGCTCTTTCGAGCGTTTTTATGCGCAAAAATGAAAACGGCATCGGCAATTGCAAGCGCGTCCTCTCCGGACACGCGCACTATGCCGATACCACCTGCACCTATCGGTGATGAAATTGCCGCTATCGTACTCATAAGTTTTCCCTTTCGGAATTTTTAGAACTTCTTTTTGCCGCCGAAGCTCTTGAATTTGGGCGGTCCGGATTGTGCAACCGGTTTCACGAAATCGTCTTGCTCGGTGAAATAACCGCGATAAACTCTTCCGTCCGGCGCTTCGGGCGCTTCCTCTCTGGGTTTACGCTCGCGCGTATCTCTTCTGCCTTTGAAATCCTTGCGGTCGCCTCTGCGAGAATCTCTGCCGCCTTTCTTGCCGTCCTTTTTCGGCTCTCTTTCGCCGTTTTTAAGGGGGCGTTGGTCTTTGAGCTCAACACCCTTGGGGATGATGACGATATAACGATTGGGTTCTTCGCCGTCGCTTGTGGTTTCTGCAATATCGCTGTCAGCAAGTGCGCTGTGGATAATGCGTCTTTCAAACGGATTCATGGGTTCAAGGGCAATCTTTCTTTGCAGACGAAGTGCCTTTTGAGCAAGTTTGAGAGCGAGTGCGGTGAGCGTTTCTCTGCGCTTTTCACGGTAGTTTTCGCAATCGACAACCACTTTTTTGAAATCGCATTTTTGCTCGTTGAGGAAGGTGAGCGCAAGATATTGGAATGCGTCGAGCGCCTCTCCTCTGTATCCTATCGCAACGCCGCTGTCGTCGCCGCTGATCGTGATATAAAGCGTGCCGTTTTTGTCCTCTACGGTTGCGCGGGACACAAGCCCCATGCGCGAGAGCGTGCCGTTGAAGAACTCCGCCATCTTGTCGGCGACGGAATCCTTGACGGTGACTCTGATCTTTGCTTTGGAAAAGAGTCCGCCCTTCGAGACGACTTCCACGTCAACCTTATCTTTTGATACACCCAGCTCCACCAACGCCTTCTCGACTGCGAGATCGACGGACGAAGCTTGTGTTTCTATTGATTTTTCCATTTTAACTCCTATCTTTTTGCAACTCCGCTTGCCCCCTCTCTGCTCTTATCGACGAGTTTTGCGATAAGATTGAAAGTGAGTTGGAACAGAATCGCGCATAACGAACTTGTGAACATATAAAGCGCAAACGCACCCGAATAGAACAGTGCGAACACGCCCATCATTATGGGCATGACGTATTGCATCATCTTCATGGTTTGTTGTTGCGACTGGGCTTTCTCCGCACCCTCGCCTTGAGCGTCCTGCGGAGGCGCAGGGGGTTGTGCCTGAGAGCCCGAAAGCAATTTTGTGGAAAGGAAACTGAGTGCTATCGACAGGATGGGAAGAATGAGCAAGCCGTTCCATTTGCCGTCCTTGCCGTAGCCGCCCGTACCGAGAACGTCCGCCATGACGTCGTTGTACTCGTCAATGGTGATGCCCGTAAGTTTGGACGTTGCCATACCCTTTTGTCCGGTTACGGTCGCAAAGTCGGGAACCGCTTGCGCCCAGTTGTCCGAAACAAAGATGTTTTTAATCCAAAGAAAACTTCTTATCGTGACTTGGTCTTCGGAATAATAAACATTGTAAACGGCGTGTTGAGCGTTTTTCTTTGCCGCAGCGTAGAAATCCGCACCCGACTCGGTCTTTGCAACATCGTCGATATCCCACTTGCCGTCGCCGTTGTCCTCGATGTAATCGGCGTCTTTGTTTGCTTTGATTTGTTCGGCAATCGAGGTGTTGTACGCCTTGACACACTCTTTGTAGTCCTTTGCAAATTGATAACCGACCATTTGTCTGAATCCGGCAAAGACGACGAAGAACACGACGAAAGTCACGATTGTGGGCAAGCACATGCCCATCGTGGAATACTTCTCTTTTTTGTAGAGCGCCATCTGTTCTTGTTGCAATCTTTGCTTGTCGTCGGCATATCTTGCTTGCAAGGCTTCCAGTTGCGGTTTCATGCGTTCCATAGCCTTGTTGTTTCTTCTCGAAATGACCTTTTGCCAAATATCGAGAGGAGAAAGGATAAGACGCAATATAACCGTAAACAAAACGACCGTCCAGCCGAAACTCGCAACGCCGCCGCCGAGGGCATTGTTGATAGTTATCATGAACTTTGCCATGAAGTGAGTGGGTTCGCTGACGTTTTCGCCCGCAACGCTATAAGAGTTGTCGCTGTTGCACGCAACCAAAATGCAGCACAAAATCGCGAGCAACGCCGCGATGAGATAAATCTGCAATTTCCGTTTGCGCGGATAACTCAAATTAACCATTTAGTTTTTCCTCGATAATTCTCTCTGACGGGATCGAAGCCGCCCTTTGCAAAAGGAGTGCAACGAAGCAATCTCTCGATTGTCAAAAGGATGCCGACAAATGCGCCGTACTTACTTATCGCATCGTACGAATACATCGAACACGTCGGAGTGTATGCGCAATGATTGCCCGTTATCGGCGATAATGTGCGCTTGTAAAGCAGCAAAAGAAACAGACAAAATCTCTTTATCATCTGAGTTTCTCCGCACGTAAAAACGCTTGCTCGACCGACTTCGACACCGAGAAAAAATCTTTCTCGGCAATGGACGGATATGCCACGATAACGTACATATAACCGTCGTCGATTCTGTCCATAATGGGTTTCAACGCCTCTCGAATCAGCCTCTTGACGTGGTTGCGAGTGACGGCATTGCCAACCTTTTTGGACACGGACAACCCGATTTTCAATCCCTCTTTGGATTTTGCGCTCAAAAGCAACAAGTCCCTTGCAGCCGTTTTTTCGCCTTTGCGGTAAACGTAGGCGAACGCAGCCCTCTTTTTGAGTCTGAATTGCTTTTGCATGTCGGATTACGCCTTATGCGCTGAGTTTCTTTCTGCCTCTGTTGCGACGTCTTTTAAGGACGTTTCTGCCGCTCTTCGAGGACATTCTTTCACGGAATCCGTGGACTTTGCTTCTTTGTCTTTTCTTGGGTTGGTAGGTTTGTTTCATGATGATATTCCTCCGTCTCTTAGGACTTTTATTTTTTTGCTATCTACTATATATAAATATATAAATGCTAAACCATTATAAATAAAACAAATAATGCTGTCAAGCAAAAGAGCGAAATAGGCGTCATTATTGCCACCGGCAACAGTGATATCTGCGCTTTGCGCAGGTGATATCGCACTGCGTGCGGTGATATCCTCACTTTGTTCGGGTGATATCGCAACTGCGTTGCGGTTGCGGAAGATTTTAGCTTATTCGAAGTGTACTTATACACAACATGTGCCTATTAGAAGACGGCTTTGACATCTAAAAGCTAACGAAAACTTTTTCGACTGTGTTTTCGAAATTCGGAATAAACATATCGGCTTCGTTCCCTTGATAATACACAGGAAAACGAAATTGTATGCTCTTTAATATCTGGCCGTTTTCCAACGGTTCGGGATATATCTCGATTTTCTTTATAAAGCTGTGAAGAAATTCTTTCTTCTCAAATTCGGTAAATTCATTATATATTATTGCTCATGCAGGATCTGAAAGGCTTTTTCATAGTCCACATGATCATTTCCTGACACAATATATGGGTAATGCCTTTCCTCCAAATAATTCAAATATTCCTTCGGAGTGGCAGTTGATACCAGAATGACAATTTCCTTCAGATATCCAAGATTTCTTAAGCAATGAAGACTTCTCAAGATACCTCTGCTGTCAGGTATGACTCCTATTGGTCTGGGGTCCTCCGGGCTTGTTATGATTTTCTCAAAATCAGCCTCTGTTTCAGCAGGATATTTTTCAAATGCAGTAAAAACAGTATTGGACCCAAACAGCACCGCATCCGAATGAATTCCCCCGGCAACCTGGTAGTAAACTTCCGGATTATCAAAGCCTTTAATGCGGCCATCAAGGCTAATTTGTGTGTGCATAATTATCTTTGGTTTCATATTTTTCAATCCTCCTTTTTGATAGTAGAATATCTAGCGAACTTTTAGAAAAGATATAAAACATCAGAGTATGGACAGTTGCGGA
>ENA-UAOK01001421-UAOK01001421.1-human-gut-metagenome-genome-assembly--contig:-NODE-1421-length-10619-cov-7.663480_pt1 | contig 10619 bp, 9 predicted proteins | sample MGYA00243467_ERZ654553 | MGnify/ENA primary metagenome ERZ654553 (study PRJEB26926, sample SAMN06164886) | human gut metagenome | biome: ENVO:00009003; feature: ENVO:2100002; material: ENVO:00002003...
AAGCTCCTTTTCCAGGGCATCAATCTCCTGCTGCACGGCCGCAATGTCGATTTCGGGCTCCTCCTCGAAGGTGTCCACATAGCGCGGGATGTTGAGGTTGTAGTCGTTGTCGGCAATCTCCTCGCGCCGGGCCACATAGGCGTAGCGTTCCTCGACGATGCCCGGCTTGAGTTCGCCCTGCGCAAAGCGGCGGTAGGTCGTGACGATGTGGTCGAGATCCTCGTCGCGCAGCCGGTTCTGGTTCTTGCCGTTCTCAAATTCGCGGCTGGCGTCGATAAAGAGCACGTCGGTCGTCGTCTTGGCCTTGTTGAAGATGGCGATGGCGGCCGGGATGCCCGTTCCGTAGAAGAGGTTGGCCGGGAGTCCGATGATGGCCTCGACGAGGTTCTCCTCGACGGTCTGCTGGCGGATTTTTCCCTCGCTGGCGCCGCGGAACAGCACGCCGTGAGGAACGACAACGCCCACCTTGCCGTGTTCGTTGGCCACCTCGAGCATGTGGCAGATGAAGGCCCAGTCGCCCTTGCCCTTGGGCGGAATGCCGCGCCAGAAGCGGTTGTAGGGGTCGTCGGCCGCCTCGTCGGCGCCCCACTTTTCGAGCGAGAAGGGCGGATTGGCCACGACGGTGTCGAACTTCATCAGCGCGTCGCCCTCCTTGAGCTTCGGGTTGCGCAGCGTGTCGCCCCAGCGGATGGTGGCGCTGTCGAAACCGTGGAGCAGCATGTTCATCATGGCCAGCGCCCAGGTGCTGCCGTTGAGCTCCTGGCCGTAGAGCGAGAAGTTGTCGGAGCCTACCTCGCGGCCCGCCTTGATGAGCAGGGAACCCGAGCCGCACGTCGGGTCGCAGATGCGCGAGCCGGGGGCGCTCTTGGTCAGACGAGCCAGCAGGGTCGAAACCTCCTTCGGTGTAAAAAATTCTCCAGCCTTCTTCCCGGCGTCGCTGGCGAACTTCTCGATGAGGAACATATAGGCGTCGCCGATGACGTCGTTGTTCTCGAGGTGTGACTCGTCGAATTGCAGCCGATCGTCCGAAAAGTCGATAAGCAACTGCTTCAGTCGGGCGTTGCGCTCCTTCGTTTCGCCGAGGTTGCTGCTGTTGAAGCTGATGTTGCGGAAGATGCCGCTGCCGTCCTCGCTGCTCAGCTTTTCGCGGTTTTCGTATTCAAGGTCCGCCAGGCCAACATCAATGAGCTCGCCGATATTGGGTTCGTTGCGGTGCTCGAAAAGGTAGTCGAACGAACTCTTCTCGGGAACCTGGAACCGTTCGCGGCGCATGGCCCGCTGTGCACGCTCCGTATCGCCGTCGTAGCGCTGGAGGTACTCCTTGTATTTCGCCTTGCTGACATCGCTGACGTACTTCAGGAACAGCATCGTGAGGATGTAGTCCTTGTATTGACTGGGGTCAATCACGCCCCGGAAGGTGTCGCAGGCTTGCCATACGACTTTGTTAATCTCTTCCTGTGTAACTTTACCGTTCATCTTTATATATTTTTGTCAATTTACAATCGGTTATTTGCCGGCGGCGCTCCGCGATGGCCTTGTAGAGGGCCTGTTCGCGGCGATGCAGGCGGGTGAGGGCGATGCAGACCCGCTGGCGCTCCAGCGGAGGGAGCGGAACATCGAACTCCTCGAGGTCAGCTTTGCTGAGCGAGGCGATGGCCGACCCTTGGGCCTGCGCCGTCAGCAGCTGCCGGGTGGATGGCAGGTTGAGGAATCCGCAGAGGTATTCGGGCAGGATGCGGGTCGGGTTGTCGATTCGGATAATCAGAAACGAGGGTGAGGCCACGCACGGCCCGAGTTGCGTCGGGGCGATGGCGCAGAAATTCTTGCCACCCTTGGCGGCGAGCAGTAGGTCGCTTTCTGTCAGCAAGTGGCGGGCAGCCTTGGAACTGACGGTGGTTGTCGGTCGGACGGTCGGACGGATGTACCCCTCCTCGTCGAAATCGTTCACCTGAAGGTAGCAGGTGTCGGGCAAAGGAGTGCTTTTCAGGTAAACTCCCGTCTGAATAGTGGCAACATCTTTCAGTTTCACCATTTTTTTCTTTGTAGGTTTATTACAAAAGTATGCGCTTTGCCCGAGAAAAACAAATTATTTTCGAAAAAATCGCAATACAAACTCTACAAATATTTCGATTAAGCAAGTTTCTTCACAAAGTGAAGAAAAATATCCGGCTGTTCGACCGGATATTCTCTTTGTCTTTCGGGGCGGGCTTTACCGCTCGATGGTATGTCGTCGGATGACGGGGCGTTCGGGGCGGACGGGGTAGCCCAGGCGGATCATGAGCTCCACATACCGTTGGCGGAACCAGGCGTGTGCGGGTTGGCGGTCGATGAGCAGCTGGAAGCCTCCGGGGCCGTTTGGGTCGCGTTGCAGGCGGATTTCGGTATTTGAGACGTCGAAGCGGCGCGAATACTCCGGTGCGCGGAGTTCGCCCGAGACGTAGAGGGGCTTCATGGCGATGATCTCGCGGGCGCCCGACTCCAAGAGGCCCATGTCGCGGCAGTATTCGCCCCAGCTGATGAGCGTCTGTGTGTCGGGCAGCCAATGTTCGATGCGGTCGAGTTTCGCCTGCAACTGCTGTTCGGCCTGCTCATGTCGGGCCTTCTCCTCGCGGTTGGTGCGGTTCAGTGTTCCGATCTGCTCGTGTAGGGAGGCGTTCTCCGCGTTGAGGCGGTCGATCTGCTGCTGCCGCTTGACGCGGGATGTGCCGATCATCGCCCCGATTCCCTCGACGATATTCGACCCAACCTCCGCCGCGGCGTTTTTCAACCGGACACCTTTCAGTTCGCCCTTCACGCTCTTCAACTCGGCCTCGGTGCGGTTCAGTTCGGCGCTCTTCTGCGCCTGGAGCGTGGCGGTCTGTTCATACTCGGTGCGCACTTGCCGCTCCTGTTGTTTGAGCTGCTCGACGGCCTTCCGCTTCTGCTCTTCGAGACGGAGCAGCGCGTCGATGTTCTCCTGCAGATCCTGCTGCTGGGCAATGGCTTGGCGATAGAACTCCTGCGTGGTGATGTGACGCGCCTCCGATCCGTCGATGCCACGCTCCAGTCCGTATTTGGACATCGCCGCGGCATAGGTGTCCTGATACTGCTTGAGGCGGATGCGCGACATGACGTCGTCGGCGCAGAGACGGGGCCGTGCGGCGGATTTCGGACGGTAGTGCCGCTTGCCGGGTGTTTCGGATGCGGCGGTGCGGGCCTTGCGGCGCTCGCCCGTGACGATGGGCACCACGGCGGCGTGGATATGCGGGGTCGATTCGTCGCGGTGCACGACGGCCGAGACGACATTCTCCGCCCCGAAGGTCTCGCGCAGCCAGGCGAGGTTGTCGGCACACCACTCCGGAAGCCGCCCCTCCTCCTCGATGCGCTTCATCGTGTCGTGCGAACCGGTCAGCATGACGCGGATCACGCGCACCTGGTTCGTCCCGATCTTGCGCGTGAGGCCGGCGTGTTCGAGGCGGTAGTTGATCGCCTCCGTGCGGTCGGCCACCTCCTCGGGAAACTCGACGAGTTCCTCGTTGAGGCAGGTGCGTTCGGGTGAGGCGTTGGTGGGTATCTTCGTGCGGGCGATGTGGGCGGTCATGGCCGCCTCGTTGCCCGGGGCTTTGTCAAGATGCAGGACGGCATATCCCATGGTACGGTCGTTTATCGGAGGTTGTGTGGTAGAAGAAGGGACCGCCTTGGCGGTCGGCGTGCGCAGCACGACAGGGGGTGTCCAGAGGGGCTTGACCCTTTGGCCTATTGGGGCTTTTTCAGCGTCGGCGGGCCGATGCGTCGGAAAAAGCCCTAATAGGCTATGGCTTTTTCCTCGGGGGAAAAGCCGCGGTCGCGAAGCGGCCGATGGGTGGGCGACGGTTCCGGCGTCATTCCGGGCGACGTTACAACTTGCGGGCGCGACGACGCGGCGTGCGGGAAATCTTCGCGGCGGGTCGCAGCGATTCGTTCAGATCCTTGTGGGCACGGTAGCTCTCCGCACGGTCGATGACGGTCGCACCGGGCAGGGCGCTGCGCAGTCGTTCGAGGGTGAGGTACCCCGCTTCGTCGTTGTCGAGGAAGGTGTGGATCGTCGCGTGGCGTGCGAGAAACGGAAGGGCACGGGGTAGGTTCACCACGGAGTTGAGCACGGCGGTATCGACGGCCGGCTCCGGCTCGTGTTGCAGTGTCAGGTGAGAGAGCAGGTCGAAGAATCCCTCGAAGAGCAGCGCCGTGTCGCCGTGCCGGTCGAAGGTCGTGATGGTTTTCGGGGCGCTGCTTCCCTTGAACTGCGGGCTGCGCAGCTCCCATCCTCCGGCGTCGTTGCGGAAGCCGATGGCGAAGAAGCGCCGCTCGCCGACGGCGTAGTGAACCTCGCGGCACAGCGCTCCGGCCACGGCGAGGTCGATGCCGCGCTCGCGCAGATAACCGATCAGCGCCGGGTGGCGAATCTCCCCGACGCCGAGAATCCGCAGCGGGGAGTCTTCGCGTGTCAAGGCGGTCGGGAGGGGTTGGAAGGGGACTTCGTCTGCGGATCCTTTGCGCAAGTGTTGAATGGCTTCTGCCATGCCGCACCCTTCGAGGCGCATGACCAACTGGAGGAGCGTGCCTCCTTCACCCAGCCCGAAGTCGTACCAGAGCCCCTTGTCGTAGCGGACGCTGAAGCTGGGGGTGCGCTCCTTGCGCAGCGGCGAGAGGAACATGCCGTGGGTGGCGGTTTCGCGGTGGGGTTGCAGTCCCCGGCGGAGGAGATACTCCCGGATGCCGATGCAATCTGTTGTCGTCTTCATGGCTATCGGCTTTTGATGGGGACAATCCGGTGCAGTGCCGCCTCGACATCGCTGTCGCGGAAGAGGACGCGCCCGCCGATTTTATGGGCGCGGATCCGCCCGCGGTTCACCCAGTCGTTGAGCGTTACGAGCGAGATGCGCAGGCGGCGGGCTGTCTCGCGGCGGGTCAGATAGTTCGGTGTCTCGGCGGAGGGTTCGGGATGGAGTTGCCGCAATTCGTCGCGCAGCGATTCGCGAATCATCTCCGAGAGCTGGTCGGCGGTCATGCCGCTCAGAAAGATTTCCTTGGTCATAACGATTCGAATTTGGTTGATGACGCAAAGAAAGGCTTTCCGAACCCCTCCCGAAAACGGCGAATGGCGTTACAAATCAGCGCCAACCGATGCCAACCGGTGCCACACTGAAGACACACTTCCGCCCGTTTCCGGACTTTGGCATTCGTTTGCTTCGGTTGGCACTGCCGTGTAATCGGATTCTTTCAGGGCGAAAAAACGAGGGCGGCGGGTGCCGTCCTCGTTGTAGTAGATGTGATTTTGAGTCTATCGGAACCGTTCCAATACCTCCCGAACGGCGTTGGCCGCAAAGAGGGTGTCACCGCCAGCCGAGATCTGAATGCGGCACGGCTCCAGCCATCCGTTCGTAATCCACCGGTCGAGCGTCGGACGTGCGACGCCCAGCGCCTCGGCTAGCTCCTTTTTGTTGAAGAGCCGGCTGCCGTTTGCCATTAGATACTGTTCGCCCTTGTGCACGCCCAGCCAGTAGTCGAAGCGGCGGAGAATCGCGTCGGCATCCTTCAGCTTCGGCTCATACCGTTCGTAAGCCCAGACGTGCAGGCTCGACGGATCGAATCCGGCAAACTCCGGCCTCTGGTGCAGCTCCCGAACGAGCGTCTCGAAGCACTCCAGCTCGGAGGCTTGGATTGTTATTTTTCGACGGCGCGGCACGGCTGGCTATCTCTTTTTTGCACGGTATCGCTGATGGGGATGTTTCGGCATATTGGGATATTCACGTTCCAACAACCCTTCGGCAACCATGATGGGTATGGCTCTGTTTTTCAGGTATCGTAGACTCTTCCCTACTTTGTTAGCTATGGTTTCCAGCGATTCAAAATCAACACATGCGTGCAGGATGGCTGTGTGTAATTCGCTGGATGATAATCTTCTGCGCCTTTCCTTGTCTGGAGAGCTAGCAACATTACTAGCAACATTACTAGCAACATTACTAGCAACATTCCCGGGAAGTCCCCCCTCTCGGAATTTTTTGTTGATTCTGTAGTGCGTGCCGCGGCCGATTCCCTCGGGAATAAGGTATCGGTCGTTGCATAACTCTTTGAGCAACTTTGTGATATCGGCACTGTGCTTGTCCAATACCAATTGCATTCGGTAGTTGGTGATCTCGCCCTCGCTGCAACAGGTCGCCAGGGTCATCAACTTGTTGTGTTCTATGGACGTTATATCCTCACCGAACAGGGATTTCAGATAGGAGATGACCTCATCGGACAACAAACTGACAAGAGGTAATGTCAATACGACTTTGTCGGGGTGAGTGATCTCCTCGATTCGCGGATTGCGGTAATTTGCCTTTTTCCAACCTTGCATGATCTTGTCGGCACCGCTTCCGGCCTTTTCCGCTGAGCCGATCAGCATGAACATCGTTTGCAGGGCCTTGTTGCGGCATACGCTGTTGCCTCCCTGATAATATTGGGCAATGGAGAGTAGCAGGGAACCTGGATTGGAGAATATGTAACAATCCTTGTGTAGTTCGATCGTAATGTTCGAGTCGACCGAATAGTCGCAATGGACCAGTGCATTGATAAATGCTTCGCGTAGAGCCGTATGTGTCGGCGTTTCGTCCTCTCTGATGCCGTCCTTCAGGGCGAAAGGCTTGGGCAGGGATGCGGCCAGCTTGGGATAGACCCGGTAGTAGAACTGGAACAGATTCGCCTCCCAGGTGCCGTCCGGGTAGATGCGGTCTGTCCAGCGGTCGTCGGGATTGGAACTGAAATATTCGCGGTAATCGGGAAAGTATTGCGGACATCCGTAGGCGTCGGTGATGCTGTCTGTTTTTCCGAACATCAGCAGACCGGCAAGTGTCAGTCCCTCGATCTTCTCTCGCCGATCGATCCGATAACCTTTCAATTTCATCAGAAAATGTTTGTCGTCCAGCAGCAGCCACGGATGATCGGGGCTTTTGGTTGCGACCAGCCGGCGGTATTGCTCAAGAGTTGCCTTGTCAATATCCTGCTCGATGGTAAATTCGGGCAGAATTTTGTAATCACGGGGATGTTCCGTGATATCGGCGTCGGCGAACATGCGTTGTATTTCGCTTGCATCGCACCGATAGTCTCCTTCGTAATTCCGCTTGAATGTATTCTCGGGGTTGTTATGCAGATATACGGGAATCTTGTTGCGGGGAGCTCGTGGCACATTGAATACCAGGACATAGCTCCCGTTGTATTCGCCATCCTGCACGTCTTTCTCCTGCAGGACGTTTGCGCTGCAATGAGCCTTGTTGTTTACGTTGTCCCAAAACTCCTTTTTGTATTTGCGCGCCTGCTCCAGTGTGATGCCGTCAAGTGTGAATTTCCCGTCCTTCTCCTTGACGCCCAATACGATGACTCCACCTTGCGTATTGGCGAAAGCGGAGTAGGTCTCCCACAAGCTGCCCGGAAACCCTCCCCTGGCGGATTTGAACTCCACCTCGGCCGATTCACAGTCGGCCATCAGAGATTCGATTTTTTCTATAAAATCGTAGTTGTCGAACAGCGTTAATTCCTGCGTATCGTCTTTCATTGCATCAGTCTGTTTGAACAAAGTTAAAAAAATTCCCGGACAACACTCTTTCAGATTATCGTGTTGTGTTGCTTGCCCCCGAAAAATAGGGGTGGCTCATCAGCTCCAGGGCGGTCTGCTCCTCGGTGATCTTGATGTACTTCATAAACTCCCGTTCGGTCTTGTGGCCCGTAACCTTCATGATGGCGATGGTCGGGATTCCCGCCAGATACATGTTCGTCGCGCCGCTGCGCCGTGCCGTGTGGGTCTTCACCAGGTCGCACTTCTCGACCAGCCGGCTCTTCTTTTCGCCATTCTCGATGTAGGAGACCTCGACTTTCTCCGTGATGCCTGCCTCGCGCGCAATCTCCTTGATGAGGTAGTTCACCTTCTGCTCGTAGGTTCTCGGCAGCCGGTTGTCGTACTTCTCCAGGATGGCCTGCAGCTCGGGGCGGACCGGAATGACGACGTGGTTGCCGGTCTTCTGCTGCTTGAGGTCGATGACCTGCTGTCCGTTCTCCAGTGTGCGGATGTTGCCTTCGTTGATGGTCGAGTAGTCGCTGAAGCGCTGTGCCGTGTAGCACCCCACCAGAAAGATGTCGCGGGCAACATCCTTGTGCCGATTTTTCGAGAGGTCGAGCGCGGCGATGGCCCGGATCTCCGACTCCGTCAGGTAGATGTTCTCCACGTCGGCCGTCAGCACGCGGAACTTGCGGCTCTCGATCGCCCCGTTGTCGTGCAGGCCCTCCTCGCGGGCCGCGCGCATGATGATCTTCAGCTCCTTGACGTGGCGGCCGATCGTATTGACGGAGTAGTTCTTGGCGGTGAACCAGGCGACGAAGTCATCGTAGAACTTCAGGTCGATGTCGGTAAAGTCGAACTGCTTGCGTTTGGCCTTGCAGTACTCGTCGAACTGCACGACGAATCCCTTGTAGTTCTTGATGGTCGAGGGGCCGTATCGGAGTTTGTGGATGTTCAGCCGGGTGCCCTCCTCCATTTCGCGCGTGAAGCGGGCTATGTAGTCGCCGAGCGATTCGCGGGTGCGGACGCGACGGCCGGTGGTGAGGCTGCGCGGGTGGTGGAAGCTGTAGATGATCTTCTCCAGCCGCGTCTTCGTCATTGCGTGCTCGGGATCCTTGGCAATCTCTCCGAGGATGTGGCTGCGCAGTTCGGAGAGGTTCTTGGTTAGCTCGCGCCCCTGCTGCTCGGTGAAATCATCGGTAAAGGTGAAGCGGCTTTTGACCGTCTGCCGCTTGTTGTCCCAGGCGTCCGTCAACACCATATATTGGCTGTCGACGTAGAACTGGTTGCCGCGGCCAACCGTGAAGAGAACTTGGATTTTGACCAGTTTGTTTTTCTGGGTTGAGCGGATGCGATAGCAGAAGGATGCCATAGGTCAGTAGGTTTTATCTGCTGCAAATGTAATCATTTTTGTCATACATTTGTCATACATCGGCCGAATTTTCGAAAACTTCCAGACCTCGCAGTTGATGAAAAATATCTGTAATATGTTGATATATAGATAAAATAAAATTAAAATCGGTAAAATTCGATTCAAATTTATGGCGTCCGCTTCAGACCTCACTAAAACCGCGTTGCAATTATCTGCAACGCGGTTTTGTTTTTTGTTTGTACGGCATTTGTACGGCGACCGCTTTTTGAGTACTTATCTTGATGAATGTGATGCTACGGCTTTCGAGCACTAGATGAAAGCTTTATACCGATTCGATCCCTGTCCTGGGCAACAGAAGAGCCCTCAGACGAAAGTCTGACGGCTCTTCGCTTTTTTCCGGGCACAAACTGGGCACAGTTGGCAATTATCAATAAAATGTGTATTGATTTGGTATCTGCAACCCCACTTATAGTTCCCAAACAACTTCACACGCAAAGTATTCAGCAATAACGATTCTAATCACTATTTGCCCCATTTCATCTATTGCGATGAATCTATATCTATCATCCTGAACGTCAACCCAATCATTGATAAACATCTCGACATTTTGCTGTTCGCCATTCTCTGCAAGTCTGGTTATTTGTGTAACAAAAAGGCGTTGCATGTTACGAGATCCCACCTCGCCAAAATGTTGTTGAAAATGAACGGAGTCGAATACTTCCCGATCCTCTTGAGGAAGCAATGAGAGGGGACCACACCAGAAATGATCTGGCTTTCTACGACATGGTTGACTAAGTTCAAAAGCGGCATGTCCTCTAGCTAGCTTTAACAGTACATTGTTAATACGTTCAATTTCGGGAATAAATGCAATCTGACCATCTACTTCAATCTTCGAATTTTCAATTCGTTGGCGAAGTTTTGGCGAAGTCTGCATAATTCGGGCTACTGAAGGACGTTTTATTTTCTCTGGGTCAGTTGAACCGCAAAGAGCGCTCTCTATTAAACAGACAAAGTATTGTTCATCTTTAGAAAAATTTTGATTACAAGAATAACAGCATCCGACGACCGGTAAGTTATCGGGAAAAGGTTGTTCAAGAAGGCATTTAGATGGTACATGGTCACGTGTGTCAGCAAAGCCACCACAATAGATGCATCCATCAATTAATCGGTTATCTGCTAAATTATTTAGTTGTTCCATAGTGTTACAAATAGTCATATTAATTCTTTCCCCATAGATTCACCTCCTCAAATAAGTCATAAAATACACTGATGCCCTTGCTGTGTAATATAGTTGCGACTTGGTCTACGTATTCTCAATCTTCTCCTGCGAAAGACAGCGCAATATCAAATTTTGTTTCTCTTTTCATTTTAAAAATGGATTAGTCTTGTATGAAAGTAATATATAAAATTTACATTGCAAAATATGTGAAAAAGATTTTCTACCTTTGCCCCTGCGAACAATATGTTATAAAATTCTTTTACGTGGTAGCCAGCAAAGCAACCATATTAAAGGTATGCGCAGAGCCGTTGGGGTTTAGCGACCCGCGAACGGCACTTTGCTGAGCTTGTAAAAGGGTGATGTATTGTTCGCAGCTGCGCATATTTTTATATTTATGCGAACAATGCATCATGTCCGTACTCCGGTACAGACACGCCGCAAGGCCAGCCGCAGGCGGTTCCCGCCGTGCAACCTCT
>ENA-UAOK01001446-UAOK01001446.1-human-gut-metagenome-genome-assembly--contig:-NODE-1446-length-10529-cov-8.259595_pt1 | contig 10529 bp, 9 predicted proteins | sample MGYA00243467_ERZ654553 | MGnify/ENA primary metagenome ERZ654553 (study PRJEB26926, sample SAMN06164886) | human gut metagenome | biome: ENVO:00009003; feature: ENVO:2100002; material: ENVO:00002003...
GAGATTTCTGCCTGTCTCGTGGGCTCGGAGATGTGTATAAGAGACAGGAAATAATCTGCTGGGATTTCTGACACTGGATCCTTACCGGATACTGCACGGGCAGATCTGGCGTCTGGTGACCTGGGTGATCGTTCCGCCGGACAGCCTGGATATTTTTACGATCATTATGCTGTTGTTCTATTATAATCTGGGAACAGCACTGGAGCGGACTTGGGGAACCTACCGTTACAACGTCTATATTTTTTCCGGTATGCTGTTCACGATTGCCGGCAGCTTCCTGTGCATGGGAGTTCTTTACCTGCTCACCGGAGGTATGGCAACGGAGACCGCATCCGTGGTATTTTACAGCGGGTCCTATGCGTTCAGCACCTACTATATCAACCTGTCCATCTTTCTGGCGTTTGCCGCAACGTATCCGGATATGCAGGTACTGTTGATGTTCGTGATCCCTGTGAAGGTAAAATGGATGGGAATTCTGGATGCCATTCTGATGGTCTATACGGTAATTGCTGGAAATCTGTTCACCAAGTTTGCGGTAGTGGCATCACTTTTGAATTTTGTGTTATACTTTTACAGACTGCATCGCAGCCGTATCTCGCCGAAACAGATGCACCGCAAGGCGCAGTTCGAACGAAAATCCAATGCTGGGCGGGCGAAAGTCACAAGACACAAATGTGCCGTCTGCGGACGGACAGAAGAGGACGATCCGAATCTGGAGTTCCGTTTCTGCTCCAAATGTAACGGCAACTACGAATATTGCCAGTATCATTTATTTACCCATGAGCACGTAAAATGATAATAAGATTTGCAATATCCGTTACGGCATGACTGCTTGCAGGCAATGCCGTGCGGATATTAGCAAATCGAACAGACATGAGCAAGAAGGACGATAGTCCGGATTGCGAATGTCTGTACACTTTCGGGAGTGCGAAGCACGGAGAAAGTGTATTATTGCAAGAGGCATACGGCATGACTGCTTGCAGGCAATGCCGTGCGGATATTAGCAAATCGAACAGACATGAGCAAGAAGGACGATAGTCCGGATTGCGAATGTCTGTACACTTTCGGGAGTGCGAAGCACGGAGAAAGTGTATTATTGCAAGAGGCATACGGCATGACTGGTTGCAGGCAATGTGCGAAGCACGGAGAAAGTGATGTTATTATAAAGGAGACCCTATATGAACAAAGAAGTATTATTTGCCAAGACCTTAGAGCAGGTCCGCAAGACCGCCAAGGAGCAGGGCAACTGCATCAGCGAAGAACAGGTAAAGGAAGCATTCGCCGAGCTGGATCTGAGCAATGAACAGCTGCAGATGGTATTTGACTATCTGTTAAAACATAAAATCGGTATCGGACAGCCTATGGATCCCGATGAATTCCTGACGGAGGAAGAAAAGGATTACTTACAGGAATATCTGGATGAAGTAGCGGCATTACCGACCTACAGTGACGGTGAAAAACTGGCATTTTCCATTGCGGCCATGGCGGGAGAGACGGATGCGCAGCAGCGCCTGATCGAGATTCATCTGGCGGATGTGGCAGAGATCGCAAAACTCTATGCCGGACAGGGTGTCCTGCTGGAAGATCTGGTGGGAGAAGGCAATCTGGCGCTTTCCTTCGGTGTGACCATGCTGGGCAGTCTGGAGAAGCCGGACGAAGTCGAGGGAATGCTCGGCAAAATGATCATGGATGCCATGGAAGAATACATTGCCGAACATGCAGAAAATTCCAAGATCGACAAGCGAGTGGAAGATAAGGTCAACAAGGTAGCGGATAAGGCCAGAGAACTGGCGGAAGAACTGCACCGCAAGGTGACCACGGAGGAACTGATGGAAGAGACCGGTATGTCCCGCAAGATGATCGAGGATGCCATAAGAATGAGCGGTTTCAAGATTGAGGATATCGACAACAATGCAAAAGACAGTTTATGAGAATTATAAATACAGCCTGCAGGATACGGCAAAGGTCTACATAGGCGCAAAATATACCTTTGCAGAGCTGCTGGATCAGGACGAGGTGGCGTTTAAATTCCGCCTGATCGTGGAACGCTATATTTTAGCGGAAAAAGAGGTGGATCCCCAGGATACGCTGGAGACTCATCTGTATTATCTGAAGCCGGACAGTTTTCTTGTGAAGATCTACGACCGGATCAAGGCTCGGGTGAAGATCAATATCATCGAGGAGAAAAAAAGGATTTTCGGCAGAGGCAAAAAGCGTTATGTCACGAAGGAATTGAACATCCGGGAATTAGTTGCCATGACACCGGAGGAGAAAGAGGCGAAGGGTGTCGTGATTCAGGAAATCTCCATGAGCAAGCTGGCACTGGCCGCGTTTTGACAGATTAAGCTCACCCATAGAAAGCATGAGCGACTGCTTGCAGGCGGCGAAGGCTTTCTATGAGGGGAGCAAACGAACATGAGCAAGAAGGACGATAGCCCGGATTACGAATGGACGTTACGATTTCGAGAGCTCGAAGAGCAAAGAAATCGGTTAAGAAAGATTTAGAAAAGAGGACACATCAGAAATGAGAGTAGAAGATTTATCCACATATGAGATTATAGAGAAACGGCAGATCCCGGACATTAACAGCGTGACCTATCTGTGCCGTCACAAGAAGACCGGAGCAAGGGTGGCACTTGTATCCAATGATGACGAGAACAAGGTATTCTATATCGGTTTCCGCACCACACCCAAGGATTCCACCGGTGTAGCCCATATTCTGGAACACTCCGTATTATGCGGATCGAAGGAATTCCCGGTGAAGGATCCTTTTGTGGAACTGGTAAAGGGGTCTCTGAACACTTTCTTAAATGCCATGACCTATCCGGACAAGACTGTATACCCCGTGGCCAGCTGCAATGACAAAGATTTCCAGAACCTGATGCATGTCTATCTGGATGCGGTTTTTTACCCGAATATTTACAAAAACGAATCTATTTTCCGACAGGAAGGCTGGCATTATGAGCTGGAAGGCGACAACGAGGAGCTGAAAGTCAACGGTGTGGTCTATAACGAGATGAAGGGTGCTTTTTCCTCTCCGGATGATGTGCTGGAGCGGGAGATCATGAATTCCCTGTATCCTCACACCACCTACGGCTGTGAATCCGGAGGTGATCCGGAAGCGATCCCCGAGCTGACCTACGAAGAATTCCTGAATTTCCACCGGAAATTCTATCATCCCTCCAACAGCTATATCTATCTCTATGGCAATATGGATATGGCGGAGAAACTGACCTTTATCGATGAGCATTATCTGTCTGTCTACGATGCCCTTGAGGTGGATTCCGAAGTGACGGAAGAGGCGGCATTTACCACGCCGAATCGTATTGTCAGGGAATGTCCCATCGGCGAGGGAGAGGACGAGGAGGAGAATACCTACCTGTCCCAGAACTTCTGCGTGGGCAATAGTCTGGATCCGAAGCTTTACATTGCGTTCCAGATCCTGGACTATGCCCTGTGTTCCGCTCCAGGAGCACCCTTAAAACAGGCCCTGGTGGACTGTGGTGTGGGTAAGGATGTCTACAGCATCTATGAGAATGGTATCCGCCAGCCCTATTTCAGTGTGGTGGCGAAGGACACTTCCGTAGAGAAAGAACAGGAATTTTTACAGGTAACGGAAGAAGTGCTGAAAAAGCTGGTAAAGGACGGCTTCGACGAAAAGGCATTGCTTGCCGGCATCAATTATTATGAATTCAAATACAGAGAGGCGGATTTCGGTTCCTACCCCAAGGGACTTATGTACGGTTTACAGGTGCTGGACAGCTGGCTGTACGATGACAGACTGCCGTTCATTCATATCGAGGCCAACGAGACTTTCGCTGAACTTCGAGGGAAAGTGAAGACCGGATATTTTGAGGGTCTGGTACAGAAATATCTGCTGGACAATACCCATCGCAGCGTGGTGATCTTGCAGCCGAAGCTGGGACTTCTGGAAGAGCAGGAGCAGAAACAGCGGGAAAAGATGGCACAGGTGAAAGCTGCCATGAGTCCGGAAGAGATCGAGAACGTGAAGGAGACCTTCCAGAAGCTGACCGAATTCCAGGAGAGCGAAGACGCAAAGGAAGATCTGGAGAAAATCCCTCTGTTAAAACGGGAAGATATGAAGAAAGAGGCAAATCTGCCGGTGAACGAAGTGCGGAGCATTGGAGATACCACACTTTTGTATCATGATCTGTTTACAAACGGCATCGGCTATTTACGTCTGATCTTCAAATTGGATCAGATCCCCGGTAAATATTTCCCGTATATCGGCATTTTGAAGGGCTGCCTGGGACTGTTAAATACGGAGCATTATGCTTATGGAGATCTGTTTAACGAGATGAATCTGGTCACCGGCGGCATGGCTGCGGTAAATAATGTCTATGGCAAGCTGCAGGATACGGATCAGTTTATACTGACTCTGGAACTGAAGACGAAGGTATTTTATGACCGCCTTGCGGAAGCAATCGATCTGATGCGTGAGATCGTAATGACCAGTGATTTTACGGATGCCAAGAGACTGTATGAGATTCTGGCGGAGGGCAAGTCCCGGATGCAGGCACAGATGACCTCCGGAGGACACAGTGTGGCGGCTGGAAGAGCCTTATCCTACGGCAGTATTCCCGGAGCTGTGAGCGAAGAGATTTCCGGTATCCCGTTCTATCGTCTGATCACGGATCTGGAAGCTCATTTTGACGAGAAAAAAGAAGAATTGGTGGAAATCTTACAGACCTTAGTGAAAATGATCTTCCGTCCGGAAAACCTCATGGTGGATTTCGTAGGTGAGGAAAAAGCCGTGGCTCTTTTGGATGCTCCGGTGGAAGCTTTCAAAGCAGCACTTTATATGGAAAACGTGGAAAAAGAACATTACATTCCGGAAACCTCCCGGAAAAACGAAGGTTTCTTAACCTCCGGTCAGGTCAATTACGTATGCCGTGCCGGTAATTTCCGCAAGAGTGGACTGCAATATACGGGAGCATTAAGAGTACTCAAAGTCATGATGGGGTATGAATATCTGTGGGTTAATGTCCGTGTCAAGGGTGGTGCCTACGGCTGCATGTGCAGCTTCGGCAGATCCGGTGACAGCTACTTTGTCTCCTACAGAGATCCGAATCTGGGCAAGACCATTGAAACTTACGAGAAAGCTGCAGATGCCATTGCAGAGTTCACAGCAGATGAACGTACCATGACCCAGTATATCATCGGTGCGGTCAGTGATCTGGACGTACCCATGAATCCGGCGGCAAAGGGACTGTATTCCCTGAGTGCCTATATGACAGGACTGGATAATGCCACTTTACAGAGAGAACGCGACGAACTACTGGCGGCTACCGAAGAGGATATCCGTGCATTGTCCGCACATATCCGTGCATTTATGCAGGAGGATCTGCTCTGTGTCGTAGGCACGGCTTCTAAGATAAAGGAGGAACAGGAGAGATTCCTGAAGGTGGAAAAACTTTTTTAAAACGGCAAAAGGAAAGCTGCGATTTTGCAAAAGTGGTTCTGAATCGTAAAAAGATCAAATAAATAAAGAACTTTTGTGATATTATTTCGTTTATAGAGGTGAACAATAAAAAGTCAACAGCAGGCGGATCCGACAGGCTGTCAGGATGCCGTCCGCAGAACGGAGAGGGTTATGAAAAAACGAAATTTTGAAACAAAGATCATTACAGGGTTGCTCACTGCCGGCATGATATTATCGCTGACCGCCTGCGGCAGCTCATCGAACGGCAGTTACGGAATCAGTGATCTCATGGATGCGGATTATGCTGTTGCTTCCAAGGAGGCAGCTGCACCGGAGGCGTCCGCTTATGAAGATGGATTTGGCATGACAGAAGGGTACGATTCCGCAGGAAATGCTCAGGACACAAGTACTACAGTGCCTGAGGAGACTGCAGCCACAGCAGACCGGAAACTGATCAAGACCGTGAATATGGATGTCGAGACCAGGGAGTATGATAAGCTGTTAAGCGCGGTAGAGAATAAAGTAACAGAGCTCGGCGGCTATATCGAAAGTCTGGATGCCTATAACGGCAGTACATATTATAGTTATCGTTCTACAAGGAATGCCAATCTGACCATCCGCATCCCGAAGGACAGACTGGAGGAGTTCCAAAATACGGTCTCAGAGCTGGGCAATGTGACCAGTCGTTCGGAGAATGTACAGGATGTGACACTGACCTATGTGGATCTGCAAAGTCACAGGGATGCCCTGCAGACGGAACAGGAGAGACTGTTGCAGCTGTTGGAACAGGCGGAGAGCATCGAAGACATCATTACCATCGAACAGCGCCTGTCCGATGTGAGATACCAGCTGGAAAGTATGGAATCCCAGTTGAGAAGTTATGATAATCAGGTTGACTACAGCACCGTATACCTCTATATTGATGAAGTAGAGGTCTATACTCCGGTAGAGGAAGAGACCACATGGGAACGTATTTCTGCAGGCTTTATGGACAGCTTAAAGAGTATCGGCGAGGGTATTAAGGAAGCAGCCATCTGGTTCGTGATCCATATCCCCTATCTGATGATCTGGGCCATCGTGATCGTGATCATTGTACTGATCCTGAAAAAGATCAAGAAGCGCACGAAGCGGATCCGGGCGGAGGAAAAGAAAAAATTCGCCGAAGAGGAAGCAAGAATGCAGAAGACTTTGCAGAACACGGCAGAGAATACAGCAGAGAATGCGGTAGCCACACAAAACAGCAATGAGTGAGAATCTATAAGATAAGCCGGACGGACCGGCGGCTGACAGAAAAGCGTCAGGGAAAAAGACAAGAACAGGAGAAATAATAATGAACGAAAATCCGGCATACAAATCCGGCTTTGCCACACTGATCGGACGTCCCAACGTAGGAAAGTCCACACTGATGAACCGACTGATCGGACAGAAGATTGCCATTACATCTAACAAACCCCAGACCACCCGTAACCGTATCCAGACGGTGCTGACACTGGACGAGGGACAGATCGTATTTCTGGACACTCCCGGTATCCATAAGGCGAAAAACAAGCTGGGCGATTACATGGTCAATGTTGCGGAGCATACATTGAACGACGTGGATGTGATCCTGTGGCTGGTGGAGCCCACGAACTTTATCGGTGCCGGAGAACGTCATATTATTGAGCAGCTGAAGAAGACCAAGACTCCCGTGATTCTGGTGATCAACAAGACGGATACCGTGAAAAAGGAAGAAATCCTGGCATTCATCGATACCTATCGCAAAGAACTGGATTTTCAGGAGATCGTTCCGGTGTCCGCACTGAAGGGAGACAACACGGATGTGCTGATCCAGTGTATTTTAAAATATCTGCCTTACGGCCCGGCATTTTATGATGAAGATACCATCACCGACCAGCCCATGCGTCAGATCGTGGCGGAGCTGATCCGTGAAAAGGCTCTGAGACTTTTGTCCGAAGAAATTCCCCATGGTATTGCCGTGACGGTGGAAAGCATGAAGGAGAGAGGCCGGATCTGTGACATCGAGGCCACGATCATCTGTGAGAGAGATTCCCACAAGGGTATCATTATCGGCAAAGGCGGACAAATGCTGAAAAAGATCGGCTCCCAGGCCCGCCCGGAGATCGAGGATATGCTGGAAATGAAGGTCAATCTGCAGCTTTGGGTGAAGGTGAAGAAGGACTGGAGAGACAGCGACATCTTATTGAAAAACTTCGGATATAATCCGAAAGACATTGAGATGGGCGAATAGAAAAACGAAATTTGCAGACCCTATTTTTACAGAGGATAATACACTGATAGAAGAGGGGGATGCGTAAGATGCAATTCACGAATTACTGGCAGCAATTTGAACATACCGGCAGAGTGGAGGACTACCTGAAATACCTGCAGAGCGCGGAAAAGGAGGAACCTTTGGCTGGTGCGGAATGTAAAAGCCCCCTGGTGGATTGCAGAGCGGAGGGGCGTACAGACCTGTCCGCAGGGGAGGATGGATCATGCAGGAATCCCTGTATGTAACGGGAATTGTATTAAAACAGACACCTTTCGGTGAATATGACAGGCGTGTATGCCTGCTTACCAGAGAAAAAGGGAAGATCACTGCTTTTGCCAGAGGGGCCAGAAAGCCCGGTAACCGGCTGGCTGCAGCGACCAACCCTTTTGCTTTTGGCTCTTTTCGTCTGTATGAAGGACGGAACTCTTATACGATATCGGAAGCAGAGATCCGGAACTATTTTCCGGAACTGATGACGGACTACGTGGGGGCATGCTACGGTATGTATTTCGCGGAAGTGGCGGATTTTTACTGCCGGGAGAACAACGATGAGAAAGAAATGATGAAACTGGTCTACCAGTCGCTGCGGGCTTTGTGTGCACCGGCACTTCCCAATGAACTGGTGCGCAGTATTTTTGAACTGAAGGCCATCGTTGTCAACGGAGAATATCCGGGAGTACCGGAGGAGCGCAAACTGGAAGAATCCACACGGTATGCACTGAATTACATAGCGGAGAGTTCTGTGGAAAAGTTATATACCTTTACCGTATCGGACAAGGTTCTTGCAGAACTTTCACAGATCGCGTCGGAATATCGGAAGCGTTTCATGGACAGGTCGTTCAAAAGTCTTGAAATACTGAAAACTCTATGTTAAAATCGGTTATGGCTGATGCCAAAAAAGGAGACTCATTTATGAGGCAGAATAGAATAAAAAAGTTTCTTACGGCAGGATTGTCGGGGCTTTTGATACTGTCCCTCACAGGCTGCGGTCAGGCGGCAAAGCTTCCCGAGACTGTAGAGAATACCTCTCTGGTGGTGGAGAAGGACGGCAAAGTGACCTCTTATCTGGTGAATACTTTTGACAAAGACTTCTACAATCTGGACGGCCTTACACAGATGGTGGAGGAAGAGGCTGAGGAATTCAATGCCACACATACAGAGGCTACAGAGAATCCCATGAATGTGAAAACGGTGCAGGCTTTGGGAGACGGAGCCCTGGTGCAGGTGGTACAGGAGTTCGCCGATACGGACAGTTATGCCGAGTACAACGAACAGGACCTGTTCTACGGGACCAGAGTGGAAGCGCTGGCACAGGGACTCACGGTGAATCGGGAACTTGTAAACGCAGCGGACGGCACTCCGGCGGATTCTGAGAAGCTGGACAAGGCGTTGGAAAAGAATCATCTGATCATTACAAATGCAAGCGCATATATATACTGTCCTTATCCGGTGCTATATATCAGCGAGGGTGTGGTCATGGGAGAGGATGGGTATGTGGATGCCTCCCAATCCGATGGTGTCGTTACGATACTGATGAAAAAATAGGCTTTACAGTAATACAAATATAGAGCAAGAAAGGTTTGGTACTGACATGGAAAAGACAATGGAGAAAATCGTAGCCCTGGCAAAAGCAAGAGGTTTTGTATATCCCGGTTCCGAGATCTACGGAGGACTGGCAAATACCTGGGATTACGGTAATCTTGGTGTAGAACTGAAGAATAATGTGAAAAAGGCATGGTGGCAGAAGTTCGTGCAGGAGAGCCCTTACAATGTAGGTGTGGACTGTGCGATCCTGATGAATCCCCAGACCTGGGTGGCCAGTGGACATCTGGGTGGTTTCTCCGATCCTCTGATGGACTGTAAGGAGTGTCATGAGCGTTTCCGTGCAGACAAACTGATTGAGGATTTCTGTGAGGAGAACGGCATTGCCATTGAAGGCAGTGTGGACGCATGGAGCCAGGAAGAAATGAAGAATTTCATCGAGGAGCACAATGTTCCCTGTCCTACCTGCGGCAAGCACAACTTCACCGACATCCGTCAGTTCAACCTGATGTTCAAGACCTTTCAGGGGGTTACCGAGGATGCCAAGAACACGGTTTATTTAAGACCCGAGACCGCACAGGGTATTTTTGTTAACTTCAAAAATGTACAGAGAACTTCCCGCAAGAAGATTCCCTTCGGTATCGGACAGATCGGTAAGTCCTTCCGTAACGAGATCACACCCGGCAATTTCACTTTCCGTACCAGAGAGTTTGAACAGATGGAGCTGGAGTTCTTCTGCGAGCCCGGCACCGATATGGAGTGGTTCCAGTACTGGAGAGGCTTCTGCCGTGACTGGCTGCTGTCTCTTGGCATCAAGGAAGACGAGATGAGACTTCGTGATCACTCTCCTGAGGAACTGTGCTTCTACAGTAAGGGAACCACCGATATTGAGTTCCTGTTCCCCTTCGGATGGGGCGAACTGTGGGGTATTGCGGACAGAACCGATTATGATCTGACCCAGCATGCCAATACCTCCGGCGAGGATATGACTTACTTCGATGATGAGAAGAAGGAAAAATACATCCCTTACGTTATTGAGCCTTCTCTTGGTGCAGACAGAGTGGTTCTGGCATTCCTGTGTGCAGCTTACGACGAGGAAGAGTTAGAGGGCGGCGATGTTCGTACTGTGCTTCATTTCCATCCCGCACTGGCACCGGTAAAGATCGGTGTGCTGCCTCTGTCCAAGAAACTGAACGAGGGTGCGGAGAAGATCTACGCAGAGCTTTCCAAGAAATACAACTGTGAATTTGATGACAGAGGAAACATTGGTAAGAG
>ENA-UAOK01001447-UAOK01001447.1-human-gut-metagenome-genome-assembly--contig:-NODE-1447-length-10528-cov-4.762246_pt1 | contig 10528 bp, 6 predicted proteins | sample MGYA00243467_ERZ654553 | MGnify/ENA primary metagenome ERZ654553 (study PRJEB26926, sample SAMN06164886) | human gut metagenome | biome: ENVO:00009003; feature: ENVO:2100002; material: ENVO:00002003...
CAGCGTCAGATGTGTATAAGAGACAGCCTCAGGCATTCCGGGGAACAGGTCGCTGACCTTGACCGAAACCATGTCGGGATGCTCATATGCGTGCATCTCAGGCTTGTTGCTGTAAACGGAAACGCTGAAATTGTTAATCTCTCTTGCCGGATAAATTTTTACGTCGCTCATTTTTTCTCGCTCCTTTCCTTCATCATCTTGCGGTACATCTCATTGCCCTTTTCAACCTCTGCGAGGTTCCACTGAACGAACTTCTGTTCCTTAATGTCATGGCTGATCCGCTTATCGTGATCCATGACCCCCTCGGGCAGAGTAAAGAGCAGGGGCTTGATGTAGTGATAGGTCTCGTAATCGGAGGTGTCGGTGGTCTCGTGATCGGTCTGGGGGTAGCCGGCAGCCTCAAGAAGTCTGTACATGGTGTTGGAGCAATAGTAGCCGCCGCAGCCGCCGCCGGTACCGGTCATGCGGTGCAAGTCCTTGATGGTACGGGCACCGGCCATGATCGCACGGACGATCTCCTCGGCGGTCGTGTTGGTGCACTGGCAGGTGCTGTCCAGAGGACGGAGAAATGCCTTGTTGCAGATTTCGATGATCTCTTCCACTCTGTCGGAGCCGTCGTAATCGCAGGTGACAACATGGGGAGTGTCCAGAGGCTCCATGCTGATTGCACCGTGGGTGCACAGCTCCCAGCACAGTGAGCAGTTCAGGCAAAGGCTGGGATCAACCTTGGCCGTGCCGTGGCACTTGAGGCAGCGTCCGCACTCATCCTTGACCTGCTGTTCGGTGAGACCGATGGCAACTTCCTTCTGGTTGGTGACACGCTCAGCAATGGGCAAATTGTTCATCTTTGCGGCGCTGAGCACGCTGGTCTTGCCAACCTCCAGCTCGGGCAGGACGATCTCTTCGCCCACGGTGATGCCGGACTGGGAGCCAAGATAATTATTGATGTTGACTGCCGCCTTCTTGCCGTCTGCGATGGCCTGGATGGCAGTAGCTGCGCCGCGGACCACATCGCCGCCGGCAAAAACATAGGGCTTGGAGCTCATGCCCTTCTCGTCCAGGACAATACGGCCGGCCTTGGAGACAACGACCTCATCCTTGTTGATGAAGGGGAAGTCGGAATACTGGCTGACAGCCACGATAATGTTGTCGACCTCGACAACAAACTCTTCCTCGGTCTTGGTGGTACTTCTGCGCAGCTTCTCGTCCTTTACACCGGGAACCATGCGCACGCACTTGAGGCCCTGAACCTTGCCCTCGCCCACCACTTCAACCGGTGCGGCCAGATCCAGAACACGGACGCCCTCTTCGAAGGCCTCCAGCAGCTCCCGCTCCTCGCAGGGCATGTCGTTTCTCTGTCTGCGGTAAACAATGGTGACTTCTGCGCCCAGTCTGCGTGCAGTACGGGCAGCGTCGATGGCCGTGTTGCCGCCGCCGATGACAGCGACCTTCTTGCCGATCTCAACAGGCTTGCCCAGATTGACTGCCTTGAGAAAATCAAGACCATGATACACGCCGGGCATGTCCTCGCCGGGAATGTTGGCCTTGCGGCTGAGCTGAGTGCCGGTGGAAACATAGACAGCGTGGAACTTCTTGTACAGCTCGTCAAAGCTCACATCTTCGCCCACGGTGGTGTTCAGATGGATCTGCACACCGGTGGCTTCGATTGCCTGAATGTCCCGGTTGAGCACAGCCTTGGGCAGACGGTACTCAGGAATACCGTAGGCCAGGACGCCGCCGGCAACACTCTCAGACTCGAAAACCTCAACGGAATAGCCACTCAGCTGCAGGTAATATGCACAGCTCAGGCCGCTGGGGCCGGCGCCGATAACGGCAATTTTCTTTCCGTTGGATTTGCGCTTCTTTTCCACAACAGGCATGCCGTTTTCGAAAGCCTTGTCTGCGACAAAACGCTTGATGTCGCGGATACCCACGGATTCATCCAGGTCGTTTCTGTTGCATGCTGCCTGGCAGGGATGGTTGCAGATTCTGCCGCATACAGAGGGGAAGGGGTTGGACTGACGAATAAGGCGGTATGCATCCTCATATCTGCCGGCACCTGCCAGAGCGATATAGCCCTGAACATCCGTTCCGGCAGGACATGCAGTGCCGCAGGGAGGTACATACCCCGGCATTACTCCGGGAGTAACTTTGATTGCATCGGTGGGGCAATGGCGTTCACAGTTTTTGCAGCCAACGCATTTGCTCTGATCCACACGTGCTACTCTTTCTACGATCTTCACTGTTTTTCTCCTTTCAATTTTTGAACCTCTATATTTAACTATAGTGTTCTCAATGGTGTTTTTCTGCGAGTTTCTCCTTGAGGCGAGTCCGGAGAAGGCCGGCAACGGTAGCCGCGACAGTTTCTTTGCTCCAGCCGTCGCTGATGCCTTTAATGACAGCATCAATGCAGAGCTCAACCTCGTCGTGAGGTCCGGGCAGAGCAACAAAGGTTGTAACACCCTCCTGACCCACGCAGATGCGAATACCGTCTTTGCTGTGTCTGCCGTGGCCTGCATGGAACTTTGCGATGTAAGGAGCCGCAGCACTGCTGTCCAGAAGCTGAATGGCTTCCACGCTGAAATCTTTATTTTCTGCGCCTACGCCGCCCGTGGTAATGCACAGGCCGTAGCCCATTTCCGCGGCCCGGGAAAGTCCGGCAGTGAAAAGTCTCAGGTCATCCTTCATTACCTCGCCTTTATCCACAGTAAAGCCGGCCTCGGTCAGCTTCTGCATGATGAAGGGGGTGTTGGTGTCTTCAATCTCCCCTGCTTCCACCTCAGCGCCTGTGGGGAAAACGATAGCCCTCTTTGCAATGTTCAACCTGATCTGTTCTGCCAGGGCTTTTGAGCGGCTCATTTCCAGCTGTGCCTCGAAAATACTCTCGTCGTCGCCGGCAATCCAGCCAAGCATACCGTTGGAGACAACAGAAGCGTTGGCTTCCAGTCCCACGCCCTTGATTCGGCCAAGCTGTTTGAGCAGGGTTTCCTCTTTGGAGACAAACTTCTCCGGGTCCAGGTGGCTGCACAGTACATCCAGGCAAACGAAGCTGTCCCGGACGTCAATAACAAGTACATCCTCCCGGGAAACGCCGATCACATCGGCCACTACATCTGAAAGCTCATTCAGATTTGTCCCATTGAGATGTATGCCCTGTATAGTAAGCTCGTGCTTATTGAACAGCTGATACTGGGAGTGCTGATATTTGGCAGCCTGAACCTCTTTCATTTCCAGCCGCAGATCCATCAGCGGAGCATCGATTATGGCCCGGCCCACGCCGATAATGTCGGCACCGGCGGCAATAATCTCCTCAATCTGATCCAGAACCACTCCTCCGCCGTATGCCAGGCTGAGCTTTCGCTCTTCATCCCCGGTCTGCAGCTCACTGAGGGCACTGCGCAGGGCTTCGGAGACTGCTTTCAGGTCTTCAATTTTTCCACTGTCCACATAAATAGTGTCTGCGCCGGAGTAAAGGGCAGTAAGAGCTTCCCGGACGATGTTGCCGTTTTCATAGCGGCCTTTGACCTGAATGACTTTTTTACGGTCATTGATACCAGCGACTGCGATCAGCGCTTTCTGCACGCCACCGAAGATGGCCACATAATTCTTGTCCAGATAGATCATGGGCTCATCGCACATGCGAACAGAGACGCCGCCTGTCAGCATGGCCTGGCGAAGTTTGTTTTTGATTTCTCCGGGCATTTTTTTCCAGGAGCCGCAAACGATCTTCGCCCGGCCGCTGACCTTACGGCTGAATGCTCTCGCCGCCGTGGCCACGCCGGAATATTTGGAGATCTCACTGATGAGGCTGTCCTCCGCTGTACAGATCTGGGTGGGTATTCCGGAAAACTCCATGAGCATATCCCCGGCAAAGACATCTTCACCTTCATGCACTGCGTAGGTGACAGAAAGCCCAATCTCCTCCGCCTTTTTCAGGGCAGCAGGTATGCCGGATACGATACCGTCACTGTCTGTATAGATTCCGGCGGTTACTTTGTCGGAACCGTTTTTTTGAAAAATCAGTTCTCTGATGTCAGCCATAACTTTATCAATCCATGTTGTAAACAACTTCAAACGCGTCATGCACCGCACCGAAGATGTCTCCTACTCTGCGGGCAGAGCCGATCTGGTAAATGGTAATGTTTCTGCCTCTGAAACTCTCGGCAAGAGCGTTGACGGGACGGAGACCGATGGCCAGTACGGTGGTGTCGCATTCCATCTGTTCGGGTTCAGTGGATCCGTCAGTTTTCTGGATCAGCGCGCCCTTTTCGTTGACTTCCAGCAGCTTCATACCGGTGAGCATGTTGACCTTGTACTGCTCCAGCATGGCCTTGAGCATCATCTTGGGCTGCTTGGGTACGAACATCACGTCCATCACCGAGGGCATAGCCTCAAGCAGAGAGACCTCATAGCCGTCACGGGCCAGAGCAACAGCCGTCTCGCAGCCAATCTGACCACCGCCGGCCACAAGCACCTTCTTACCGGTGCTCACCTTGCCTTCCAGCACATCCAAAGCGGAGACTGCCTTGTTGATGCCCTTGATGGAGGCAGGAGCGACACTTTCTGCGCCGGTAGCCAGAATGACGGTGTCAAAGCCGCGGATCTGGACCTCATCTGCGGTAATAAGGGTGTTAAGATGTACAGGAACCTTGTTGTCACGCAGCTCGCCGATCAGCCAGTCCTTGTATCTGCGGACGTCGACCTTCATGGAATCGGCACCTGCAGCCAGAACTTCGCCGCCCAGAGCGCAATTTTTCTCAAAAAGCTCTACGGTGTGGCCGCACTCTGCTGCAATGATCGCAGCCTGCATACCCGCAGGGCCGCCGCCGATAACGGCAATCTTTCTGGGATTGACCGCCTTGCGGGGACGAGTGTTCAGTTCTCTGGTGGCTCTGGGATTTACAGCACAGCCGCCGGCAATTCCTCTTTCCACCATATTGCCGTAGCAACCTACATTGCACCCAATGCAGGGTCTGATCTTCTCAGGAATGCCCATCTCGATTTTCCTGGGGAAATAGGGGTCAGCCAGCGCAGGACGGGCCAGAACAACGCCGTCCACCTTGCCGGATTCCACTGCGTGGAGGCAAAGGTCAGGATCGCCCATTCTGGAACGGGCCAGAACAGGAATACCCACCTGCTCCTTCACCTGCGCGTACAGATCCAGTGCGTGCCCCTTGGGCATATAGCCGGGAGGACATGCGTGATAGAAGGAGTCGTAAATGCCAACGTCAGCCAGAATGGCGTTAACACCGGCCTTCTCCAGCAGTTTCGCAATCTCAATGGCCTCTTCCACGGTACGGCCGGCCTCGTTTTCGCCGGTGAGAGAACCCTTGTTCAAAGCAGTGATGAAGCTCTTGACGCCGAGACCAATGGTAACAGCAAAATCGCTGCCACAGACCTGATGAATTCCTTCAACCATTTCGGTGATTACGCGAACCCGGTTTTCCAGGCATCCGCCGTACTCATCTTCTCTGTGGTTCGCGATAGGCATAAGAAAATTGTCCAACAGGTAGCCCCAGTGGGCTGCGTGCAGGTCCACACCGGCGAAACCGCTGTCCTTCATCAGAGCAGCAGCCTTGATCATGCACTCCTGCTTCTTGTGGATCTGATCCACCGTAATCTCTCGGTTGCGCTCATTGGGAAAGTTGAAGGTCTCTACTGCAGAAGGAGCAAGGGCCCCGCGGGAGTTACGGCCACCGCCCATACCCACTTCGCCGAACACTTTCGTGCCGTATGCGCCGCAGCGCTCCACCAGCATACTGGCCATTTTCTTGTATCTGCCCGGTGCATACAGCGGGTTTTCTACTAATGTAGGCGGATAGTTGTCTACCAGATTGTCGACCATGGCCACGCCAAGGAAGACCGCACCGAAGCCGCCTTTTGCCCGCTCGGTGTAATAGGCAATGCCGTCGTTATTCAGTGCGCCATAGGAGTCATACATCTGGTTGCATCCCATGGGGCCCATAATGAAACGGTTCTTAATCTGCTGTTTTCCGATATTAAAAGGAGTGAAAAGAATATTGTATTTATCGCTCATCGTGTCACCTCGTAATGAAAAATCTGGAGGGCGTGCCGCACAAGAGCCCTGTTTTTGGCAGAGCCCTCGTGCAAAAGAAGAACGCAGTGGTATCTTAGGATTTCTTAACAGCCTCAGCCCATCTTGTCTCAAGCTGATCGACCTGCTCTTTGGAGTAGCCAAGCTGGCCAAGGATCTCATAGTTGCCGCAGCCGAAGCCTTCAAGAGGTTTGTACTCCGGTTTGTCGGCTGAGAATTCAAAGGGGCTGCCCACTAGGCGACGGGTTCTCAGGGCCATTCCTTCGGGCATGGGGATGTCGGCAAACCAGCCGGCCTCATTGTAATGGGGGTCCTGGTCCACATCTTCATAGGTGTATACTCTGGAGCAGGGCAGCCCGGCAGACAGCAGCGCTTTTTCCGCGTTTGCCGCAGTACCCATTTTCTCCAGCCACTCATACAGCACCGGCATCAGAATTTCGGTATTTTCCAGTCGCTTCATATTGGAAGCAAAGCGGGGGTCCTCGCAAAGCTCAGGACGGCCGATGAGGCGGAAGAAGCGGAAGGTCAGGCTGTTGTTGGAGCAGGCAATGATGATGTACTTGCCATCGGGACATCTGAAGGTGCCGTAGGGGCAGAGCAGGTTGGAACCCTGACTGCCGGTCTTTTTCGTCTCCCGGTGGTAGATGCGCTGGTCATCCAGCTTTACCGCCATGGACGCAAGGGTTTTCACCAGAGAGATGTCCACATACTGGCCCAGACCGGTTCTTTCACGGTAGTACAGCGCGGCATTGATTGCGCCGAATCCGGAGGTTGCGGCGCCGTAGTCGCCGATTTCACAAAAGACCTTTACCGGACCGGTGTTGTCGTCGCCGTTGTAGTACATCATGCCCGATGCGCCCTGCGCAATTACGTCATAGCCGGGTCTGTCCGCATAAGGGCCTTTGTGACCCCATGCGGAGATGGAGCCGTAGATCAGCCGGGGGTTAATCTCCCGCAGGGCTTCATAGCCCAGCCCCAGTCTGTCCATTGCGCCGGGCCGGTTGCTTTCCAGTACGATGTCGGCGGTTTTGCACAGCTCTTTGGCGATTTTCAGACCTTCCGGGTCTTTCAGGTCAAGAACCAGAGATTTTTTGCCGTGGTTTAGGGTGTGATATTGGGCGCTGACACCGTCAAACATGGGAGGGTATCCACGGCTGTCATCGCCGTAAACCGGACGCTCCACATGAATGACGTCTGCGCCGTACTCGGCAAGCCAACGGCCGATTGTGGGGCCGGCTATATTGGTAGTAAACTCAACGACGCGAAGTCCTTCGTATAATCTCACTTCTATGCTCCTTTATTCTGCAAGAGGATTGAATTTTTCAAAATTATCCCAATCTGTGCAGTACCAGGGCTGGGTGCCAGAGATTTCCCGGGTAACTCTGGTTTTGTTCAGCAGGTGGCGGAAGGTCAGGTTTTCGGAGACAGAGTTGCCGCCCCAGGTGCCGCAGCCGATGGTAATAGAGGTGATGATAGGGATTCTGCCGCCCATGGTGGGCTGGTTGATGTGAAATCTGCCCACAGGAATACGCTTCGCCGCATACTCTACATGGTCATCATTGGTGGTCCACAGGGTACTGGTGTGTCCAGCGCCCTCTACCTCAAGGTTTGCAACAGCCCGGTCAACCGCATCCTCGAACTTTTCATAAACGGTGTAGCGAACGATAGGGAAGAGAATCTCGCGGCAGAGAACCTCGGCCTCGCCCCAGGCCTGATTCTTGACCAGCATGATCTTGGCGGTCTCGGGAATGTTCAGGCCGCACATTTCGCCCACCTGATAGGGGAACTTGCCCACAACTGCTCTGTTGAGCTTGGTGCCACCGTCAGGGAACACCAGAGCACGAAGGGCCGCAATATCTTCATCCTTATCAATGAGGAAAGCGCCATGCTCCTGCATGTATCCCTTCCACTGCTCCAGCTGCTGGGCATGGATATGTACGGTCTGGGCACCTGCGCAGGGAACACCGTTGTCCTTGGCGCGGTGTGCTACACACAGGGTCGCCTGTCTCTCCAGCTCAGCGTCGCTGATGCCCAGATCAACGATTTCCTGAACGTTTCCCTGACCCACACCGAATGCAGGCTTACCGGAGGAGTATGCAGCCTTGACACGGCCGGCACCGCCGGTGGAAATGCAGGCGTCACAGGTGCTCATCATCAGGTTGGTTGCCTCTCTGCTGGCGTACTCTTCGCTGATGCACTGAATCAGGTCAGCAGGAGCACCTACGGATTCAAGCGCCTCTCTCAGCAGCTTAACCATCTTCACAGACAGCCGCACGGACATGGGGTGAGGCGCGATAATCACGGAGTTGCGGCCCTTCAGTGCCATCATGGCGTTGCCGATGATGGTGGCCACAGGGTTGGTGCTGGGCATAACGCAGCCGATTACGCCCATGGGCTTGTAGAGAATCTTGATGCCGGGCTCCAGAGGGCTGTCTTCATAGTCCACAGTGTTCTGGCCCTTGCAAATAGCCCACTGGCCGAAGACAATGCCCTTCAGTTTGGACATCTTATCGTTTACGTTGCCCATCTTGGTCTCGTTGAGAGCATCAGTGCAGAGTTCCTCTGCATATTCGCAAGTCTTCATACCGATGGCGCGAAGCACTTCGTCCACACGGCGGTTGGTGGTAAACTCGCGTTCAAACTTTTTCTGTGCTACCTTGCTCTTGGCATACAGGCCCTGCATATACTCTTCCAGCTGTTCGGGAGTGATGACTTGATTTTCGCTCATGGTTTTACCTCATTTCGAAAAAATTTGTATTTTTTGTAGATTTATGCGTTGTTTTCATTGTATCACCCTTTCTTTTTCGTGAAAAATACCAAAAATGCATTGCCCAAGGCCTGCCGCTATTCATTATTTGTTTGACAAAGCACAGGGCTTTCGTTATTATGGATAAAAAGCTAGAAAGGGGTATGCGGACTATGGATTTTGACAGCATAAATTATTTTCTCAGCATTTGTACCTCCGGCAGTTTTTCCGAAGCGGCAAAAAGATTGTATATCTCTCAGCCCACCCTGAGCCGGCGCATCACGGCGCTGGAAGACGAGCTGGGCACTGAGCTGTTTTCCCGTAAGAGTACCGGCATCTCCCTTACCCCGGCCGGAAAGGTCTTCTATGAGGAGCAGACCAAGCTCATGAATTCCCAGTTTCGTCTGCTCGAAAAAATGAAATCCTTCCGGCAGGATTATGCCGGCACCTTGAATATCGGCATCCGGGAGGATCTCTCTTATGATCTGATTCTGAGAACCGCAATGTATGTCAAGTCCGTCCACCCCAATCTGGACATCCGTATCTTTGCGTACAGCACTAATGACTTGGCCGAACGGTATATAGCAGGCCAAATTGACATTGCGTTCAACCTGAGAGATTATTTTCCCGGACATTATCCCGGCGTTGTTGAGACCGTTTTGAAAATTTCCCCTACTATCCTCATCCCCAAAAGCCACAGGCTTTATGATATACATCCTTTAAAGTTGTCTGATATTGTGGGAGAACAGTTTGTCATCATGAAAAGAGGCTCCGGTATGCAAAAGTACACGCTGAACATGTTTGAAAAACACGGAGTAAGCTTCAAGGATGCATTTGCCTGCAATTCGTCAACCGCACGGCTCTCTACCGCCGTCTTAAACGGCTATCTCGCTATCGGTTCCTCATACTGGATGGACGAGCAAAGCCCAAAAGATTTTTTCCGTTCCGTCATTGTTCCCGACTCCAATATCAACTACGCAGATTCAACTACGCAGATTTATGTATTGCCTACCAGCCGGAAAACACGCTGGCCAGCCGCTTTGCCTCCTATTTGCAGAACATGCACTTTGATGAAGAATACAGTGAAATGGAAACCCTGATCATTGACTGATCCCCCCGGCAACAGCAAAAGCACCCCATTTGCTTCATTGGCGAGCAAATGGGGTGCTTTTTCCCGTCTGTACACAGCTGGAATACCGAAAACGAATAGCTGTCTGGGATCAGGTATACAGCTTTGGCATTTCAAAGGGGATGAAAAATATGCTATTTTGTAGAAAGAAGTGAAAATTTCGACAAAAATTGTTATTAATGGAGGGAAAACAAAATGGTTAAAAGCTTCAGCATTGCAAAAAAGCCCCGGGTACTGTTCGGCGTTGGTCTTACAACTGAGGCACCGAAAGAATTGAAGAAAGCAGGCTGCAAAAACATCTTCGTTTTGAGCGATCCTGTTTTGAAAAAGATGGGTGCATTTCAGCCGCTGTACGACGCACTGGACTCAGAAGGACTGGACTATGTTATCTGCGATGAATTTGACCGTGACCCTACGGACGTCATGGTAAACCATGTGGCATCCATTGCCGTTGAAGCGAAGATCGACGGCATTATCGGTATCGGCGGCGGGGCTACCATGGATATTGCCAAATGCGTAAACCAGCTGATCCACAGCGAGTTTCCCATCAACCGGTATCTGGCCCCGGACTTTGCGACCCCAACCCCCGGCGTACCTC
>ENA-UAOK01001470-UAOK01001470.1-human-gut-metagenome-genome-assembly--contig:-NODE-1470-length-10390-cov-5.853217_pt1 | contig 10390 bp, 13 predicted proteins | sample MGYA00243467_ERZ654553 | MGnify/ENA primary metagenome ERZ654553 (study PRJEB26926, sample SAMN06164886) | human gut metagenome | biome: ENVO:00009003; feature: ENVO:2100002; material: ENVO:00002003...
TAAGCCCCGGCGCGCCCTGTGTGATCTTGCTGCCGCCGTTAATACGCAGGTCAAGAGTGGCAGGATCAACGCCGCTATCGTTGTCTCGGAGCTGGGCGGTAATGGTCGGGGTGCAGGTATTGATCCGGCTGTCCGATGATGGGTAGGTGATGGTGGCCGTGGGCTTGACGCTCTCGTAGGCGGTCAACTGCAACTGGCTGCCCCACGTGCCGTCCTCTTGGTTGATCTCGGTCTCGTTGCCCGCCTCATCGGCGGCGATAATTTGCACGCCATAGTAGCCGCCTGGCTCGTTGGCAGAGGATAAGGCGGGCGCGGTGCCCGCCAACACATAATACCCGTCCTCCGACAGGGTAAGCGGATACGTCTGGCCGTCGATAACGGCTTTGATGGTTGTGATTGACATTTGCTGTTCCTCCTCTTATCCCATTATCCCACGTAAAAATTGACCTGCCCGCGCACCATGTTCAGGCCGCTGCTGTTGGAGCCTACGGCGCGTGCAACTTGGATTTTTCCGTTGCTCCCGATGCTGACGATTCCAGCCTCTAACCCTGACGATGACCCGCGTAGCTCTATGGTTGTTTCTATTGTCTCGTATGCTGATGGGCGATATCCTTCTGGTAGTGTTCCTATCGCCCGAAACGTACTGCTGTTGACAGGTGCAGATAAATCCGCCCAAATCCCCAGGTTGACCTCGCCAAACGGGTTTTTGTAGGCCCATCCAACATACTCGGACGTGATTGCACCAGCCACTCCTGGGATAGTGATTGATTTTGGGCGTCCACCCATCCACGTGCCCCAAGCGCCCGTGGAGATGGTGTATTGCCTAATCCATCGCGTACCCCAAAATGTCTCGTAAATCTGATAAATAGAATTGCTGTCAAACCCATATACACAAAGTTGGCCGCTGTTAGTCTCGGGAAGATTGTCAACAGATGCCGCAGTAACCTGCGGTGATATGGATATGCGTTGGCCGGGTATCTTGTAGTCGTTAGCATCTGCATAGTGCGGGACGGCATCATCTCCCGTCACACGTAATCTGATTGTAGATTCTGACGGCACCGCCCCCACATCCGCCGCCGTGGGCATCTGCGCGAGCTTGCCGTTGCTGTCCAGAGTGGCGATGCCGGAGGGCTGGGCTTTGCTTTCATCCAAACCATTGACCGCGTCAATGATCTTATTCATATTTTCTGCACTGAACGCAGTGCCGTCCGGCGCACCGTCTGGAAAAACGCTCTCGAATTCATATTCAGTTTCTGTGTTTTTATCCTTTGCCAGCACGCGCTTCGTGTTGGCTACCCATCGTTCTAACAGTGACATTTCAACCCTCCTGTATTGTTAGCATCCAGAGTAAATTGAGGATGCTATTGCTATTTTTACTGATTGTCACATTTGCCCGTGCGAGTAGGACATCTCCTGCAAATATCCCGAACTCTGTTGCATCAATGTCTGCGCTGGAGGCCGGAAGATTGACCAGGGCTGTGGTGACGCCGCCAGCCTGCGTGAGCTGCGTCAGCGGGTAACGGGCAATCTCATATTCCAATGCAGTGTCATATTTTGTGGCCGTCGCTGTCCCTGAGCCGAGCGCGATGTGCGTCGGCTTAAGTGATAGGCGAAGCGTCCCTGTCATAAATAGACCGTTAAGCGCATCCAGGACAGTCTTGGTAATTGCTCCGGTATAATCTTCATCGCCAATTCTGCCCGTTGCAGAGGCCTTAATAGCCGGCATAATAATCACCTCCCCACATCCAAGGCTGGCCGTCGTCCGCAAAGCAGGATAACGGGGTGCGGACGGCATACACAGCGTGTATTAACAGCGCATCTGCAACTGTGACGGACCCAATGACAACATCCGTATCGCGGATATCGGTGGGGCTGTTTGCGTAATCCCGCAGGAACGTTTTTCCGTAGGCAGTCAAATATCCCTTATCCTTCAGTTTTACCTCCACGTGCTGCCATCCACCGAGGAACAGCGTACGCTCTACGACAACATATTCACCGGTTATGTGGATTTCGGGCCAATGCAAACGCCAGATCGTAAACGGTTCTGTACCGCGCAACGAATCCACTTTCAATGTTATGGTTGTTTCTGATTCGGCGCAGGAGTAGAGCCGGTTTGAAGCGTAGGAGGCAAGTTCTGCCGCTGTGCCATACCGGTCGTTGCTTTCTATTGTTTCAATCAGGCCGGATGTATTTGACTTTTCGGCAATTTGCTGAATGGCCGCTGTGTTTGACAGCCGCACCCGTAGCGCGAAATAGCCGCGATAAGTGATCTCTACTGTTTCCCCGCCGGTCAGCGCAGGCTCATATTTATCATTGAGAGAAATTTCTGTGGAATTGTAGGCAAACAGCCATTGCTTGCCTGTATTATCGTTATCGATTCCGTTGATACCGGCGGTTGAGAGCGCCCCGTTCACCCGGATTGTGGGCAGCTCGACAATCGGCCACATAACGGTGATTTTGCCGTCTTCGGCGCTGTAGATGTGCGTTTCCGTTTGCGGGTCCGTGATACCGGTAGCGCCTTTCACTGTCTGCACGGTACGCATACTGTAGGCCTCGATGGATTTTTGAATGTTTCTACAGCGATCAGGCGGCTCGGCGATCGGAAAATCCTCTCGTACCAGAAATACAAAACGGAAGGGCTTAAAAACCGGGGTGTCATAAAACGCATAGGGCGTGATCGCCGGAAGCGGCCCGGATGCGCCTGCGTAGAATTGCAACGGAGTAGAAGTGTAACCGAGGTATTCCCGCAACGTACTAGCGGTATTTACTTCGATATTCCATGTTCCTCCAACCAATCCCGCAATTTCATTGAGCGCATCATAAACCGTCATATCCGGTGCGATGTATTTTTGCCTGGGCAGGCTGGAAAGCGAAGGCGACAGTGTGCCTAACGCTATATTTTCCGCTGCGATAATATTGTCGTAGATCTCTAGGATGATTTCATGCAGCGAGCTGTCCGTCCACGCCTTGTTGACAAACCGGCGTGTCAGCAAGTGATTCATGCTGTTTACCGTTAACTCATAGACAGGCTTTTCAAACGGTGTTTTCCATGCAGGGGATTTCGGGATTCCGCATATGCCGCCATAAAGGAGATGCCCCGTATCGTCAAACAGATAGACTGTATCAAGCGCACATGGCTCCGGGAGGCCGGTAATATCTACCGAGATGGTGCTTTCCGAGGAGGCTGCTGCGTGATCTGTAATCTCCGCATCACCCAGCATAGGATATTCAATTTTGTTGATGTAGCATTTAACCGCCATTGCTTTTCACCACACTATCGATGTTTCGCAGCACCAAACTTCCCACCCGGCGGCTGTCCATAACAGCATCGCCGGTTAAGAAGATATAAAAAACAGGGGGTGCGGAAGTATCCTGTGGAGCAATTGCATTCACCATGCCGTATAGCCCGCCGAGCGCTGTATATTTGGCGTTTTCCTCAGCTGTCAGGACGCGCTCGCCGCGATCCAGAAACGCAGGATACCAGTCGCTTGGCACATAATCCAAGCCCACTTTCAGACGGGGAATTGTTGGGATGTGGAAGCCTTTGCCGCCAACCAATGGCACCCACTCGGGAACCTCTACCTTGTTAATTCCTTTAATGAATTTGTTAATTCCATCAATAATAAAATTAATTGGAAACTTGACACTCTCTTTGATGGCGTCCCAGATGCTCTTGAAAATGTTTTTGACATTATTCCATGCACCGCGCCAGTTTCCTGTAAAAACGTTTTTGATAAAATCGATGATATTGCGGAAGATGCTGATCACTGCGTTCAGCCGTTTGCTCACTGTCTCTGCAATGGAAGCGAAAATATCCCCAAAAACGGAGCCAAGTACATTTAGATGATTTTTGAGAGGCACAATCGCAATTTTGACCAGATCGGAAATCAACCGGATCAAGGGTGTGAGCGCCAGTTCCATGAGGTCGGCGATAGGGGTAAGCAGAGCTTCAAATAGGCTGATGACCGGATCTAGCAATTCCAGCAGGGTGCTGATAATGGGAAGCAGCGCGCCGAACAGCTCCAGTAAAGGCGGCAGAAGCTCAGAAATGATTGCAGTAACCGGCGGTAGGAGCTTGTTGAAAAGCGAAACGAGCACCGGCATCAGATTGCCCATCAGATCGCCAATGACCGGGGTCAGGGATTCAAACAGACCGAGCAAAGGAGGTAGCAGCGCTTCCACGAGCTCCAGCATCGGCGGCAGAAAGCTTTCGACGGAATCTAAGATAATGGGGAGTACTGATTCGATGGATGGAAGAAGCGCTTCAATGACGGTTGTCAATAGTGGGATCAAGCTTTCGCCGAGCGGGACGAGGAACATCTCCAAGCTGCGTTTTGCGCCCTCCAGCATGGAGGAAAGGTCATCGTATTTGACGGATTTGATTCCCTCCATCGCGTTTGCTGCATCATAAGAACCGTCCGTGATATCCGCGAGCTGCGTGACGACCTCTGGCCCGAGATCTTCCCACATTGTGCCGAATAGAGCGACACCAGCTGCGTTCTGCGCAATCGGGTCTTTCATATCGGCCAGTCCACGGATTGTCTCATTAAACGCCTCTTTGGCGGTCTCACCGCCCACGGCGAATTTTTTTGACATTTTGTCAGCATTCAATCCGATTGCGGCGAAGCCTTCCGCTGTTGTGTCGGAGCCGTCAATCACGCGGATGGACATTTCTTTGACCGCATCGCCGATTTTATCGAGGTTCCAAGCGCCCGTATCCGCGCCCTTTTGGAAAATGCTGAACATATCGTCGGCGTCCAGCCCCAGCTTTGAAAATTGGACGGAATACTCGTTGATGCTGTCAATCAGCTCTCCGGAGTAGTCCAAACCGTTTTGTGCGCCAGCGGCGATCAAACTCATAGCCTCTTCGCCGGAAATGCCGAAATTGTCCATCATGGCCTTTGCGGCTCGGGTGGATTCCGGGATTTCATACCCGAATGTGTCCCGCAGGGCAAAGGCTGATTCCGTTACATTTTGCAAGCTCGCATCGTCCAGATCTCCGAGTTGCTTTGTAACGTCGGCCATTGCGTTTGCAATGTCTTCAAAATCCTCTCCGTAGTTGTTAGCGTAGATGCTTTCCAATACGTTTTGGTATTCGTCTGCGCTTTCCTTGGAGAGGCCGAGGGACGCGGCAAACTGATTCATCGCCTTATCCATATCAGTGGCGCTGTTGACTGCCGCAATGCCGATGCCGACTGCCGCGGTGCCAACGGCCGCAAAGGCGGCACCCACGCCGGCGGCGACTTTCTTGCCGGCGTTGACCAATTTGCCGCCGGATGAAGATACGGTTTTTTCCGCGTCCTTCATGTCCGCCTCGACGAATTTATCGTCAATTCGGACGTAATATTTCACCTTGTTTTCAGCCATAAAAATGCACCTGCCTCATATCGAGCAGGCGCTGGCTCTCTACCACGGCGGTGAGGCGATTGGCTCTGTCTTAGGATAGTCGAGTTTAATAATTGCTCCACAGCGAGGACATTTGATTTCCCCTTTAACGACATCCGCCCGAAGAAGCAATTTCCCCGGGCGATGTGCGGTTTTGCAACAGGGGCAGCGGATATCCTTCACTTCTTCACCACCTGCCGTTCCAGCATGCCGTAAAGCTCTGAGAGGCCCGCCTGATAATCGGTTCCCCCAGGGCTGCGCAGGGCATAGAAAGATTTCAGTTCCATCAGATTTCGAATTGTTTCCTGATTGTATTTCGTCGGCTCTGGGAGAGGCCTGCGCCGGATGGACATAATTTCCCGCATCTTGGTGCGCTCAGATAGGCCGCTGAACAGGGCTGTAAAGGTGCGCCAGTGCATGCGGCCGATCTGGCCATGAAGGTCAATTCCGTAATCCAGCCAAAAGGAGCTATAGATCACGTCCGCATCCTGTGCAAAGTCGAAGCATTTTGGTTCCCGGCTTGCCACAGGATGCGATTGATCAGCGATACAGTCCCGCAGGATTCCCTCGTAGAGTTCCATTTTTTGCACAGGGTTTAACCGCAAAAGCTTTCGTTTATTCATCACGAGAAGCCGCAAAGCAAGGTCTACTTTATCGGCATCGTCGAGTTCCGGTTCCTCCAGCAAGGCCAGGACGCGCAGCACCCGGTCAAATGACAAATTCAGACGATATCCGCCGTAACGAGATACGGGCCTCTGGTAGAGGGAGAACACGTCAATGCCTCCACTTCCGGGCTTTGGAAATGCCGTAATTTTGCGCAATTCGTTGTTTTCGCTGAGCGGCGTCCGCCTGCACCGCAGGAGCCACGACCTGTGTCAAGAAGGGCAGGATGTTTTCCAGCATCTCAATATAGCAGCCATCGTAAAAGCTGAGAATCTGCTGGAGACCCTCATCTCCAAACACAAGGCGGAAAAGGCCAAGGACAGCCTCTCCGAGTGTTTCTTCAGCCCTCTCCACGGCCTCGGCCTTTTCCTCGCCTTGTGCCTGCCGAAGCGCAGCATACGCCTGCTGCGCTTTGATAAGATGTAGATATTGCGCGCGGTATTGCCGCGCGATGTCAGAGGTGTTCAATGCCACTGGAACCGTATGTTGCACAATACCTTCGGAATCGACCAGATCGAGCGTTTCTTCAATCCGCTTGCTGCGGCCAACCTGATAACCCATGAGAAGACCTCCTTATTCCGCGGACGCGGACACGTCCTCAAAGGTGGGAGCGCCGTTTCCGTGGATTGTAATGGTCAGGGCGTTCGGCTGGTTTGCGTCGCCGTGACCCTCGGTGATGTTGGCGAGCGTGACGGGCCAGACGATGGCCTTTGCGTCGCTCTTATGCCGGATGCGCAGCTTCGTTTTCCGCGCGGCCCCAAAGGCATACATGCGCTCTGGCGCGGTCAGGTAATCACTGACCGGATCGCCAGGCTTTTTGTCGCCAGTCACAGTTACAGTGAACTGCCCGCCAGTAACTTCCGTGCTGCCCCAGCCCTTATCTTTGTAATAAGTTGCCTGATAAAGTACCTCATTGAGGGCAGTGCTCAAGTTTTTGGTGATCGTGCCCATATCGCTCCAGACTGGATCCGACGCGCTTGCTTCGGATGTATCAATCTCTGCGATTAGGTCATAGTTAATATCAATGTCCACGACATTACCTCCTAAAAATAGATTTTTGCGACAGCAATCATGCTGTAAATGTATTGGCCATCTTCCTGCTTCGTCACGAATTCAGCCTCATTGGTCACATCTAGGCCCAGCCACCGGTATGCTTCGCCGTCCGGATAGGAGGGGAGGGATAATAACCGGTTCCCGGTGGTGAGCAAAGTGTTGTATGCGGTCAACTGATCCGGGTGCTTGCACAGCCAGAGCAGCGGGAGTTCGTGGATCGCGGAGCGGTCATAATACACATCGCTGACGTGCCCGCTGTTGATCTCCACGCTGATGCCGGGTGTAATCGGCAATTGACCGATTCGCACAGGCGCGAACAGGCCAAATTGATTGACCAGCGTAATTAAATCGTTTAAAAATGCGGCCTGCGGTTCCACGCTATCCCTCCTCAAGCAATTTTTGCAGCAGCGTCTCCCAGTCTGAGCCAAATCGCGCGTATGCGGCCTGACACCACATTTTTGTGGCGTTTGCGTTGATGTCCGTGCTGGTTGCGCCCAAGTAATACTGCATAACGGCGTATACCGTGAGCCAGATCAGCGTCCCCTCCTCAAAGTTGCTGGCCGTTTGGCTGCTCGCTATGAGGCCTCCCTGATCTTGCTTGCAGAAGTAATTGCAATCTTGCAAAATCTGTTGTGAGAGGATTGGTAGAACTCGCTGGATGTCCGCCTCGATCTGCGCTTTGACCGCAAAGGAATCCGTGTTGATTTCCAAGTCCATCAAATCAATCCTATCTCATAATGGTGCAGCGCACGGGCGGCATAAAGCGGCTCCACGGATTGCACGGTGAATTGTTGGTTATTAAAGGTAATCCGCTGCCCCTGTTTCCAATCGACACCCCGCGGGATGCTGTTCGTGCAGTCGTAAAAGAGCAGCGCGGAGAGCTGAATTTGCCGGTTCTGCGTGTCGGACACAAGCTTGCTGCCCGGCTCGATGCGAACAAAACGGATTTCCGTGCCCATCGACTGATCCGTTTCCCGGCCCCAGGTATCCGTTTGACCTGGAATATTTAGCGTAACGGTGTGCGGTAGGACAGCGCGCGGGATCGGTTTCACGTCATCACATCCATTCCCGTATAAAGTAATCCGGTTAAGGCTAGATATTGTATGGCGAGCGGGGAGACGGCACATCCGACCGGCCGCGTGGGTCCCGATACGCTGAATTTCCCGATTGTCATGCTCTGCGCCTCGCCGCCATTCACGCTTCCCAGCCCGCCGGAATTCAGGATAAACTCACATTGCGCGCAAACTGCTTTTTTGACCAGATCTTTTGCAAAAGGCGCAAGGCTGTCAAAACCCTGCGCCCTGATACGATATTGTGTCAACTGGTCGATGATATCTTCGCTGCGCGACGCGACTGCATCAAAATCCTCCGGGATATCCGTACATCCGGAAAATAGTGCGTAGTCCGCCCGGTCAATATACGCCATATCAGCCACCGGAGACGGCCGTCTCCGTGCGTTTGATGTAAACGGTTTTGGGCTTTGAGATTTTCAAGCCGTAGACCTTGCGTCCCTGCACGGCGGACGCGCCGATGAATTTGCCAGAACCTTTGAGGGATACGATATCAACCGGCTCCTGCCACTCCATCACGCGATGGCACCAGTCCGGATGTCCGCAAATAAATTCCGTCGTGGTCTTTTTGCCACCGACCAGCTTCGTATCGTCCTGCATCGTGTTGCAGCACTCGTATACCGGAAAGCCTGCAATCTTGCCAACCGCGCCAGCGGCGACAAGCTGCTGCGAGAGGTCGCCCTGCTTGATGAAGTGATCGTCCAGCATGAGCACTTCCAGATATTCCGGCGAAGCGAGCATCCAGCGGCCTGTTGCGGGTACGCCGGCGCGGGAGAGGTATGTCTTTGCTTTCAAAGCCTCTTTGTATGCCGTGGATTCCGTAGCCGCTGTCCGAGTAGCGGCAACCTGCACGCCCTCTGATTTTTCGAGCAAGCGGATTGATTTCAGATCCATCGACAAGGCCAGAGAATACCCCGCGCTGTCCAGACGGTCGGCGATCAGATTATCCGGCACGGCGGCCGCGTCGTAACCATCAATGAGCTCGTTGACGGCTTCATCCTGATCAATGTTGAGATCGATATAGGAGGTGCTGCCTTCGCTGAGGTCGACGCCGGTGCTTTTGTTATAAGCCTTCACCTCAACCTCGGTATCCCGCACCGGGATTTTGACCTTCCCGGCTTTTGGGTTGCCCTCATAACGGTTATTGAAAATTGTTTTGTCTCTGGTCACAAGCGTCTGCCGCAGCTTCGCGTCAACCATCTTGGACCAGCGTTCCTGTTTGTTGTGCGCCACTGTTCATTCCTCCAGTTAAAGTTTAATATCGGGATTCAGCGCGGCAAAAGCTTCCTCTACGCCATCGCGCTTTGCTGAGCTTTTACCTTTCTGCCGCAGGCCCCATGCTTTGGGCGGAACATCCTCTTCTTCCTGCCGGATTGAGAATTCCGGATATTCTTTCAGGAAGTCCTCGAGTGCATCCTTCACAGCGTCTTCATCCAGCTCGCCAGAGCTGTCGAAGCACTCCTCGAATCCAGCAAGCTTGAGAGCAGCTTTCGCACCTTTGGCACTGATTTGAAGATCGGCAGCCAGTTCACGGACGACGCCGCGCAATAGCCTGTCGTTGGCTGCTTTGAGTTTTTCCTTTGCCTTTTCTTCCGTTTTGGACGCGTCGTCATCGTCCTTTTTGCCCGGCTTTTCTTTGGCAGCCTCGCGCTGTTTGTACTGTGCGTTGCGCGCGCCTTTGCGAAATTGCTTATCAAGCAGTTCATCCAGTTCCGATTGCTTCATGGTGACATCTTTGTCGTCACTCTCCGACGATTCGTCTTCGTCCGGGTCGTCGTCACCCTCACCGGCATGCGTGCTGTCCGTGTCCTCATCGTCTTTTTCGCCGTCCGCCTTACCGCCGGCACCCGGGATGCCTACGATTGGCAGAACGGGGAATAACAAGATCACCCAGAGGACGTGCAAAAATTGTTTCATAGGTCTGAACCTCCCGTTTTAAGCCCGTCGGCTGTTATTTGCGGCCTTGCCGCCCCGCCCGCAGTTTTAAGCCGTAAGTGCGTTTTGGGCATGAAAAAAGCCCGCAGCCGTGAGGCTGTGAGCTTGATCCCAAATTCAGTTGTTATCATGCGAGGATCGTCATGATGTCGGCGCACAATTCGCCGATTTCATTTGTGTGGTCGCCGTTATCGGCCAGACCGTGCAGGGCAAAATAATCCGACACGCTTTCCTCCAGCTGCCATTCTTCTGCTTCCGATCTGTCTCTTATACACATCTCCGAG
>ENA-UAOK01001475-UAOK01001475.1-human-gut-metagenome-genome-assembly--contig:-NODE-1475-length-10332-cov-4.232461_pt1 | contig 10332 bp, 10 predicted proteins | sample MGYA00243467_ERZ654553 | MGnify/ENA primary metagenome ERZ654553 (study PRJEB26926, sample SAMN06164886) | human gut metagenome | biome: ENVO:00009003; feature: ENVO:2100002; material: ENVO:00002003...
GGCAGCGTCAGATGTGTATAAGAGACAGGACCTCCACCAGGTAAACCTTCACCAGCTGTCCCTCGGTAAGCTCCTCGCCGGGGACCTGCTCGTTGGAGCCCATAAGGCCCTCGGTGGCCTCGTTGCCGGAGCCGATGCGCAGATGCACGGTGCCCCGGGGGTCGATGCGGTGGACGGTGCCGGTGAGGATCTCGTGCTCCTTGGAGCCCCACTCGTCATAGATCATGCCGTGCTCGGCCTCCCGCAGGCCCTGGATGATGACCTGCTTGCCGTTTCCGGCGGCGATGCGGCCGAACTCCACGTTCTTCACGGGGATGTTCACCACGCCGCCCAGCTGATACTTGGCGGACATGGCCCGGGCGTCCTCCAGAGAGATCTGGGAGCCGGGGTTCTCCACCTCCTCCACGATCTCCTTCTGCACGTACATCCGCAGGTCCTTCTTCTCCTCGTTGACGTCCACGATGACGTTCTCCACGCCCTCGTGGTCCTTCTTATAGGCGGCGGTCAGGGCCTGGATGATCTTGCCCATCATGAAGTCCTGGGGAATACCGCGTTCCTTTTCCAGCAATTCCAGCGCGGCAAAGATTTCTTCGCATTTCATGGTATTTCTCCTATTCTATACTGTATCGTCAGAATTCCACACGCAGACGGACCAGGGCCAGCTCCGGCTTCTCGAACCGCAGAGGCTCCGCCCCGCCCATATCCAGCAGCACGGCCCCGTTGTCGTACCCCGCCAGCACACCGGCAAACTCCTTGCGCCCGTCCTTGGGCTTGTAGGTTTTCACCAGCACCGGGGAGCCCAGGAACCTTTCAAAGTCCGAGGGGCGCTTCAAAGGGCGCTCGGCCCCGGCGGAGGACACCTCAAAGGTATAGCTGCCCTCGATGGGGTCCGCCTGGTCCAGCAGGTCGCTGACCTTGCGGCTGACGGCCTCGCAGTCCAGAATGTCCACGCCGCCGTCCTTGTCCAGATACAGCCGCAGATACCACTGCCCGGCTTCCCGGACGTATTCCACGTCCCACAGGGTGCAGCCCTGCTCCGCCACGGCGGGGGCGGCCAGCTCGGCCACCAGCTCCGTTACCTTTTTCATGCCCGGCCTCCTGTCTTTCCGAAAATTTTAAGGGGGCAAATTTGCCCAAGAAAAAGAGCGGACAAACTGTCCACTCTCTGTCAACACTTCCTTACTATGCAGTAGTTTACCACAAAAACACTCCCAGCGCAAGAGTTTTTTCCCGGAAAATGGCGGGATTTTCCGGGGGTTTTACGCCGAACGGGGCCGAACAGGCGGAATCCCGTCTGTCCGGCCCCGGGAGCAGAGAAAAACTCCGTCACGGCTGATCGAAAAATGCTTCCGCCCCGCACTTCTGGCAGTAGTCCTTGCCGGAAGGGTTCATGTGGTCGCAGAACATGCATTTCCAGCTGCCGTCCGGCCGCCGTTTGGTTTTAGGCTGGCCCTCGTCGCTGCAATCCGGTTCCGGCTCCGGCTCCGCATTCGGCTCCGTATGGGACTCTGCGGGCCGCTGGGGCTTCCGTCCTCCTTTTTTGCCGCCCTGGCTGCGGGCCTCCAGGTCCGATACCTTGTCGATGAGTTCACCGTAGCCGTACAGCAGAAGATATTGCAGCCTGGCGCTGGAATAGACCCAGATGATGACGATGATGCCCGCAATGATCGCAGGCGCCACCAGATCCTCATTGTTGGATCCCACAGCGGCAACCGCCGCTATGACCAGAACGGCCGTCAGCAAAGTCCGGCGGATGACCAAGAAGCGGACACACCGAATACACAGGCTTTTTTCAGCTCTTATTTATCCGCTGGCCGATGGTGCTGCCGCCGGACTGGTGCATGGTTTTCAGGATTTCCGCGATCTGGCCGGCGGCCTCGGACACCTGGCGGCCAAACTCCGCCGAGGACATCCGCATGGCCCCGGTGCGCACCGCCGACAGCTGGATCAGCCCGTCGGAGGTCACCACCCGGACGCGGTCGTTTTTCCCCACCTGCTGCAAAAACCGCTCAATGTACATATCGCCGGTTTCCCGCTCCTTGGTATACACCACATGGATGCCCCGGTAGTCGAACTTCTCCCCGGTATTGCCGGGGACCTTGTACCCGTCGAACACCAGAACCACCCGGGTGTGGGTGAAGGCGGCCCAGCCGCACAGCGTGTCCATCAGCCGCTCCCGGGCGGCAGACAGGTCCCGGTCCGCCAGGGCGTGGAGCTCCTCCCAGTCGAAGATCACGTTATAGCCGTCCACCACATAGCAGCGCTGGCCGATCTCCCGCAGGCCGGTATCGGCAGGGGCTTCCCGCTTCTCCGGCGCACGGTACAGGGGACGGCGCACGGGGCCGAACTCCCGGGTCATGATGGCCTCCAGCTCCGCATCGTCCAGGCGGATGCACCGGCGGCGCACCGGCGCGTCCTCCCGGGGCTTTTCCAGGCAGCTGGGCAGGTGCATATACTCCGGCACCTTGTCCCACTTCACGGTGAAGCCTCCGCCGTGGGCGCAGAACACGGAGTCCGGCGTGTTGTCCGGGTCGGCCTCCGGGTCATAGTCCGCCGCCGCGATCACGGCGTCGGGGTTATGGCAGGGGCCGTAGCCCGCCGGTTCCAGGGACAGGCGGCCCCGGCCGCCGGTATAGGACGCCACCTCCTGGGCATAGTCGTCAAACTCCGTCACCGGCACCCGGCCCCGCAGCAATGTCAGGTCCCCGGACTCCTCCGGGGTGTCGAAGCTGCCGCTGCGCAGGCGCACATCGTTGATGGCCCGGCCCAGCTGCTCCGGCGGCACCTCCAGCCGGAAGGCGTAATACGGCTCCAGCAGGCGGCTCCGGGCCTGCATCAGCCCCTGGCGCACCGCCCGATAGGTGGCCTGGCGGAAGTCGCCCCCCTCGGTGTGTTTCACATGGGCCCGGCCGGACATCAGGGTGATCTTCACGTCGGTGATGGCGGAGCCGGTGAGGACCCCCAGATGGTCCTTCTCCTGCAAATGAGTCATAATCAGCCGCTGCCAGCTCCGGTCCAGCTGGTCCTCGCTGCACCGGGTGGCCGTCACCACGCCGCTGCCCTGGGGCAGGGGCTCCAGCAGCAGATGCACCTCCGCATAGTGCCGCAGGGGTTCAAAGTGGCCCACGCCCTCCACGGGGCCGTCGATGGTTTCCTTATACAAAACCCGGCCCCGGTCCAGCTCGATCTCCACGCCGAAGCGCTCCGACACCAGGCTTTTGAGAATTTCCGCCTGGATGCGGCCCATCAGGGACACATGAATTTCCCCTCCGTGGGAGGTGAAGCGCAGCTGGGGGTCTTCCTCCTCCAGCTGGTGCAGCTGGGGCAGCAGGGTGCGGCTGTCGCAGTCCGGCGGCAGGGCCACCCGATAGCGCATCACCGGCTCCAGCACCGGCCGGATGCCGGATTCCTCCGCCCCCAGGCCCTGGCCGCCGCAGGTGGCTGTCAGTCCCTGGACGGCGCATATGCCGCCGGCGGGAACCTGGTCCACAGGCCGGAACCGGCCTCCGGTGTAGATCCGCAGCTGGGCGGCCTTTTCCTGGCGGCCGCCGTAGGAAATGGCATCCCGGACCCGCAGGGTCCCGCCGGTGACCTTCAGGTGGGTCAGGCGCTTGCCCTGGGGGTCGTGGCTGATCTTGAACACCCGGGCGGAGAAGGTCTCCGGATACACCGGCGGCTCCACATACCGGGCCAGCCCCTCCAGAAATTCGTCGATGCCCTCCAGCTTCAGCCCGGAGCCGAACCAGCAGGGAAAAACCAGCCGCCGCCCCACCAGCTGCCGCACCAGGGCGTCGGGGACCTCCCCGCCGTCCAGATACGCCTCCAGGGCATCCTCCCGGCAGGTGGCCAGCTGCTCCATGCGCCGCTCCCGGTCTGCGGGGGTGAAGTCCACGCACCCCTCCCCCAGCTCATGGCGCAGATGCTCCATCATCTGCCCCCGGCCGCAGCGGCCGAAGTCCATTCTCGTCACGAAAAGAAACGTGGGGATCCGGTACAGCTCCAGCAGCCGCCACAGAGTGCGGGTGTGGGCCTGGACGCCGTCGGCGCCGCTGATCACCAGAATGGCATAGTCCAGCACCGACAGGGTCCGCTCCATCTCGGCGGAGAAGTCCACATGGCCCGGGGTGTCCAGCAGCGTCACCTCCAGCTCCCCGACAGGCAGCTCCGCCTGGCTGGAAAAGATGGTGATGCCCCGCTCCCGCTCCAGCAGATGGCTGTCCATGGCGGCGCTGCCGTGGTCCACCCGGCCCAGCTTCCGCAGCCGACCGGTGCGGTAGAGCATGGCCTCGGCCAGGGTGGTTTTGCCCGCGTCCACATGGGCGGTGATGCCGATGACCACCCGGCGGGCCTGGTTGCTGTTTGTATCCATATGCAAAACCTGCTTTGTCTCGTTTTTCTCTATTATGGCAGATACCGCCCCGGCTTGCAAGGACGGATTTTTCTTGCCCGGCGGGGCAGATCGTGCTATGATGGGGAAAAATTGCCTGTGGGAGGAAGAACGGATGAATCAGAAGGAGCTAAACGAGCTGCGGCGGCGGTTCAAGCCGGACCGCACCGCCATCAGCAAGGTATACGGCTGCTATGTCAGCAGCAGCCGCCAGATCATCTCCTATGTGGACGCGCCCCTGGGCCTGCTGTCCCAGGAGGAGCAGGAGATGTACCTGAATCTGCTGAAAAAGAGTCTGTCCGGCGCCCTGGGCCGGAACCTGATCGACATTGAGTTCTCCACCCGGCAGGTGGCAGACAGCGACGAGCACCGCCTGCTCCAGACCCTGCGCCAGACGGAGCTGCAGGACGCCAACGCCCGGGAGAGCCTGTACCGCCGGATCATCGACGCCATCGACATGGGCGAGAGCAGCTATCTGATCCTGCTGGCCGCCGACACCTACGACGTGCCTCACCGCAGCCGGGACGATCTGGAGGTCCCCGACGCGTCGGAGACGGTGTTCCGCTATTTCGTGTGTGCCATATGCCCGGTGAAGGACCCCACCCTGGCCTTGCAGTACAGCGACCGGGACAAGGAGTTCCGGGGCAGCTCCACCGGGCATATTGCCCAGCCCCCGGCCCTGGGCTTCCTGTTCCCGGCCTTTGATGACCGGGCCGCCAACATCTATAACGCCCTGTTTTACAGCAAGGACACCGCCCAGCTGCACCAGGAGGTCATCGACGCGGTGTTCTGCGTTCAGGAGGCCCCCATGTCCCCCCAGGAGCAGCAGAACCTGTTCGCCGCCGCCCTGACGGAGACCCTGGAGAAGGATTGCAGCTATGACGTGGTGCAGGCGGTCCATGAGCAGCTGCGGGGCCGCATCCAGGAGCACAAGGAGAGCCGGGACCCGGAGCCGCTGACCCTGTCCGTCCGGGAGGTGGGGGACGTGCTCACCGGCAGCGGCGTGCCGGAGGAGAAGGTGGAGGCCTTCCAGGACCAGTGCCGCAGGCAGTACGGCCAGGACGCGGCCCTGAACCCCCGGAACATCATCGAGGCCGGGAAGTTCCAGATCACCACCCCGGAGGTGAAGATCACCGTGCCGCCGGAATACAGCTATATGGTGGAGGCCCGGATCATCGACGGGCGGCGGTTCATCCTCATCCCCGCCGACGACGGGGTGGAGGTCAACGGCATCGCCGTCACCATCCCCAATCCCCAGGAATAACGCAGGCGGAATATGCACCCCTGACGCATAAAAATGCGTCAGGGGTGATTTTTTGTATTTTTATTTGACTAACACTTGACATGACCGGGTCGGTGTGATAGTATCTTTATCCGTAATCGCGTTTGTTTTTTTAATTTTTATTCACTGAAAGGGCATTTATATGACTATGTATACCATTCTCCGACGACGACCATGTATGTGACCCTGACCCTGTACAAACAACATACATGAAAGAAACGGAGATATTGATATGAAATATTTTACCAAATTCCTGAGCCTGTTTTTTGCCGCCGCCATGCTGCTGACCATGGCCGCCTGCGGCAGCAAGAATACCGATACCGACACCGATACCAAAACCGGCAGCGAAAAGAAGCAGCTGGTGGTGGCCACCAGCCCGGACTTCCCGCCCTTCGAGTCCCTGGACGGCAGCGACATCGTGGGCATCGAGCCCAAGCTGATGCAGGCCATTGCCGACAAGCTGGGCATGGAGCTGGTGTGGGAGCAGGTGGATTTCGACTCCATCATCCCCGGCATCCAGGCCGGGCGCTATGACGCCGGTGTGGCGGGCATCAGCATCACCGCCGACCGTCTGAAAAACTGCGATTTCAGCGACCCCTATTTCCTGGCCAACCAGGTGATCGTGGTGAATCCCGGCAGCGCCATCCAGAGCAAGGCCGACCTGACCGGCAAGACCATCGCCGTCCAGACCGGCACCACCGCCGAGACCTACTGCCTGGACAACGGGTATGAGATCCTGTCCTTCGCCTCCAACATCGACGCCCAGGCCGCCCTGACCAGCGGCAAGGCCGACGCGTGGGTGGTGGACAACGAGGTGGCCGTGAAAATGGCCGGGGAGCAGAACCTCACCGTGCTGGACGAGGCCATGACCAGCGAGCCTTACGCCCTGGCCTTTGCCAAGGGCAGCGACCTGGTGGACCAGGTGAACCAGGCTCTGAGCCAGCTGCTGCAGGACGGCACTGTGGAGCAGATTTTCCAGGAGTATGACACCGTGTATGTGTCTCCCCTGAGCTGATGGAAGCTTTGCAGAGTATCGGCCAGTTTTTCGCCCGGTGGCTGGCCCAGCTGGAGACCACCTTTGTGGAGAAGCAGCGCTATCTCCTGCTGGTGGACGGGCTGAAGAACACCCTGATTATTACGGCGGGGGCGTTGGTCATCGGCGTGGTCATCGGGTCATTGGTGGCCATGATCAAGTACTGCGGCCAGGACAGCCGCCTGCTGCGGCCCCTTTGCTGGCTGTGCAGCGTGTATACCACGGTGATCCGGGGCGTCCCGGTGGTGGTGCAGCTGCTGATCTTCTACTTTTTGATTCTCAAGTCCTCCGACGGACTGGTGGTGGGCATCGTCACCTTCGGCATCAACTCCGGGGCCTATGTGGCGGAGCTGGTGCGCAGCGGCATCGCCGCCGTGGACCCGGGCCAGATGGAGGCCGGGCGAAGCCTGGGCCTGTCCCGGCTGCAGAGTGCCTGGCACATTGTGCTGCCCCAGGCCATGAAGAACATCCTGCCGGCCATCGGCAACGAGATGATCGCCCTGCTGAAGGAGACCGCCGTGGCGGGCTATGTGGCGGTGCAGGACCTGACCCGGGCCGGGAACCTGATCCGCAACAACACCTATGATTCCTTCAACCCCCTGATGCTGGTGGCCGTGGTGTACCTGGTGCTGGTCATCGGCATGACCCAGCTGCTGGGACTGCTGGAAAGGAGGCTGCGCAGAAGTGATAAGCGTTAAGGACCTGCACAAGAGCTTCGGCGGCGTCACCGTGCTGGACGGCATCTCCACCGACATTGAGAAGGGGGACGTGGTGTGCATCATCGGCCCCTCCGGCAGCGGAAAATCCACCTTTCTGCGGTGCCTGAACCGGCTGGAGACCCCGGACAGCGGGAAAATCCTTCTGGACGGCGTGGACCTGACGGACCCCGCCGCCGACCTGAACCGCCAGCGGATGAAAATGGGCATGGTGTTCCAGCAGTTCAACCTGTTCCCCCACATGACGGTGCTGAAAAACCTGACCCTGGCCCCTATGCTGCTGAAAAAGGAGTCCCAGCAGACGGCGGAGGCCCGGGCCATGGCCCTGCTGGAGCGGGTGGGCCTTGCCGGCCGGGCAGGGGAGTACCCCTCCCGCCTTTCCGGCGGCCAGAAGCAGCGCATTGCCATCGTCCGGGCCCTGTGCATGGAGCCGGAGGTGCTGCTGTTTGACGAGCCTACCTCCGCCCTGGACCCGGAGATGGTGGGGGAGGTGCTGGACGTGATGAAGGAGCTGGCCCAGAGCGGCATGACCATGGTGGTGGTCACCCATGAGATGGGCTTTGCCCGGGAGGTGGCCAGCCGGGTGCTGTTTATGGACCAGGGGGTCATCATGGAGGAAAACAAGCCCCAGGCCCTGTTCGACAACCCCCAGAGTCCCCGGCTGCAGAGCTTTTTGTCCAAGGTGCTGTGAGCTTTATCAAAAAAGACTTGCCGCCTGCGGGCGGCAAACTCAGCGAGGCTTTTTGACAGACTGAAAAAGACGGCTGTGCTACAAAAGGCACAGCCGCTTTTTTTACCAGCGCCGCTTTTTCTTTTCCCCCTCCCGGCGCTGGAAGGGCTTGTCGATGAGGATGATATCCTCCCCGAATCGCTGGACGCAGTCCCAGGGGATGTAGTAGTCCTCCCCCCGGCCGAACAGGCCGAAGAACCGGCAGGGGCCAAAGACGATCAGGGCCTTGACGGTGCCCTCCGGGATGCATAGCTCCAGGTCCCCCACGCAGCCCAGGCGGCTGCCGTCGCAGATGTTGATGACCTCCTTGCGGCGCAGCTGTGAAAATCGGCACATCATCGTCCCCACCTCAGACCCAGCCTATGCGCCGCCCGGCGCGTCCTATGCCTCATACCAAAACCTGATAAAAAGCTTGAAAAGCTTTTTATAGCACCGAAGGTGCGTCAGGTTTTGTATGGGACGTCACAGCGTGTTTTCACACGCTGTGCGTGCGCGCAGCGCACGGGATTCTTGATTAAAATTTTAATCAAGAATCAGTATCAGAACCGCATGGGGTACTTGTTGGTGAAAAAATCCAGGCCATTCTGGCTCAGGGGGGTGAAGATCCCCACCTGGCGCAGGCCGCCGTCATAGAGATACAGCTGCTCCGGGGACTCCGAGCGGTATTCCATCACCCCCGCCAGCACGCCGCCCTTATACACGGCGTCCATGCCGTGATAGCTGTCCCCTGCATAGAGGATCCGGTTGACGATCAGCACATCGTCATAGCATCCCACGATCACTACGCCCTCATATCCCCATTCCGGGCTGTTGGGCGTTCCCTCCGGCCAGAGGGTGTCCAGCCGGGCAATGTCCAGGGGCTCCGTGACCTCCTGGGTCACCGGGTCAAAGGCCAGTATGGTCTCTCCTGCCGCCATATACAGCTTGCCGCCTGAATAGACCGGATTCTCAACCAGAACATCGGAAGCATAATCGGAGCCTACCTCCATCCGGGTCCACTCCGCCTGGCCCGGTTGTCCCTGGGGATACCGGGCCACGGAGACGGTAAGCCCCGTCACCAGGCCGCTCTGATCTGACTCGGACTTGTAGTAGACGGCCACCACTGTGTCCCCGTCCAGAACCACCTGGCGCAGGGCTCCCTCGGATTCCGGCGGCGTCTCCCGCAGGGTCTCGCCGTCCTTGGTACAGGCGAACGAGCCGTCGTACTGGTCGATGAACTGCGGCTGCCACTCCTCCGGCAGGCTCCGGGGCGTCAAGGGCGCCCACTGCTCCGTCTCATAAAGCTCTCCGGTGGTGATGCAGCCCTTCTGCAGGTCCCACTGACCGGTGTACCACTGCTGCACCTGGTTGTCCTCGCCGCCGTCGATGCGATAGACCGTCAGCAGCGGCACCGTCCACTCGCCCGCCTCCGGCAGGCCCAGACCCCGCACCGGGTCCGGCTGGTCCGTACCAACTCCGGCGGGCTGGGGCTTGGCGGCGCATCCCGCCAGAAGCAGCAGCATCAGGCACAGGGCCGTGCATACGCTGAAAAATCGTCTTTTCGAGTTCATGGTTTTCTCCTTTCCAACGGACAATATCCGGACTCCATGACTGTATTATACAGTTACTCCGCAAAAAAACAATAGATTTTCGTGTATTGTAACCATTTTTAACCATTGTAACGGTTTTGTTACCGTTTAGTATACTTTTGTAACCGCCCTTTTTTCGCCCCGGACCGACAAAATCGGTTGCAAAAACGTTTCCGGTGCGCTATGATAGGGCTATATCACGCAATTGAGGAGGTTTTCCCTATGGATTACAACGAAATTCTCAAAAACGCCCGGGAGTGCAGCGGCCCGTACTGCAAGGCATGTCCCGTATGCAACGGCATGGCCTGCCGCACCCAGGTGCCCGGCCCCGGCGGCAAGGGTACCGCCGCCACCATGCTGCGCAACTATCAGAAGTGGCAGGAGGTGTGCATCAACATGGACACCATCTGCGAAAATGCGCCCATCGACACCACCTTCACCCTGTTCGGGCGGAAGTTTGCCGCCCCCATCTTCGCCGCCCCCGTGGGGGCCATGAAGCTCCACTATGGGGATAAATACGACGATCTGACCTACAACGACATTCTGGTGTCCTCCTGCGCCCAGGCGGGCATCGCCGCCTTCACCGGCGACGGCACCAACCCCGCCGTGATGGAGC
>ENA-UAOK01001484-UAOK01001484.1-human-gut-metagenome-genome-assembly--contig:-NODE-1484-length-10225-cov-6.706981_pt1 | contig 10225 bp, 9 predicted proteins | sample MGYA00243467_ERZ654553 | MGnify/ENA primary metagenome ERZ654553 (study PRJEB26926, sample SAMN06164886) | human gut metagenome | biome: ENVO:00009003; feature: ENVO:2100002; material: ENVO:00002003...
GATCTACACTCTCTCCGTCGTCGGCAGCGTCAGATGTGTATAAGAGACAGCGTAATAATTATCTGGAAAATCCAGGTTGCTTCATTATATTGTGCGATTGTTTTCCAAAAAACTTCCATACGCAATCTTTTAATTTTTAATTTTCAACTTTTAATTTTTCTCGTGTCTTGTCATGGAGAAAGCCCGTTTGATAAACAAGAACAACGGTATAGTGGCGCCCACTGCCAACATGAAGATGACGCTACAAGTAACGATTGTGTTCGTGAATAAGTCTATCAGATACTTTTCTTGCAATTCCGGTACTTTCATATTCTGCATGAACATGATGAGTGAGAATACTATTTTGTAGGCGTACATACCCGGAATCATAGGCAGCAATGCAGGGATGTAGAGCACAGTCATGGGACAATAGATACGTTTTCCCAAAACAAGACTTCCCATACCGATACTGAAAGAAGCAAATAGGGATGCAGTAGCGATATCTACTCCCAGATAGGTCATCAGACAAAAACGCAGGGCATGGCCGATAGCGGCAAGTAAGGCAATGGAAGGAAAAGCGCGCAAGGGAGGATCTGAAATCGCTCCGAAACCGATGGCGGCAACTGCGGCAAATATGCCGTCCGTAAGTATATCAACGAGTATCATAATAAACTGTTTCTAATTAACATAAGAGTGCAGGAGAGTCCTACGGAAATACATAATACCAGCAACAATGCCTGGATGAGACGGGTGCAGCCGGTTAGTACATGCCCCTCAACAATATCAATGACACCATTCAGCAAGGGGACGCCGGGCACCAGATAAAGAACACTTGTGGCAATGGCTATCTCGGCTGTCGTTTCCAGCGTAAGCGCTGAAGAAGCAACCATGGAAGCTACGAATGCAGATACAATGAAAACAAGATAATGATTGATTTTCTTCTTCTGCATAATCTGTTTAATGTAGAAACCGATGAGTGTTGCGGAGAATACAATGAGACGCGCTGTCCAGTCGCCACCAAACAGGGCGCAGAAAGAAGCATTGGCAAAACCCACCAGGAACAATGTACAAAGCGGGTCCATCTTCGGTCTTGATATTATTTTCTCATACTTGTCCCAAAGTGTTTCCAGGGGTAAATGATTGTCGTAGGCTTCCCAGCTAAGCGCACTCAGTTCAGCATTCAGTTCGAAACTGATGGGGAAAGCGGGAATAATGGCTACTTCATTGTAGACTTCCGTGCTGTCAATGTCGCATACACTTACCACCATGGTCTTTTGGAAAAGGCTCATTTTCACGTCTACGTCCAGTGACTTTCCGATGCGACGGGTGTTTCGTATCACGCGTGAAGTGTGTACGCCGGACCCCATAAGACGATTAGCATACTCCAGTAAAAACCGGGTAATTTCTTTTAATTCGTTTGGCGAATTCATACTTTAAAATGTTATCCTAATATTATCTATTCTTGAAAAGCGCCGCAAAGGTAAGGCTTTTTGAGGAAAGAAAGAAATGATAATAAGTTATAATTATGGGAATTTCTGAAAGGAGGGAGGAAAGAAAGGAGAGCTTGAGATGATGGCGGCATCTCAAGCATACTGATTATTAAGCAATGCGAGGTACGGGATTATAATTGTATGTCACTACCTCTTCTGCCTGCAATGAAGCCTGTACGTCAATCAAGCGTTGGTTTTTGCTTCCGCGGAAGCACAGGCTTTCATCCCGTAGTTCCTGTTTGAATTTCCCGTCTACCAGTACATCGATATACTGCAATAGTTTGGCCTGTAGTGGGTTACGTAGCAGAGTCTCAAAAGTATATCCTGTATAGCACCAGATGTTCTTGCTACTTTTTTCCTTGATGGCACATGCCAGTTCTGTAAATCCCTCAGGTTGGTACATCGGATCTCCGCCACTGAATGTTACGTCTGCAAAATTGTCGGCAAGCACTTTCGCCAGAATTTCGTCTGTCGACATCCAGCGTCCCCGGTTGATATCCCAGGATTCAGGGTTATGGCAACCGGGGCATCTGTTCGGGCACCCGGCAGCATAAATGGAGGTCCGGAAGCCCGGACCGTCCACTGTAGTATCTTCTATAATGTCAAGGATAGAAAGCATGATTCAATTAAAAATTAAGAATTAAAAATTAAAGGTTGGTGGGAGGGAATGAAATTAAGGGGCTGCTTCGTTATTGCGCAGCTCTTTAATTTTAAATTTATAATTTTTAATTATGAATGACACGGTCGTTGAGTTCCGCCAGTTTGGCATTGTTCCAGCGGTCGGTAGTACCTACCAGGTAACCGGTGATACGTTGTAACTTATCGATGTGCGTACTGCCACATTTCGGACAGGCTTCCAGATTCGGAGTAGAGTTTTCATATCCACATTCCAGACAGCGGTTGCGGTTATGGTTTACTGAGCCGTATCCGATATTGTACTGATCCATCATGTCCACTACACGCATGATGACCTCAGGATTGTGTGTCGCATCACCGTCTATTTCTACATAGAAAATATGTCCGCCACGTGTCAGTTCATGATACGGAGCTTCCACTTCTGCCTTATGGCGGGCGCTGCACTTGTAGTACACAGGTACGTGATTGGAATTTGTATAGTAATCCCGGTCTGTAATTCCCGGCAATACACCGAACTTCTTACGGTCTGCCCCTGTGAATTTGCCGGATAGTCCTTCGGCAGGCGTAGCCAGTACACTGTAATTATGGTGATACTGATCGGAGAACTGGTCGGCGCGGTCGCGCATATAAGTTACTATTTTCACTCCCAGTTTTTGTGCTTCTTCCGATTCTCCGTGATGTTTGCCAGTAAGGGCAACCAGACATTCTGCCAAACCTATGAAACCTATGCCCAACGTTCCCTGATTGATAACAGAGGCGATTGTATCGTTTGGTTTCAGTTTTTCGCAACCTACCCATAGGGCAGACATCAGCAATGGGAATTGCTTGGCAAATGCGGTTTTCTGGAACTCCATACGTTCGTGCAGTTGGCGTGCAGTGACTTCGAGCATTGCATCCAGTTTTGCGAAGAATTTGGCTATACGCAATTCTTTATCTTCTATCTTCATACACTCGATAGCCAGGCGTACGATATTAATGGTAGAGAAAGAGATATTTCCACGTCCGATTGAAGTTTTCGGTCCGAAACGGTTTTCGAATACACGCGTACGGCATCCCATGGTGGCTACTTCGTGCTGATAGCGTTTCGGGTCATCTGCCTTCCACTCTTCGCTTTGGTTGAAAGTAGCGTCCAGATTGAGGAAATTCGGGAAGAAGCGGCGGGCCGTCACTTTGCAGGCAAGCTGGTAAAGGTCATAGTTCCGGTCTTCCGGCAGATAGCTCACACCACGTTTCTTTTTCCATATCTGAATAGGGAATATGGCTGTTTCGCCGTTACCTACACCTTGATAGGTGCTTTTCAGAAGTTCGCGAATGATGCAGCGTCCTTCGGCGGATGTATCCGTGCCGTAATTGATAGAACTGAATACTACCTGGTTGCCACCGCGTGAGTGAATGGTATTCATATTATGGATGAATGCTTCCATTGACTGATGTACACGTGCTACAGTCTTGTTAATGGCATGTTGCACAATGCGTTTCTCGTCGGACAGTCCATCCAGCGGTTGTTGCAGATAGTCTGTAAGTTCTTTCTGATATAGATGTGAATAATCCTTTCCGTTCAGCTCTTCCAGATTCTTGATTTCTTCGATATAGCTGTTGCGCACGTAGGGCGCCAGATAAAAGTCGAATGCCGGGATAGCCTGGCCGCCATGCATTTCATTCTGTGCAGTTTCCAGTGAGATACACCCCAGGATACTTGCGGTTTCAATACGTTTGGCAGGACGGGATTCACCGTGTCCGGCAGAAAAGCCGCAGGTCAAAATACGATCCAATGGATGCTGAACACATGTCAGGCTCTTGGTAGGGTAGTAGTCCTTGTCATGAATATGCAGGTAATTGCCGCTTACGGCTTCCAGTACTTCGTCGCTTAGCAGATAGTCATCCACAAAGGGTTTGGTCGTTTCACTGGCAAACTTCATCATCATGCCTGCCGGGGTATCGGCATTCATGTTTGCATTTTCCCGTGTCACGTCATTGGATTTTATTTCTATAATCTCCAGAAACATGTCGCGCGTCTTGGCTTTACGGGCAATGCTGCGCTGATTGCGGTAAGCGATATACTTCTGTGCTACATCTTTCCGGCTACTCTTCATCAGTTCCATTTCTACGGCATCCTGAATGGCTTCCACCGTCATTTGTGCACTTCCCTTGAAAGATATATGATCTGTGATTTGGCGTATCAATTGCAAATCTTCGCCTTTATCCGTATGTAACATAGCTTTACGGATAGCAGTTACTATTTTCTCTTCATTGAAGCCTACTACACGTCCGTCTCTTTTGATTACAGTCTGTATCATGGTCTCGTTTTAATTTTTTAGTTATCCATTAGAATTGGGACTGCAAAGGTATAAACTTATCTATAAGTTTTTGTTTTTGGGAAACTTTTGTCGGTCTAAAATATGTTAATCGGTTGATTCCTAGAAATGTATGATTGTAAAGTGGATAACTTTTTGTTTTAGCCGGTTCTGAAAAGTTATTCAAAATGGAAAACTCTGTGTAGTAGGTAGATACAAAAAAGCTCCCTTGCTACACCTATTTGTAACAAGGGAGTTTATGCTATAAGAATAAATTCTCGATTGTGATTATTCTTTTCCGGACAAAGATTATTTCAATACTTCAGCCAATTTTTCCTGTAGACCTTCACCGTGCAGCCCGCGTGCGATGATGGTTCCTTCACCGTCGATCAATACAGTGTGAGGAATGCTGCTTACTGCATATAGTTGGGCACCTTCGCAGTTCCAGTATTTCAGGTCGGACATTTGCGGCCAAGTGATATTCAGTTTCTGGATAGCATCTTTCCATGCTTCGCCGCTTTGATCCAAAGATACACCTACGATTTCAAAACCTTTGTTTTTGTATTGAGCGTATGCTTCTACCAAATTGGGCATTTCACGACGACAAGGACCACACCAGCTTGCCCAGAAGTCGATGAGTACCACTTTGCCTTTACCTACATAGTCAGACAACTTCACTGGTTTTCCGTCAGGAGTTTCCATTTCGAAATCTGTAAACTTCTGGCCTACAGCAGTTGCTTTCATCTTTTCTACATTTTCTTTGATTTTGATGATTACTTCATCATTTGCAAATTCAGCCGGTATCTGCGGTACCAGCGGATCCAGTTCATCTACTTCAAGGTAGTAGTAGTTATTCTTCAGCAAATGAACACCTACGAGGTTTGTGATATTCTTAGCGATACCTGCCTTGGTGATCTCCATTGACTTTTCTTGTAGGTCATTCATTTCCTTCATTTTGGCTTCGCGCTGTTCGTCAGTCAGTGTAGTATCTGACATAGACTCGTATATACTCATCATTTGTTTGTTCAGACCGTTCAGTTGAGCTCTGATTTCCTGGTAAGCATCATTACTTGGCGTACCGGTAGCGGAATCATTATCACGCGTCAGGTTGATGTTGATGTTACCGTTTTCAAGGAAAAAGTCCATTAATATGCCTTCTTTTCCTGCCGGTCTGTAAGTCACGTAACGGTTTACGGCAGTATCTTGTACACCTTTGAAGGTGAATGTGCCTTTTGTGATAACTGCGGAGTCAACTTTTACAAGATTTCTTCCGTCTACTTTTTGCAAAAATACGGTGTCGCCGTCAGCTCCACCCTCTACAGTTCCGGTTACCACGTAACCTTTGTTTCCGCTACAGGCAGCAACGATGGCGGCCACAGCGAGCAGATAGATAAATTTTTTCATTGCTTTTATTATTAAGTAAAAATATGTAGCTACAAAGATAATCAATAAAAAATCCCCTCCGGCATAACCGGAGAGGATTTTATAGTTTTAATCCCATTTTTTGTAATCGTGCTGTGCTTACTATTATTCAGCAGCAGCTTCGGCTGCGGGAGCTTCTTCGGCGGGAGCCTCTGTTGCTTCTTCAGCAGGTGCTTCGGCAGCAGCTTTTTCTGCTTCTTCAGCAGCTTTCTTTTCAGCCAATGCTTTAGCTTTCTCAGCGTTCACTTTCTTTTCGGCTTCCAGACGTGCTTTTGCTTCAGCTTTCTTAGCTTCTTCGTCTTTAGCTTTCAAAGCAGCCAAACCGCTTTGTTTGTTGTTCTTCCAAGCTTCAAATTTAGCTTCAGCTTCAGCTTCGCCAAATGCGCCTTTAGTTACACCACCCAACAGGTGTTTTTTCATGTAAACGCCTTCGCGTGACAAGATGTTACGAACAGTGTCAGTCGGTTGTGCACCTTTCATAACCCAGTCAAGTGCGCGGTCGAACTTCAAATCTACTGTGGCAGGATTGGTGTTCGGATTGTACGTACCAATCTTCTCAATAAATTTACCATCACGTGGTGCTCTTACATCTGCAATAACGATAGAGTAAAAAGCATAGCTCTTACGTCCATGTCTTTGCAATCTGATTTTTGTTGCCATTTTAAATAATGTTTTAAATAAATGATTTGAATTATGCTACTATCTCGTAATAGCGGCTGCAAAGGTAGGACTTTTTATTTTGATTGACAAAGAGTTTGCTTGTTATTTTCAGTGAATCAACTATAAAAAAAGGATGAATTTCATAAGAAATCCATCCCTCTTTTTAATAACGTATTATCTGAGAATGATTAATTCTTCGGTAATGCTTCTTTAACTACCATCGGACGGCCTCCGTATTCAGCACCGTTCAATGCATTGATAGCGTTAGATGCTTCTGCAGAATCCGGCATTTCGATGAATGCGAATCCTTTAGATCTTCTTGTTTCACGGTCAGTGATGATTCTTACTGAGTCTACTGTTCCGTACTCTTCCATAACTTCTCTCAAATCTGATTCTCTAACCTTGTAATTAAGGTTACCTACATACAAATTCATAAATCTAAATAAAATAATAAATTAATAATTCAATAAACAAAGTTTTTGGAAGTTGTTAGGTCAGAGATGGAAATACTCAATGTAGAGGAAATACATACGTGAAATAATCAAATCGAATAAACTTTCTTATTGTTCGGGTACAAAGTAACGCATTCTATTTTAATAATGCATCATCTTTTACCATATTTTTTTTCGATATTTTCATTTTTTATTGGATATGGGAGATTTTTTACGAATATTTCCGTGGATATCTCACTAATATTGCCAGCAATGCACATATTCCCATTGTAAACGGATAATACAAGCTACCGATAATGCTGATGGGAGAAATTCCCGCTAATCCGGCGGCAATCAATAGTTGCGCCCCGTAAGGAATGATACCTTGTATCAGGCAGGAGAACGTGTCCAGGATACTGGCGGTCTTCCGGCGGTCCAGATGAAAGCGTTGGGCGATGTCCTTGGCTATCGGTCCGGTGGTAATGATGGCGATGGTATTGTTGGCGGTGCATAGGTTGGCAATGCTGACGAGTGCGGCGATACTCAGTTCTGCACCTCGCTTGCCTTTTACGTGACGTGTCAGGCGGGAGATTATGAAATCGATGCCTCCATTATACCGAATGGTCTCAAGCATGCCGCCTGCAAGTAAAGTGATGATGATAAGTTCTCCCATTCCCGTGATGCCTGTTCCCATGGCGCCGAACCAGTCGAAGAAAGCTGTACTTATGTCTGTTCCGCTTGTAATGATGCCTATGATGCCTGTGCTGAGAATCCCCAGCAGTAAAACCAACATTACATTTACACCTGCCACTGCCGTACCCAATACGATGAGGTAGGGGATAACCTTTATCCATTCAATCGCTTGCGTCTGTGCAGGGGCTGATATTGATAATCCCTGGAATATATAGATACATAATACGACCAGTGCTGCCGGAACCACAATCATAAAGTTCACCCGGAACTTATCCCTCATCACACAATCCTGTGTTTTGGTGGATGCAATTGTTGTGTCCGAAATAAAAGAGAGATTATCTCCGAAAAATGAACCGCCCACTACAATGGCAACCATATATGGCAGATCTATACCGGTTTTTTCCGCCAGTCCGATGGCTACGGGCGTCAGTGCTACAATTGTTCCCACACTGGTGCCGATGGAAAGTGAAATGAAACAGGCAGCGATGAAAATTCCTGCCAGTAATAAATTGTCCGGCAGAATACTCAGAGTCAGGTTTACTGTAGCGTCGATTGCTCCCATCTGTTTGGCGCTTTGTGCAAAAGCTCCGGCAAGGATGAATATCCATATCATCAATATGATATTCTTATTGCTGGCTCCTACCGAGAATTGATACACCCGCTTTTCCAGACTCAATCCGCGCGTCAGTGCGATGGCATAGCAAGATGACAACAGGAATGCTACCGTAATAGGTACTTTATAGAAATCGTTTACAATCAATGAAGTCACCAGGTAAAGGCATAAAAATACCGCCAGCGGGCTCAGTGCCCACCATCCACCTTTTCGTTTATTCGCTGTATTTGTCATTTTAATATATATATTGTAATACGGAATTACTTCACCACAGATTAACACAGATTTCCACAGAATTTTATTTCTCTGATTTTAATTGATTAAACTCTGTGAGAATCAGTGTTAATCTGTGGTGAAGTAATTACTGTACCAGGATAAGCCATTTATTCGCTGCAAAATTATAAAAAACAAAGAGCGGAGCAAAATAGTTTTTGCCCGCCCTCTATCTCTATAATTGTCAATTGTTAATTTACAAAGTAACCCCCGTTTTGAAGATTGCGATTTCCTTGTACCCTTTCTTCTCGTTGTTCACGAATTCACCACTTGCCACCTGGATAATGTAATCGATAAACCGTTCGCAAGTCTTTTCCATCGGCTCGTTTTCCACGATAACTCCTGCATTGAAATCAATCCATCCCGGTTTGTTCTTTGCCAGTGTGGAGTTGGTGGAAATCTTCATGGTCGGCACATACGTTCCGAATGGTGTGCCACGTCCTGTGGTGAACAATACCATGTGGCAACCGCAGGAGGCCAGTGCTGTTGCTGCCACCAGGTCATTTCCCGGAGCTGACAACAAATTCAATCCTTTTACTTTCAGACGTTCACCATACGGCAACACACCTTCTACGTAGCTTTTGCCACATTTCTGGGTGCATCCCAAGGCTTTGTCCTCCAAAGTTGAGATACCGCCCGCCTTGTTTCCCGGAGACGGATTTTCACCTACCGGTTCGCCATGTGAAAGGAAGTATTCCTTGAAGTCGTTAATCAGTTTCACAGTTTCTTCAAATAATTCCTTGTTGCGGCAACGGTTCATCAATATGGTCTCTGCACCGAACATTTCCGGAACTTCCGTCAATACGCTCGTACCACCTTGTGCCACCAGGAAATCGGAGAACATACCCAACAGTGGATTGGCTGTGATACCGGAGAAACCATCCGATCCGCCACACTTTAAGCCTACTCGCAATTCACTCAGGGGTACATCCACACGTTCGTCCTTGCTGGCTTTTTCATACAGCTCCCGCAACAGTTTCATACCTTCTTCGTACTCATCGCCTACTTTCTGCGTTACCATGAATTTTACACGGTCTTCGTCATATTCTCCCAGGAACTCACGGAACACATCCGGCTGATTGTTTTCGCAGCCTAAGCCCACTACCAGCACTGCACCTGCATTGGGGTGCAATACCATGTCCCGCAGGATTTTCTTAGTGTTTTCGTGGTCGTCTCCCAGTTGCGAGCAGCCATAGTTGTGCGGATATGCCATAATTGCATCTACTCCTTTGCCGCCGGTTTCCCGACGCAGACCTTCGGCCAGTTGGTTGATGATACCATTCACGCAGCCTACGGTCGGTATAATCCACACCTCGTTGCGAATTCCCACTTCGCCATTTTTACGGCGATAACCTTTGAATGTCAGGTTTTTGTGTGGAATATCCAGCGTAACGCTTGTCGGATTGTATGTATAGTCCAGCAGTCCAGCCAAATTTGTCTGGATATTATTCTCATTCATCCAATCCCCCTGTTTCTTAGTCGTGCGTGCATGACCGATAGGGTACCCATATTTAATGACGTTTTCGCCTTCTGCAAAGTCTTTCAATGCAAATTTATGTCCGGCGGGCACTTCCTCACTCAGAGTGATTTCCGTCCCGTCCACCGTGAGCTTTTCTCCTGCCGGCAGTGTCACGATAGCGACAGCTACATTATCTGCAGGGTTGATTTTAAGGTACTTAGTTTCCTGTCTCTTATACACATCTGACGCTGCCGACGACGGAGAGAGTGTAGATC
>ENA-UAOK01001488-UAOK01001488.1-human-gut-metagenome-genome-assembly--contig:-NODE-1488-length-10214-cov-5.884536_pt1 | contig 10214 bp, 10 predicted proteins | sample MGYA00243467_ERZ654553 | MGnify/ENA primary metagenome ERZ654553 (study PRJEB26926, sample SAMN06164886) | human gut metagenome | biome: ENVO:00009003; feature: ENVO:2100002; material: ENVO:00002003...
ATCATGCCTTGGATGATGGGCTTGCCAAAGCTCACGACATCATCGTTGTAGATGGCGGTTCGGGCTGCGAGGAGGCAGTCGGTAAAGTCCATATGGGTCTTGCCAAAGAGTTTGATGGCAAGGGCGATAACGGTGGGCTCGTCGACCATGACGTCATCGAGCAGCTTGGTCATGGCCGTCGCAATCTCCACGCGCGGGACCTTGTAGACGTCGCGCAGCGTAACGGCGACGCGTGTGATGATCTCGGGGTAGACGCGAGCGGTGCGCGTGGCGATGACCTTGGCGGCGCGCGGTGACAGGACCTCGTCGTCGTTAAGCAGGTAGTGCAGGATGACGGTCTCGTCGATGATGGTGCTACTCATGGATATCTACTTCCTCGGGACCCAAAACCGACTCATCGCTTTCTGTGGCTAGGTATTCAATCCAGGCATTGCGCTCCTCGGCGCGGCGATTGGGGTCACCATATGCTTTGAGCGATCCATAGGCGGCGGTGCCGTCCTTTGAGCGCACGGCGACCGGCTGAAAGGGGAGCTTGCGCATCAAAATGCTTTGCGCGACAAATAAGCGGACAGCCTCGGCGAGCGATGTGCCCATGGCATCGTAGAGATGCTCGGCATGCTGCTTGTCTTCCTCGCGAATGCGCACCTGCAGGATGGCTCTTTTTTGAGTCGATGACATCACTGGCCCCCTTAATGAGCGTGCAATATAGTCGGTCAAATGCGGCATGTGCCGATACATCAGCATCTTATAACGATTACTTTATTTCACTCAAGTAGATAACCATAAACACGAATACAAGCGTAGTACATCCAAAATGAGAGCGCATAAAAATCTCTGAGGTGTACGCATGTAATACACTCACCTTTATAGCTTCTAGAGAATAATTCCAACCTGCCAAAACCCCTGCAATACACCCGTATTGCAGGGCCTATGCTCAAGTTTGCCCCCTGCAACTGCGTATATTTAACCTGTATATCGTTGGAGAAACTCTACCGAGTGCATGTTTCGCCGCATGCATTCGATTCGTCGATGCCAGGCCACGGGCGGCTTGGGTCAATGTCGACAGGGTCTCTCCGGCAAGGGATTCAGGAGGGAGTGAACAACATGGGTAATAAGCGAGTCGTAGCCGATTCTTCGCGCTGCATCGGGTGTCAAACCTGCATGGCGGCGTGTATCGAGGCGCACGACATCCCCGGTAACATCGCCGCGCCGCGCCTGCGCGTGACGCGTACGTACGAGATCTCCGCACCGGTGGCTTGCCATCACTGCGAGGATGCCCCGTGCGCGAAGGCCTGTCCTACGGGCGCCTTGTTCTTTGATCCAAAGAACCATCGCATCGGCGTCAACGAGGACAACTGCATCGGCTGCAAGAGCTGCGTCATGGCATGCCCCTTTGGTGCCGTGAGCGTGGCGACCACGCAGGTCCCCGTCTTGATGGGTGACGTGCGCGTGGGTTCGCAGACTAAGAGCTTCGTGCTCAAGTGCGACCTGTGCGTGGACCGTCCCGGCGGTCCGGCGTGTGCCGAGGCGTGCCCGACCAAGGGCCTCACCCTGGTAGACGAGGAACGTTTGGCGGAGCTGACTGCCGAGCGTGCCCGCGCCACCATCGAAAACGAGGCGTAAGCGTCGGGCGACAGGCCCAATGATTGTCAAATAAGTACCGAGTATTCGGTAGCAGAGAAAGGAAGGAGGGTGTCATGGAGAAGCATAAAGTGATCTGCCCGTACTGCGGCGCCGGTTGCCAGTTTAACCTCTTGGTCCAAAACGGCCAGGTCGTGGGTACCGAACCGCTCAACGGCATCACCAACCAGAGCGAGCTGTGCCTTAAGGGCATGAGCGGCTACGACTTCATCAACGACACCAAGATCTTGACTCCTCGCGTACTGCACCCGATGATCCGCCGCACCAAGGGCGCGGATCTTGAGCGCGTAAGCTGGGACGAGGCACTGGATTTCACCGCATCTAAGATGCAGGCCATAATTGACGAATATGGTCCTAACGCTGTCATGACCACCGGCTCTTCGCGAGGCGGCGGCAATGAGGCGAACTACGTCATGCAGAAGTTTACGCGTGCGTGCATCGGCACCCACAGCGTAGACAACTGCGCCCGTACTTGACACGGCCCTACTGTCCTCGGTCTGATGGACACGGTTGGTTCAGGTTGCATGTCATGCTCCATCCCCGGTATGGAGGATGCGGGCTGCATTTTCCTCTTCGGCTATAACCCTGCCGATTCGCACCCCATCGTCGCAAGGCGTATCGTGCGAGCCAAAGAAAAGGGTTGCAAGATCATCGTCGCCGACCCGCGCCATATCGAAACCGCGCGTATCGCCGATCTCTACCTTCCGATCAAGAACGGTTGCAATGTTGCGTTCCTCAACGCCTTTGCCAACTGTCTGGTCAACGATGGCCTCTACGACAAGGAATTCGTCGCCGAGCACACGAACGGCTTTGACGAGTGGTGGGAGACCATCAAGAATTACACTCCCGAATCCGTACGGGACATCACGGGTGTCGAGCCCGCGTTGATCCACCAAGCTGCCGAGATGTACGCCACGGCGAAGCCTTCTGCCATCATTGGTTGGGGCATGGGCGTATGTCAGCAGAAGCAGAACCTGAAGACGGTGCACACCATCGCCTCCATCGCCTGCGTTGCCGGCCAGATCGGCAAACCCAATTCCGGCCTCGCGCCCGTGCGTGGCCAGAATAACGTCCAGGGCTCCTGCGATATGGGCATGCTGCCCAACCTGTACCCTGGCTACCAAAAGGTCACTGACCCGGCAGTGCGTGCCAAGTTTGCCAAGGCTTGGGGCGTGCCCGAGGAAAAGCTCCCGCTCGAGGAGGGCTACAAGCTCACCGACCTGGGTCACCTGGTCGACGAGGGCAAGGTGCACTGCTTCTACAACTACGGCGAGGACCCGGTGCAGACCGAGCCCGATTCGGCCGGTATGCGCAAGACGCTCTCCGAGCTGGATCTGTTCATCTGCCAGGACATCTTTATGACGCAGACGACCATGCTCGCCGACGTCATCCTGCCTGCCACCTCTTGGGGCGAGCACGAGGGTGTCTTTACCGCATCCGACCGTAGCTTCCAGCACTTTGACGCGGCCGTTCCGCCCAAGGGCGAGTGCCGTCACGACTGGGAGATCTTCGCGGACCTGTCCACGCGTATGGGCTATCCCATGCACTACGACAACACCGAGCAGATCTGGAACGAGTGCATTAGCCTGTGCCCCAACTTTGTGGGCGCGACCTACGAGAAGATGGCTCCCGAGGGCGGCTACGCCCAGTGGCCCGTCAAGAGCACCGATGTGAACGACCACGGTACGCCCGACATGTTCGCTGGTGGCAAGTTCACCACCAAGGACGGCCGCGCCAACCTGATGGCGCACGACTGGGAGGCGCCCTCCGAGCTTCCCGACGATGAGTACCCGCTCATCCTGTGCACCGTCCGCGAGGTCGGCCACTACAGCTGCCGCTCGATGACCGGCAACTGCAAGACGCTGGCGCTGCTTGCCGACGAGCCCGGCTTTGTCCGCATGAATCCCGCGGACGCCCAGGCGCGCGGCATCAAGAATGGCGACATCGTCTCGATTCACAGCCGCCGCGGCCAGGTATACAGCCGTGCCGACGTGAGCGATCGCATCAACAAGGGCACGGTCTACATGACCTACCAGTGGTGGATCGGCAAGTGCAACGAGCTGACCATTCACAAGGTCGACCCGGTCTCGCATACGCCCGAGGACAAGTTCTCCGCCTGCCAGGTCGACGCCATTGCCGACCAGGTTTGGGCAGAGGGCGAAGTCGAGCGTCAGTACACCGAGCTCAAGCAGGCTCTGGTGGACGCCGCCGCTCCCCAAGACGTTGAGCCCGGCGCCGCCAAGTTCGACGACGAGACGCACGTGAACCAAATCGTGTAGTCCCGTTCTCGTTGGCTATTTGGGCCGGGCGTCCCGTACGTTCGGGAGCCCGGCCCGTTATTTTGAAAGGAAGTGGGGATGAACCGCTTCATCGACATCAACCCGGAGAGGTGCATCGGCTGCGGAACATGCCAGTCCGCCTGTGCCGACGCCCACCGGATGCAGGGTCTTCAGGATACGCCGCGCTTGGCGCTCGTGAAGACCGGCGGTATTTCGGCCGCCCTTGCCTGCCACCATTGCGAGGGTGCCCCCTGCGCCGAGGTTTGCCCGGTGAATGCCATCGAGCACGATGGCGATCGCATCCACGTCAAGGAGCAGGAGTGCATCGGGTGCAGGCTGTGCGCCATCGCGTGCCCCTTCGGAGCCATCCATCCCGATGGCACGTCTATCGCCGGTGTCGCAGGCATGTGCGACCCGACGCCTTCGTATCCTAAGTCCCTGAGCAGCCTGCTTACGTGGGCTCCTGGTCAGTACACCTGCGCTGTCAAGTGCGACCTGTGCGCATTCGATCCGGACGGCCCGCATTGTGTGGCGGCGTGCCCTACCAAGGCGCTGACCGTCATGGGTGGCGCGGCCGATCGCGAGCTCGACGAGGCCAAGCGCCTGCGCTCGATCGAAAACGGTCCGGTCGTCGACGTTACCGCTGTGGCCCAGGGCCTGTCCGAGAAAGCAGAAGGGAGCGTAAACAATGGATAGCATGACGCTGTTTATCGCATCGCTTGCCGTCTCGTGCATCGGTGCGCTCGCCTCGGTTCTGCTGATCAAGGCCGATAACGCCGCCAAGACCGCCGGCTGCCTAATCGGCGCCGTCGCCGCGGTGCTTTCGTTTGTGGCCGGTATCCAGGCCGTGCTGGGCGATGTCACGTCGGTCGACACCATCGTGTTCTTCCCGTTTGCCCATTTCCAGCTGCTGCTCAACCAGCTGTCCGGCCTGTTCGTGGCGCTCATCTCGGTGCTCGCGTTTGCCGGCTCGATCTACGGTCTCAACTACTTTGATGAGTACCCGGGCAAAAAGGGCCGCGCCGGCTTCTTCTTTAACACCTTTGTGGCGTCCATGATGCTCGTCATCACCGCCGACAACGTGTTTTGGTTCCTGGTCGCCTTTGAGCTCATGTCGCTGACCTCGTACTTCCTGGTCGTGATCGAGGAGAACGAGAACTCCATCCATGGCGGTTGGCTCTACTTTGTGATCGCGCACGTGGGCTTTGTGCTCATCATGGCGAGCTTCCTCACCATGACCAACTTCGCCGGTGGCTCGTTTGCCTTTGCGGATTTCCGCGCTACGCAGTTTAGCCCCGCGGTCGCATCCGTGTGCTTTGTGCTCGCCTTCTTTGGCTTTGGCGCCAAGGCCGGTATCATCCCGCTGCACGGCTGGCTGCCCAAGGCGCATCCCGAGGCGCCGTCCAACGTGTCGGCCCTCATGTCCGGCGGCATGATCAAGATCGGTATCTTCGGCATCCTCAAGGTGGGCCTCGACCTGCTCTCCGCCTCGGGCGTTCAGGTCTGGTGGGGCCTTATGGTCATGGTCTTCGGTGCGATCTCGTCGGTCCTCGGCGTGGCCTTCGCCCTGCAGGAGCATGATATCAAGCGCCTGCTGGCCTATCACTCCGTCGAGAACATCGGCATCATTCTGCTCGGCGTCGGCGCCTCCATGGCCGCTATGGCGCTCAACTCGGTCGGCATCGCCGTCCTGGCTCTGATGGCCGCCCTCTACCACACGTTTAACCACGCGATGTTTAAGGGCGAGCTGTTCTTGGGCGCCGGTGCGCTGCTGTACTCCACGGGTACGCGCAATATGGAGAAGATGGGCGGCCTGTTCCGTCGTATGCCGGCTACGGCCATCTGCTTCCTTATTGGCGCGCTTGCCATCTCGGCCATCCCGCCCTTCAACGGCTTTGTGTCCGAGTGGTTTACCTACCAGTCGCTCTTTAACGCTGCCATGCAGGGCGACAAGACCGTCATGATCGTGGCCGTGTTCGCTGCCGTCGCGCTTGCCATTACCGGCGCGCTGGCTGTCACATGCTTCGTCAAGGCCTATGGCGTCTCCTTTGCCTCCGCGCCCCGCTCCGAGGCCGCGGCCAATGCCAAGGAGGTTCCCGCCCCCATGGTGTTTGCGCAGGGCCTGCTCGCGACCATCTGCGTCGTGCTGGGCATTGGCGCTCCCGTGATCGCGCCCGTGCTGGTCGATGTCGCTGCGTCCGTGCTGCATCCGTACGGTGGCGTGTTTGCCGCCGAGGGCATGGAGCTCATGAACCAGTACTCCGGCGCTGCCACCTCCACGCCCGCGATCGCTATTGCGCTCGTGGTGCTCGTCGGCCTTGCCTGCGGTTATCGCAAGCTCAAGACCGTCGGCAAGGTGCAGAAGTCCCAGCCGTGGGCATGCGGCTATGCTCCCAACGAGCATATGCCCGTCGTGGCCACGACCTTTGCCTCCGAGGTGTCCTGGTTTATGCAGCCGCTCTACACGCTGCGCGACCGCTGCACGGCCGTCTGCTGGTCCATCGCGCACTTCTTCCAGAAGCTCACCGGTGTGGCCGAGGCTGTGGAGCCCGTACCCGACAAGGTTCTCGTCGATGCCCCGCATAAGGGTGTCGAGAAGCTCGCCGACCTCGCGACTAAGCTCGAGGGCGGCAGCTACAGCATCTATATCTGCTACATCGTCGCGGCACTCGTGGTGTTCCTCGTGCTCGCCGTGCAAATGGGTTAAGGAGGGGAGAGCATGAACAACATCGTACTTGCCGTTCTGCAGGGCGTGGTCGTTATGGCCGTCGCGCCGTTCTTCTCCGGTCTCGGCCGCGTGATCCGCGCCAAGATGCACAACCGTCGCGGCCCCAGCATCATGCAGGACTACCGCGACCTGGCCAAGCTCTTTGCGCGCCCCGAGTCCCAGAGCGAGGATGCGAGCTTTGCGCTGCGCATCATGCCGCCGCTGTTCTTCGCCGTCGCCTTTATGCTCGCGATGGGTCTGCCGCTCTTTACGGCACAAAGCCCCATCCCGGTCTTTGGTGACGCCATCACCATCATGTATAGCCTGGCGCTCGCCCGCTTCTTCTTCGCCCTCTGCGGTGTGGATTCGTCCAACGCCTACGCCGGTATCGGCGGCGTCCGCGAGCTGCTCATGAGCGTGCTCATCGAGCCGTCCATGCTGCTGGCGCTGTTTGCCGCCGCCCTGGTGTGTGGCTCCACCGACATCGCCACTATGGGTCAGCACATCATGACGGGCGCCATCGACGCGCCGGTCGCCGTGATCCTCGCCGGTATCGCCTTTGCGATTGCCTGCTACATGGAACTCGGCAAGCTGCCGTTTGATCAGGCCGAGGCCGAGCAGGAGCTTCAGGAAGGTCCGCTCGCCGAGCTTTCCGGCCCGTCGCTCGCCATGGCCAAGCTTGCCATGTCCATGAAGCAGGTCCTGGTCGTCGCTTGGTTCTGCGCGATCTTCGTCCCCTGGGGCGAGCCCGCGACCGTGGGCGCCGCCGCCGTTCTGGGCGCAGTCATCTTCCTGGTGAAGTGCCTTATCGACTTTGTCGTGTGCGGCGTGATCGAGAACTCTTGCTCGCGCTCGCGTTTTAAGGTGCTTGGCAATCAGACCTGGGCCGTCGTGGGCATCGCCGTGCTGGCGTTTGTCTTCGTGGTCGTCGGCGTGTAGGAGAAGGGAGAAACAATGTCATTTGCAGTCAGTCTGTCCCTTCTCGGCTTGGTCGCTATCGCGGCCCCGATGGTGGCCTCGGTGCTCGTCGCCCTGTTCCCCCGTCCGTACGCCAAGTGGTTCAGCGTTTTGGGTGCCGCCGTCTCGACGGTCTGCACCATCGCCCTCGCCGCGAATTTCGCTGGCGCCGGCATGCCCGACACGCAGGTCCCCCTGATCTCGTTTGGGCAGACCCTCGTTATGGGATTCACCTTCGATCGCATGAGCACGCTGCTCGCACCCGCCTTTGTGGGTATCGGCCTGCTTGTCGTGATCTATTCGATTCCCTATATGAGCGAGAATAACCGTGAGCATCCCGACGCGCCGCGTCGTCGCTTCTACGCGTACCTCGCGACCTTCATCGGCGCCATGGCCGGCCTCGTGTACAGCTCGACTCTTTTGGGCCAGCTCGTGTTCTTTGAAATCACGGGTGCGTGCTCTTGGGGCCTCATTAGCTACTACATGTCGCCTACGGCCAAAAAGGCCGGCATGAAGGCCCTGATCATTACGCATATCGGTGCGCTCGGCCTGTATCTGGGCGCCGCCATCGTGTTTGCCCACACCGGCACCTTTGCCATCACCGCGATTGCCGGCCTCGACGCCAAGCTCAAGGCTATCGTCCTTTTGCTCGTGCTGTTTGCGGCCTGGGCCAAGTCCGCACAGGTTCCCATGTACATGTGGCTGCCTTCGGCCATGGAGGCGCCGACGCCTGTTTCGGCCTACCTGCATGGCGCCTCGATGGTTAAGGTCGGTGTGTGTGTTCGCGCGTGCACTCGTCTCTGCCGGCGAGATTCCCGAGATCGTGGGCTGGGCCGCCATTATCGACGCCATGGTCACCATGCTCTTTGGTTTCCTTATGTACCTGCCGCAAAAGGACATGAAGCGCCTGCTGGCCTTCTCCACGATCGCCCAGCTCTCCTACGTGTTCTTTGGTCTGGGCCTTTCGGTCTTTGGCAGCCAGCTGGCCTTTGACGGCGCCGTGTGCCACATCTTTAACCATGCCTTCGCCAAGACCCTGTTCTTCCTGATCGCCGGTTCGTTCTCCTTTACGCTCGGCACGCGTATGCTGCCCAAGCTTCGCGGCATCGTAAAGAAGTACCCGATCTCGGGCGTGGGCTTTGGTGTCGCGGCGCTCGCCATTGCCGGCGTGCCGCCCATGAACACGTTCTTCTCGAAGTTCCAGATTATCGCCGGCGGCTTTTCTGTGGGTGCCGGTAACGTTGCGATCCTGGTGCTCGTGTGCATCATGGTCGCCGAGACCGTCGCCACCTTCGCCTGGTTCCTCAAGTGGATGGGCTATTGCCTGCCCGGCGAGCCGAGCGAAGAGGTCGCTGCGGGAGCCCCGCTTCCCCGCGCGATGGCGTTCGTGTTCATCGTGCTCATCATCATGGTTATCGTCAGCGGCCCGCTTTCGGCCAGCTGGATCGGTTAGGAGGTAGAACGACATGGGTTATTCGATCGTCAACATCCTTGGCGGCCTTCTGATCGTCACGTCCACCATGGTGGTTGTCTCCAAGAACATCAAACATGCCATCAACTGGTATGCGGTGCAGTCGCTGGTGCTCGTGGGACTGCTCGCTACGCTCGGTGCCACCACCGGTGCGCAGGAGCTGCTTATGTGGGCTGGATCTGCCTTTATCACCAAGGTCGTCCTGGTCCCTTACATCCTCAACCGCGCATATAAGAAGATGGGCGAGCCGAGCGACGCATCGCTCAAGGCCGGCCTTAAGCCCGCGTGGGCCATTTGCATCATCGCCGTGGAGGTCGCGATCTGCTTTGCTGTCGTGACGCAGATCAGCCTGCCCACGGCCGAGGTCGCAACGCCTGCGCTCGCTATTAGCTTCGCTCACTTCTTCGTGGGCCTCACCTGCATCATCTCGCAGCGCAACATCATGAAGCAGATCTTTGGATACTGCCTTATGGAAAACGGCAGCCACGTGACGCTCGCGCTTTTGGCTCCCACCGCTCCCGAGATCATCGAGATCGGTATCGCCACCGACGCCATCTTTGCCGTTATCATCATGTCCATCGTCGTGCGTCGCATTTGGGACGACTCCCACTCGCTCGATGCGCGCGACCTGTCCGAGCTGAGGGGGTAGTCCATGGAAACGTTGATTCTCGCCCTGCTCGCGACTCCTTTGGTGTTCTCGCTGGTCATGGCGTTTTTGCCCAAGAACACGTCCTATAACGTGTTTGCCGGTCTCAACCTGGTCTCCGTCGCAGCCGTCCTGGTGCTGTCGATTGTGACGGCCGGTGACGTCCTTATGAGCGGCGACACCGCGAGCGCTCTTGGCCTGTGGCTCCACCTCGATTCGCTGGGCGCCATCTTTGTGCTGCTCATCGGCTTTATCGGTTTTCTTACGGGGCTGTTCTCGCTGCCCTATGTAAAGGCCGATATCGAGGAGGGCTCCATGCCCGCCGAGCGCGCCAAGCAGTATTTTGCGCTGTTTAGCCTGTTTGTGTTCACCATGCTGCTCGCGTGCCTGTCCAACAATATGATCCTCACGTGGGCCGCCGTGGAGGCAACCACACTTTCCACCCTGTCTCTTATACACATCTCCGCGCCCACGAGACAGGCAGAAACCTCGTATGCCGTCTTCTGCTTGAAA
>ENA-UAOK01001500-UAOK01001500.1-human-gut-metagenome-genome-assembly--contig:-NODE-1500-length-10140-cov-7.468220_pt1 | contig 10140 bp, 9 predicted proteins | sample MGYA00243467_ERZ654553 | MGnify/ENA primary metagenome ERZ654553 (study PRJEB26926, sample SAMN06164886) | human gut metagenome | biome: ENVO:00009003; feature: ENVO:2100002; material: ENVO:00002003...
AAGATAAAAATACCGTACATCAGACTGGATTTTCGAATCGTTAGACAGTCTGACGCACGGTGGTGTGAGAGGACGGCGGTTAATCACCGTCTCCTACTCGATTGCATTTCATGTTGCCTCAACCAAACATCCGGAACGATCTTCAGGGAAGGCTATCTCTTTTGACTGTAATATACCCAAATCTGCTGAAAAAGTCAACAAAACTCAGTATAATTCACGGGTCGGATGAAGAAAAATGTGGTATAATTTCCAAAGAGTTTTACAAGGGAGTAATTGACAAGCTATGAAAATGAAACATAACAGATTTCAGAAACGTTTGATAACACAATTGTCACTATGGCTGGTACTGCTATTGACATTTACCGGCTGTGCGGAAAGCACCGTCACGCCGCAGGATAATACCTATACGATAGAGCAGCCGGCGACGATCCCCTACGAATTGCTGGAAGCATCGGAGACTGCAGCATCGGAACCTGAATCCGGACAGCCACAGGAAAACGCTTCGGATACACAAGAATCGCAGCAGGTCACATCTGCAACAGATGCTTCGACAGGAGAGGGCACGTCAGCATTTTCCCTCCGGGAGATTCCGGCATACTCCGGCACACCTTATACAGAAGTCAATGGCAACAAACCTTATTTCACAGAAGCAGATCTGACTACACAGTCCTTCGAGACATACAGCGAGCTGGACAGCCTGGGGCGCTGTGGCGTGGCATATGCCAACGTAGGACAGGATCTGATGCCGACAGAACCGAGAGGGGAGATCGGAGCCGTGAAGCCTACCGGATGGCATCTGGTGAAATACGATAACGTGGACGGAAAATACCTATACAATCGCTGCCACCTGATCGCCTACATGCTGGCGGCGGAAAACGCCAATCCGCAGAACCTGATCACAGGAACCAGATATCTCAACGTGCAGGGAATGCTATCTTTTGAGACGAAAGTCTGCGATTATGTCAAAAATACAGGGAATCATGTCCTGTACCGTGTCACTCCCATATTTGACGGGGATAACCTGCTGGCAGACGGTGTCCTCATGGAAGCCTATTCTGTGGAAGATGTCGGAGAGGGAATCCAATTCTGTGTATTTGCCTACAATGTGCAGCCGGGGATCGGTATTGATTATGCTACCGGGGATAACTGGGCAGAGAGCAACGCGGCATCCCAGGAAGCGGCAGCACCCATTGTGATAGAAACACCGACACAACAACCCCAGACAGACACTACGATGCAGATCACACCGGAACCGTCAGTGCCACAGGAATCACAGGAAACTACCTACGTACTGAATACCAACACCATGAAATTCCACTATCCGTCCTGCTCCAGCGTGGATCAGATGAAGGAGAAAAACAAAGAGATATATACCGGCAGCAGAGAAGATGTCATCAATATGGGATATGTTCCCTGCAAGCGGTGTAATCCATAATAATTGCATAATTCATAACGCATAATCCATAACATAGAAAAAGAACCTTCGAGCCAGTTGCGAGGGTTCTTTTCGTTCTCACATAAAAAAGGTAACACATGTATAAGTGTGTTACCTTTTTGAGATCATCAGATTTGAATTTCTTGAAAGATTTTGTCCCTGTCTTCCTGTTCTATTCCCAGATAGCGTTTTGTTACTTCATAGGACGAGTGATTATAGATACTTACAAGCAGTGCCGGAGAGACTCCCTGCCGCCATGCCTGATAACCGAAAGTCTTTCGTAGCGAATGGCAGCAGATAACCCCGGGGATTTGATAATAATTCGCCGCTGCTTTTACGATTCGAAATGCCTGCACTCTGCTGATGGGCTCTCTTTTATTCGAATGTGAAAATAGATAATCCTCCGGGAGTGGTTTGCGTCCCTGTTCAATTAACTGTCTCTGATACGTCTGAAGTATCTGCACGATGTTTTGATTGATATAGATACTGGAATGCTTTCCGGTCTTTTGCTCCACAAGGCAGATATGCTCACTATATTTATCCCATTCGAATAAATAAACATCCCGCCAGCGTAATCCCAACAGATCAGAGATTCGTAACGCCGTATTTAACCCCAGAATAACCAAAAGCTGATTTCTTGCATTGGGACGAACTTCCCGATAATACCGTTTTAAATTTTCCAGATCCTTGTGGTTTCGAATTGGTTGTGCTGTGTTCATGATTTTTCCTCCTGAATTTTTATACCTGTTATGGTTCCAATATTGTATCTACTTATAGTATCATTCTCCGCAGGTTATCAAATTATCCGATGATTTTTTTACTTGCATTTAGGTGCAGAATATGCTATTGTATTTGCACAGAAATTTTTCTGATATCAAAATCAATTCTTAGTTATTTCAAATATGATTTGTCCGGGTACTTCACCACTGATTTCACTGAAAAAACGGTAAGATGATGTTTTTTGCATGGGAAATTATACGCTTGAGGCTTATTTATTAAGCTTTTATTTTGCTGACAGGATAGCTGCCTGAACAAATACTGCAATGGGAGTGATGTCTGATACTTGCTTATCATTGTAATAAGCATAAATTTACAAATATAAGATTGTTCCTAATTTAGTAACGTGATAATATTATTTTAGAAAACGGAGGTTCAATGACAACAAAAGAAAATAATAATTGTGTAACGCAAGATAAGAGGGTCATCGAAAAGATTGTGTGCAATCTTACTTTATTCGACGATGACCTGATGAGCAGGGTTTTTGATCAGAATATTGAAGCTACAGAATTGTTACTGCGAATTGTTCTAGGGCGAAATATCAAAGTGACCAGTGTAACGGGGCAGGATGAATTAAAGAATCCGAAAGTGAGTGGCCGCGATATCATCCTTGATGTTCATGCTTTGGACGAAAATGGCGAAGAAATGGATGTCGAGGTACAGGCAAATTCGAAGGGAGCACATGTAAAACGTGCCCGATACCACAGCAGCATGGTTGACTCTCGAATGTTGAAAGCCGGACAGGATTTTCAAGAGATCAAGGATTCTTATGTAATCTTCATCTATAAACATGATAAATTTGAAAGAGGATTACCGATTTATCATGTGGATCGTTATATAAACGAATTGCAAGAGCCGTTTGCCGATGGATCTCATATTATATATGTAAATGGTAATTATAAGGGTGATGATGAAATCGGTCGGCTTATGAAAGATTTTCATCAGGTAGATCCCAGTAAAATGCATTATTCGGAATTAGCTCGCAGTGTGAGCCATCTTAAAGGTACAGGAGGACAGGAAAATATGTGTGAGGCAGTACAAAAATATGCAGAAGAATATGCAAAGGAATATGCAGCAAAAGAAAAATCTGTTTCTGTAAAAAATCTTATGCATAATATGAAACTCAATCTGGATGAGGCATTAAATGCTTTAGGGATTCAGGGAGACGAAAGAGAATTAATAATAGCACAATTGCAGGAGCAGCAATAATCTTATTCTGAATTACGGTTAAAGTATTATTGCAATTATGTGTGTGAATGGACGTTAATACATTTGTAATATATTTTCGATTTTGGGGTTAAGTTTCTAATTTCAGAACCGATATACATTGTGAAAGCAAAAAGGTAACACACTTATACATATGTTACTAATCACGATAACTATTTCCAAAACAGCAACGTATAAGGAAATAACAGATTCAAGGAGGAATTGCCATGCTGAGATTATCGGTAAGAGATGAAGAGTTTCTGATGATAGGAGACGATGTAAAAATTGTGTTTTTGGGAAGCAGCGGAGGACAGACACGTATCATGATCGACGCCCCCAAGGATGTAAATATCGTACGAAGCAAGGCTATCGAGAAACGGATCCAGGATCCGGAGCTTCTGGCGACGATCCCGAAGTACTATAAGAATCCGGAAGGCGCAGCCAGGAAGAAAAAATCCAATGTCGTTATTGTGCAGAACAAGTAACAGGGAATAGGTGGAACCAAAGATGCTAACTATGCGGAATCCTAGGGCCGCAGGTAACTCATTAACCACACACCGCAGATAAACGGATGTATCTGCAACACTTTTTACACATGGAGGTAAATTATTATGGTAGTACAACACAACTTAACAGCAATGAACTCTAACAGAATGTTAGGCTTAACCACAGCATCCCAGGCAAAGTCCACCGAGAAGCTGTCTTCCGGATACAAGATCAACCGTGCAGCTGATGACGCAGCAGGCCTGTCCATCAGTGAGAAGATGAGAAAGCAGATCAGAGGTCTGACACAGGCTTCCCTGAACGCACAGGATGGTATCAGCGCAGTACAGACCGCTGAAGGCGCCCTGAACGAAGTTCAGGATATGCTGCAGAGAATGAACGAGCTGGCTGTAAAGGCAGCTAACGGAACTATGTCTGAGAATGACAGAACTTATATCCAGAATGAAGTAGATCAGCTGACCACTGAAATTGATCGTGTTGCTGAGACCACCAAGTTCAATGAGACCTATCTGTTGAAGGGTGATACCGGAGCAGCTAAGGATACAAATTTCCAGTATAAAGAGGCAGACGTTACCACACAGGATCTTTTCTATGTAAAGGATGGCAAGGTTCAGACTCTGGCAAAAGGTTCCTACAAAGACAAGGTTGATATTGCAACTTATGATTACTATACCAGTAAAGATGGTGTGCAGGTCGGACAGAAGATTGCGACAGCTGATCATGATACCTATGCAGATACTGCAAAAGTAAATGTTATTACTGATGATGTATACACCAAAGACGGTGAGGGAAACTTTGTGTCTGCAAAGGGTACTGAAAAGGATGCAACGGGTAACGTGAAATATTATACACTTACTAAAGGTCAAGATGGTCTTTATGAAGCTGCGGAAAAGGCAAATCCTACCACAACTCAGTATGATAAAGTAAAGACTGGAGTAACTGTTTATGATAAGGATGGTAATGCATTTGCGGCAGGTGCTTTGGTAGATGATATTACAAAATACTATGCAAGTATTAAAAAAGGAATACTGGCAGGCGACAAGGTTGCAGACGTTGCAACTGTATCTACTAAGGGAATTACTCAATTTACAGACAAGGATGGCAATAAAATTGCAGCAAACGGATTAAGTAATTACATTGATAATGATGGAAAACTCAAGGCAAATTCAGGACTTTATATTAATGGTCAGGCTGCAACTCAGGATGATGTAGAAAAACTGGTAGATACTAATAAGAAGTATGATGCCGGAGCATTAACTTTGAAGCTTCATGTTGGTGCAGATGCAACAGATAACAATCAGATTTCTGTAGATATTGATGCGATGAGCGCAGAAAGACTTGGTGTTCAGAATTTGAAAGTTGATGGCGCAGATGATACTAATGCCAAGAATGCGGTTGAAACAATCAAGGAAGCTATTCAGAAGGTATCCACCCAGCGTTCCGCACTTGGTGCAGTACAGAACCGTCTGGAGCACACCATCAACAACCTGGATAACGTAGTAGAGAATACCACCAGTGCAGAAAGCCAGATCCGTGATACCGATATGGCTACTGAGATGGTTAAGTACTCCAACAACAACATCCTGGCTCAGGCAGGACAGGCTATGCTGGCACAGGCTAACCAGTCCAATCAGGGTGTACTGTCTCTGTTACAGTAATCTTAACCACAGATCTGTCACAAATAGAATTACAATTAGTTGTGTAAAAACTAACATAAAAGGTTCCGCCGGATTTCTCCGGCGGGACCTTTTTGCCCTAAATAATCTGAAAATATCAGTAATTTGGCCTTTGGTAAAAATATACAAAAATCTATTCTGCAAAAATAGCCAATTTCGATACCTCAAATTTTGGATGCCCATTCCGCAGAAATTCATAGGAAAACGCCCTACGATACTTTATAATAAATATAGGTGTTGCCAAAACGGTAAGCGGTTCGCCTTTCGCCGGAATGGAAACATTTTGAGAACTTCCAGTATTATCGGAGGTGATACGAATAGGAAATTTAACGAAAGGTACATAAATGATAGAAACGAAAGCATTAAAAAGCAACCGCCCCTGCCAAGGAATAGGTCGCTTTTATAGAAACCATTAACTGAGGCGAACCGTTGCTGTACAGTAGTACTCTTTTTGGGTCTTTATGTTATCGTAATGGCATATTTGCGTCAACAGTTTTCGTATACTTGCAAACATTCTGCAAATGCTATAGACTAAGACTAGTTTCTATATCTATTTGAATCAGAACAAAGGAGTATATGTTATGTGTACAGCGGCAACTTATAGATCACAGGATTTTTATTTCGGCAGAACTTTTGATTATGAATTTAACTATGGGGAAGAGGTAACGGTAACACCACGCAATTATCCTTTTCCGCTACGGCATCAGAATGCCCTGACGGAGCATTATGCCATGATCGGCATTGCTCATATGGCAGGGGATTATCCTTTGTACTATGATGCAGTGAATGAGAAAGGACTCGGCATGGCGGGACTGAATTTCCCGGGAAATGCAGTATACAGCAAAGTGCAGACAGGTAAGGACAACATCGCCCAGTTTGAGTTCATCCCCTGGATTCTGGGGCAGTGTGCCAATGTGCAGGAAGCCAGAGTATTGTTATCCCATATCAATCTTGTGGATACGCCCTTTAATGAAAAATATCCGGTTTCTCCACTGCACTGGATTCTGGCAGACAAGGAAGAGGCCATTACGATCGAGTCTGTGCAGGAGGGACTGAAGATCTATGACAACCCGGTGGGAGTATTGACGAACAATCCCCCGTTTCCAATCCAGATGTTTCGTTTGAACGATTATATGTCCCTGTCTTCCGAATCACCGACAAACCGTTTTTCCGCAGATCTGAAGCTGAAGCCGTACAGCAGAGGCATGGGAGCCATGGGACTGCCCGGGGATCTGTCTTCTGCATCCCGTTTTGTACGGGTGGCATTCACGAAGATGAATTCCCTGTCCGGATTGTCTGAGTCGGAGAGCGTCAGCCAGTTTTTCCATATTCTGGGGAGCGTGGATCAGACCAGAGGATGCTGTCAGCTGGACAAAGGGGAGTATGAGATCACTATCTACACTTCCTGCTGCAATGCAGACAGAGGAATTTACTATTATACGACCTATGAAAATCATCAGATTACTGCAGTAGATATGTACCGGGAGAATCTGGACAGTGATCGTCCTGCCCATTACCCGCTGGTACAGGGAGAACATATTTTATTGCAGAATGCTGCAGCAGGAAGCGCGGAGGAAAACCAGTAATGGATGTACAGAAAGAACAGGAACAGCAAAACCGGACGGATCATGTAGTGTCCGGATTTGCATTCTATTCAGAGAAAGATGCCAGACTGGCAGAGCAGGAGAGACAGAAGATTGCTTATCTGGATAAGCGGATCGATCGGACAAATCTGGAGTCCGTACTGGTTATTTATAAAAAAGCATTGGATGACAGGGTGTTCCGCACTCCGGTAGGTTTGGAATACCTCAGGGAATTGCAGGGAGAACTGAAAGCAAAGCAGGATCTGTTGGGGGAAGAGATTCCGCCGATCCCTCTGTGGACGAACTTTGCGGACACCAGGGAAAAAACGTCTCCTGCCAGAAGAAGAATCAAACCGGCACCGGAAGAAAATAAAAATACGACGTTCCGGCTGTCTCTTATTATGAATATTGTGATGGTCATTGCAATTATTGCAATGTTTATCATCACGCTGAATTCCGATCAGCCCAATGTCCTGAATTATGAAAGAAATCTGCAGAACAAATATGCCACCTGGGAGCAGGAACTGACCCAGAGGGAGCAGACGGTACGGGAAAAGGAAAGAGAATTACATATAGAGACCGAAGTTTCACAAAATTGACATATTTACACGCTATAGTGTAAGTATTCAGGAAAGCCTCGAAGAGGTGATTTTGCGAATGGGGCTGAATAGTTACTATCTCAAGATAGGAAGGTGAGGGTGTATGGACAGACTGAAAGTACTGGTGGTGGATGATGAGAGCAGAATGCGCAAGCTGGTCCGGGATTTCCTGGTGAAGAGCAATTTTGATGTACTGGAAGCCGGTGATGGTGAGGAGGCACTGGATATTTTTTATAAAGAAAAAGATATCGCATTGATCATTCTGGATGTGATGATGCCGAAGATGGACGGATGGCAGGTATGCCGGGAAATTCGTGTCAACTCCAAAGTTCCGATCATCATGCTGACAGCCCGCGGAGATGAGCGGGATGAACTGCAGGGATTCCAGCTGGGAGTGGACGAGTATATTTCCAAGCCCTTCAGTCCCAAGATTCTGGTGGCCCGTGTGGAAGCGATCCTGAGAAGAACAAATCAGCTGGGACAGGAGGAAGCATTGACCTGCGGAGGCATTACCGTGGACAAGGAAGCCCACCGCGTGATCATTGATGGAAAAGATGTGGATCTAAGTTACAAGGAATTTGAACTCCTGACCTATTTTATGGAAAATAAAGGCATTGCCCTGTCCAGAGAAAAGATCCTGAACAATGTGTGGAACTATGATTATTTTGGGGATGCCCGTACCATAGACACACATGTGAAAAAACTGCGCAGCAAACTGGGCGAGGAAGGCAATCTCATAAAGACCATATGGGGCATGGGGTACAAGATGGATGAAACAGCGGAATAAAGAACAAAAGAGAAAAGTACATTCTATCAGGGGACAGCTTGCCTGGATCTTTATCGGCCTGATGATCGGTACGATCCTGCTGTGCCTGATGATCAACTATTTATTTCTGGGAAAAGTCTATATGCAGAGCAAACTGGATGTTATTCATGATGCTTACGGAACCATCAAGCAGGCAGCGGAGAGCGACAGCTATGACACGGAAGAATTTGCCAGAGAACTGGATGATGTGTGCAGAAGCTACAACATGACGGTATGCGTTATGGATGTGAATTCCAATATGAAATATGTGTCCATCAACGGCGGTGAGAGACTGGAAAACCGCCTGATCGGTTATGTATTTGGACTCAGCATACCTTTCAATGACCAGAGGGTGATCGAGAACGGCGATGATTATGTGATCAAGAGAACCGGACAGGAGGACAAGGAATATCTGGAAATCTACGGAAGACTGAATACCGGCATTTCTTTTATTATGCAGACACCTCTTTCCAGTATTCAGGAGAGTGCAAAGATCGCCAACCGCTTCTATGCCCTTGCAGGATGTCTGGGAGCAATGGCGGGTGGTATTATTATCTGGTTCGTCTCCCGGAGTGTGACCAAGCCGATCCTGGAACTGAATAATATTTCGGAACGGATGGTACAGCTGGATTTTGAGGCAAAATATCAGGGGAAGGCACATAATGAGATTGATCTGTTGGGAGAGAATATCAATAAGTTGTCCGATTCCCTGGAGAAAACCATTTCGGAACTGAAGACAGCGAACAATGAATTGCAACGGGACGTGGAGAAAAAAGAAGCCATTGACGAAATGCGCAAAGAATTTCTGGCCAATGTATCCCACGAACTCAAGACCCCCATTGCGCTGATTCAGGGTTATGCGGAAGGGCTGCAGGAGGAGATCAATGACGATCCCGAGAGCAGGCAGTTCTATTGTGATGTCATCGTGGACGAAGCAGCGAAGATGAACAACATGGTGAAAAAGCTTCTGACCCTGAACCAGCTGGAATTTGGTAATGATGTGGTGGCCATGGAGCGGTTCGACCTTACGGCGCTGGTGAAAAATTATATCCAGTCAGCGGCAATTCTGACAAAACAGCATGAGATTACTGTGCGGATGGAAGAGTATCCGCCGATCTATGCATGGGCGGATGAATTTAAAATAGAAGAAGTGTTCATGAACTTTTTCTCCAATGCGGTCAATCATTGTGAAGATGATAAGATCATCGAAGTGAAAATGGAACAAAAGGACGGCAAAGTACGGGTATCTGTATTCAATACAGGCAAACCGATCCCGGAGGACTCTATTCACCATATCTGGGAGAAGTTCTACAAGGTGGATAAGGCCAGAACCAGAGAATACGGAGGCAGCGGTGTGGGATTGTCTATCGTGAAGGCCATCATGGAATCCATGAACCAGCAATTCGGTGTGAACAATTACAACAACGGCGTGGAATTCTGGTTTGAGTTAGAGACAAAATAGTAAATATAAAGGATATATTTTAGATGTTCCGACAATAGACGATATAATCATTTTGCTCTACGATTCTGCTCTGCAAATCTCCCAAATTCAATC
>ENA-UAOK01001517-UAOK01001517.1-human-gut-metagenome-genome-assembly--contig:-NODE-1517-length-10085-cov-4.499801_pt1 | contig 10085 bp, 10 predicted proteins | sample MGYA00243467_ERZ654553 | MGnify/ENA primary metagenome ERZ654553 (study PRJEB26926, sample SAMN06164886) | human gut metagenome | biome: ENVO:00009003; feature: ENVO:2100002; material: ENVO:00002003...
TTATAACGCAGCCTGCTTTCTTTTGCCATTCTTTTTTTCATTATTTTAATATAAATTTGTTTTTTTCTCGTTTATTCATCTTTTATCTGATAATTCACTCTATCCGCGACCATGCACTTGAAAAGTATGATTTATATTCTTGCTTTCCATCTTCTACCCCAAGAATTTTTCCCGTCACATCATAACAAAAAACATCATGGATCAGCTGTTCCAGTTCGCATTCTTTTGCTCTTTGCAGCATTTACCTCGCATAATATTCTTCCCCGGTATCCAGGCAGATTGCCGCCAGTCTTCCATTGCTTTTCCCTGCTCCACAGTCGATCGCAATGTGATGGTTTGCTTTAAAAATATACCCTAGGCGGTTGTTCCCAAGGATATTCTGTGTCGGTGTATGCCGCTGACTACAATGATATCATTGAAATATGGAATTTCGTAATCAATCCGCGTCCATACCAGATCATCTACAGAATATTCTTCCAGATGTTTTGTTTCTGAAAAATGATCCAGTCCGGCATGCACCAGCCAATATTCCTGCCCATTAACAATTTCTTTTCCGTATGGGTGGAACGATTTCATATATTCTACTACCTGGTGCCGTTCTTCCTGCGGCAGTTTGCGAAAATCCTGGATTGTACTGGTACTGCCGTTCTGCGTCCAGTTGTCAAAATCCCGATACACCTTCGTCGGCAGTTTATCCAGAAAATTTCTCGAAACTTCCGGCACCAGAAGTTTGAGATTCGGCAGCGCCATAACTTCATGATTTCCTATGATCGGAATGATATTGGAATGTGCCATCATGTATTTCAGGATTTTCATTGGCTCTGGTCCACGATCGACTACATCGCCTAAGATATAAAGAGTATCTTCTTTCCGAATACCAATCTGCTCCAACAGCGTCAGAAACTGCTCATACTGTCCATGAATATCGCTCATCGCGTAAATCATCGATTCTTCTCCATTTCTCTTACCAGATCGCACAGCTCTTCTTCCCAATCACTGATTTCCGAATACCAGATACAACCATACACTCCGGGAAGCTTCATATTTCTGGATGAGCATACGATAACCTTTGTCTGTTTGCCCTGCTCCTGCAGGAGCTGAACCAGCTTTTCTCCCGCCTCCGTATCACTAACAGCTCCCTGCTTCATGGGATAATGCATATCTGTGATAATCAAATCGAACGGATCCCCAGTGTCTTCTGCATTCTTCAGCATCTGCAGACCATCCTCGACATTTGACACCAGTTCAATTTTAGCCACGCCACATTGGTTCAATACCTTGCGGATTGCATTTGCTTTGTAAACGCTGTCTTCAAAGTTCAGAACCTTCATTTATCCTCTTCCCCTCTCCTGTTTGTCATAGCCTATTCTACTTATTATAGGCGACATTTGTACAACGCTTTTTATTCTAAAAAAATTAATCTTGTCTGCCTTTCATGAAGTCATATTTTTGGTTCGCTTTTACGTTCTTTCAGAGCCCAGTTTATAGAAAAGCCCGAAAATAATGAAAAAAAGACAATGCTACAAAATGCGAATCGCAAGGAACAAATTTTAAAGCGTACCAGGGTACGACGAAAATCTGTGACACAGTAATTCACACTCTGTGGTACTGAATTTTTTGCATTCTTTTCGGGGTTGCTATAAATTTTATTTTCTACCTCCAAGCGCCTGATTGAATGTATCATAATTTAACGTATCATTTTTGCCGCAGAACACCGCATATTCTATCGTTTCAAAATAGGATGCATATTTTTCCTGTACGCTCCGAAATACCCGTGCTACAATTCTTGGCGGGTTGCAGAAAGCGCCGCAGCCAAACGCTCCTAAAATCAGAACTTCCGCTCCGTTCGATGCTGCCGCCTGAAAAACACGTTCCAGCCTTTGCATCTGAAGTTCGTACAGTGCTTTCTCACTAATCTTAACCGGCGCATTTCCTGCAGACGGGTTCATGGCATTGCTTGGTTTCTTTCGGAGATTCGGGGCTGCGCAGGTAATGATGTCTACCTGATACCAGTCTTTTTCTTCCATTCGTTCCAGTGCAGCGATATCGGTCTTAAATACGACGACTTCTGGTGTGTACAGAAGATCATCATTATAAAGTGGATCGCCTGCTTTTCGGTGCGGTTGATAGAACTGATGCCACATCGTTTCTGTGTCCAGGCATGGATACAGTGTGCTGCATCGGCAAAGGCATTCTTCCTGCGCCGTACTTCCCCGTGTTACACCGCCGCCGGGGTTGGTTGCAGAGGCGAAATTCAGGACACAGACTCGTTTTCCGGCTTTTGCATATGCAGAGGCGGCTTCGAAGCTTCTTTTAGATGAAACAATCGTTTTGCAAGATGATTTTCCAGGTTCTGGAAGTGCAATTGCCTGCGATGGAACATACAGCTTTTGGTTCTGAATCGAAAACTGAACTGCCTGCTGGAGCTTCTGGTTTGCTTTTATCAAATCCATGGAGTCCTGAAAGATCGCGATATTATTACTTCTTCTGTCCATTGCAATTCTCCTCTCGTATCCCAGTCACACAATGCTGTTCTGCTGAAAATTATACACCTTATCCTCCAGCTTCGTCCAGGCTTTTACATAGTCCGCATCGATAAAGCAGCCCCTTGCCTGTCGGAATGCACCTGGCTGCTTGCCGCCTTCCGTGGCATATAATCCTGTATCCCAGCAGCCTGCTGATAAGCTGTTGTCTTTCAGGATCAGTAAGTATACCTCGAAGTCATTTGGATAATCATCATCCTTTATGTAGTGGAATCCAGTGAATGTAACGCGAATATTTTCTGCCATGTTTGCTGTCTTTTCTTCCATCTTTTTTCTCCTCATGATAGGCCTTTTCTTTTGAATATTGCCATTTTATCTCATGTCGAACGGAAAATGTTGACAGAAACTTGTCCGTATATAAAATTCAGGGCAATATCTCTGCCCTGAATTTTATAACAAATTATAACTATTCAGATCCCCATCTCGATTCCGCTTACGCTGCATCTCTTCTTCCATCACACAACACTGTTTCAAATGAAATGAAATCCCATACTGCACTATTTTCTTATAGCCATCCTGCCACAGTGTCTGTGTATAATCTTTATCTCGAATCTGCTCCAATGCCTTCCGGCAATCTCTTTCCAGATCTTTTTTCTCATCTGTATACTTCACTTCTATCACAATTCCTGTTTCTGCATCTCCCGTTTCAATCACAATATCGCTGAATCCTTCTCCCGATTCTCGATTGGAAGATACACGCCAGTCATTTTTATAGCTTAAGATTCCAAGCAGAATTCCATGATAGAAATTTTCTTTCAGTGATTTCCGCACAAAGGTATCGCGTACGCTGACTGTCTTCTGCAAATACAAATTCAAAAGTCTTTCCACCTCTGCTGCTTTTCCGTCAAAGAGTGCCTGGCAGAACTGTTCTGCCATTTTCCCGTCTTTTTTCACTTCCTGCTGAAACAGTGTAAGAATCCGTTCTGTTATGATATTTCGAATTTCCCAGTTTGGAATTGCAAGGCAATAGCGGCCATCGCTTTCTCTTCCGCGCTGTGTCAGGTATCCAGTCATGAAAAGTGTACTCCACAGGTGATCCATGGTCGAATACAGGTCATTGTAGGTAACCATTTCATCGATTGGTTTGATCACTGTTTTTCCGTTTATCAGCCATTCCAGTTCTGTTTTTGTGAGCATATCCGGCTCGTTGATACTGTCTATAAAATGATGAATCACACTGTTCCCGCTTGTATTCATCCAGTAATTTTCCGGCTCGGCCTCTGGATTATGGATATGATCATTGCAGTAATTCACAACATCCCACGGACAGTACACATCTGCTTTTCCGAATCGGTATCCGTCATACCACTCTTTTACCTCGTCGTATCGGTCATCCATTTCATAGTCATGCAGCATGGTCTTTACTTCTTCATCTGTAAAACCGAAGGTTTCATCAAATTCTGTATTTGTAATCGAATATACTTTGAAATTGTTCAGTCCGGTAAAGATGCTTTCTTTTGCAATGCGCAGGCAGCCCGTCAAAACGGCAAAGGCGAGACTGCTGTTTGTTTTCAGAACATTTCCGAACATATTTCGAAGCAGCAATACCATTTCATCATAATATCCATTTTCATGGGCTTTTGCCATCGGAACATCGTATTCGTCAATCAGGACAACCACTTGCTGTTCATAGTGAACTTCCAACAGTTCTGTCAGTTCCTGAAGACTGCTGGTAATGGTGTCTTCTTCCATATTTCTTGTCAGCAGTTCTGAAAAAAGTGCTTTATCAATCCGGCTCAATTTGTCGCTTTTCAGAAGAAATTGGAATCTTCTTGCTTCACGATTGATTGTTTTTATGAGCTGCGCACGGGCTTTTTCATAGGAATCGGCATCAATTCCTTTTAAGCTGATGGAAATAACGGGATATTTTCCCATATATTGTTCGTAGATCTCCGAATTTTTGGAAATCTTCAAGCCGTCAAAAAGTGCAGAATCCGTTCCAATTTCAAAGAAATACTGAATCATACTCATATTCAGAGATTTTCCAAAGCGGCGTGGGCGCGTAAAAAGAGTGACCTCACTTCCGTTATTTAAAATCTGTTCTATGAGGGAAGTTTTATCTACATAATAGTAATTTCCATTGCGAATCTTTTTAAAGTTGTCAATCCCGGTCGGGAGTTTTGGTTTTCTCATCTTGAAACCTTCCTTTCCAACTTTTGTGGCTTTTGACACCAGCGGCTGTGCTTATGGTCTGATTTCTATTTTAGCTGGTTTTATTTGCTTTGGCAATGTCTCTGACGTTGTAAGTAAAAGAAAATAGCTATTAATCCCAAAGCCAATCGTTCATGTTTCCTTGAAAATTTCCATTAGAATCATATGAATTTCCTGTATTAGGATCATAATAATCGTTATACTCGTTACCTTTCTCATCGGTCCATCCTCCATACCATTCATCATGGATTTCACCACTTGAGCTTCCACCAGAAGAACTTGCCCCACCACTGTAATCACTGCCAGAACCAGAATCGCTATAGCCAGAATTGGAGCTTCCACCACTGTAGCTATAATCATTGCTCTCATCATAGCTATAGTCACTTCCACCACCGTAAGACGATCCAGCACTCTGCTCTGCCGCTTCCTCCGCCGCCTTTCGTTCTGCTTCTTCCTGCGCGGCTTTCGCAGCCGCCTCTTCCTCAGCTTTTTTCTTTGCTTCCTCTTCCGCTTTCTTTTTTGCTTCTTCCTCAGCTTTCTTCCGAGCCTCTTCTTCTGCTTTTTCGATCACAGTTATTCTGTCATTGTATTTCTTCACGTATTCATCAATCGTACTGTTATATTCGTCAAAGCTGTCCTGCCCGATGGTATTATAATTTTCGAAATCACCTTTCAACGTATCTTTGAATACCGTAAATTCACTGGCGGCGTTTTTGAGTGCTTCCTTATCGTCCTCTTTTTCAACCTCATCGCCGATTTTATCCGCAATAGTTTTGATGGTATCGTCATATTCAGAAACAAAGGAATTCTTCATCTGCGCAATGATTTTTTCATAATGTGCGGAGCATTCCTCATAAGCGTCTTCTGTCTTTTTGTACTGTTCTGCACTCTCCATTTCTTGTTTCAGTGCTTCCAGCTTTTTATCCCGGTCTTCTTCTTTTTCAAACTTCTGATACGCCTCATCAATCTCACTGTCTTTCGTCTCAACCGCCTGTAAGCGAAGCTCTTCCTGATGGCGATCATACGCTTTTTTCGCAAAAGCTCCGATGATACAGATGCAGACAATGGCAATGCCAAACACTGCAAGCATAATGGCTGTCTTTCTTTTTTTGTTCTTTGTTTCCATTTCGAAACACTCCTCCCTTTAAATCTTTCTTTCAGTGTAATATATTTCGTTTTGTTTTTCAATGCATTCTGCATTGTATACTATCTTGCAGAATGCATTCATTTTTTTCTCAGCTAAACTCTCTCCGGAACATTTCGCGGAATGCCGCTGCAACTTCTCTCTGATACAATCTTGTCTTGGAAAATTTCATATGATTTCTTCTTGCTTTTTCTTTCTGTTCCGCAAAATACTGCTTCTGCCGTTCGATCTCTGCCTCATCCGGATCAAAGCGGAAACCAATCTGGAAGCCTTCCTCGTCGTTAAATTTTCCCTGTTTAATCTGCTGATACAGATCCTGGTTTTCTTCGACAAACTGGAATACGCAGTCGAAATACCGCAGTTTGGGATTTACCTTATACCAGCGCTCCGCCACGCCAGGAATCTCACACACGCAGACAAGATGTTCCACATCGTCAGCCAGTCGATGCAGCTTTTCGCAGTACTCTCTGTTGTTCCAGAAACGGTTATCAATTTCTTTTCGGATTGCCCAGATTTTTTTCTCGAAAAACGCTTCTCCGTTTTCTTCCGTTCCCGGTTTATAGTTATAATACTGTGATTCGGCAATCCAGTAGATCAGCTCGTTCATCATCGCATACACATGGTTTAAATTTCCCTCGCCGTAAATCTCCTGCACCTCCATGCCTACTTTCAGGATATTTTCTCTTTCTATTTTGATCAGAAAGGCATAGGCATCTCCACATAACGCTTCTCCGAGAAGTTTGATGGTCGAGATGGTAATGGATGGATCTTTGTAATTATTCCGTACAAGACCTCTGCAGTAATCCATCACACGTCCGATCGTCTTTTTGCTTGGAATTTTTTCGTTTACACCGAGATCCAGCATTTCCATTTTGATCTGCATTCTTCTTGGATCGAAGTTATATTTTGCGGCCACTTCAATATATCTCTGCGTGTTCAGCCAATAGGAATCTGTGTCTTCTTTAAATGTTTTGCAAAGCTGTTTGATCATTTTGTCTTCTCTTGAAAGTTCCATGCTCCGTTTCCTCCCGGTTTTCATCTGTGTTTTTTACAGGCATAATTTGCTCTTTGATGAATCCCAGTATAGGCGCTCGGCAACCCCTTTTTGTGCAAAAAACGTTGCGACCTCAATGGCCGCAACGTTTCTGCATCTCTAATCTGTTTTTTATCTGTTCCACAAAGGCTTCCGGACCAGCAACCTTCAGGCTTGTTCCAAACGACAAAATCTGAATCATAAGATCGATTTCATCTTCTGCTTCATAGGTCAGTGTAATTCTGTAGCTATTTTCTTCTATCCTTTCCGTAGCTTTCTGATAAATCGAAAACTGCATCATAACTCTTTCCAGTGCCTGTCTTTCATCCTGTACTAAAAGTTCCACCGTTCTTTTATCATGCACTTCTTCTTTTATCTTCGCAGTTCTAAAAGATCCGATGGTTTCGCATTAGATGATTTTGGAAACACTGATTGTATTAATTCTTCCTTTGTATACCGAAATCAATCGGAATTTGTCATCCCTTAAGGAGTACTCCAACCGAACCGGATTACATTTGATCCATTTCTCGGTTCCATTTTTTAATGGATATAAAACCCGGATAGAGTTTTTCTTTTTTACCGCTGACAGGATCTGACGAAAAATCTTAGTATAGGTTTCGTCTCCATACGGATCCCCATCTGCAAATTGATCAAAAAGCACAATGTCTTTTGGCTGAAATAACGGTTCTACGTCCTCCAGTCCCGTCTGCTCCGGCTGGAATAAGGCAATCCTTGGATCCGCCAGCAAAGCTTTTAACCATCGTTTTTCCATTATCGTGAGCGGCATGCTGGTTTTTCTGTGGATAACTGCTCTTCTCTCTTCATTCAGAAGCGGCCATTTTCCTTTTTCCGATAATTCCTTCGGAATCGTCAGGCTGCTTTCTGCAAAAGCCTTTTCCTTCACAATTTTCCAGATCGTCTTGTCGGAAATCTCTTCTTTCAAAGCGGCATCCAAAATTTCTGCTACCGTGCGGTAATAGTTTCCGTATATCTCATGAAATATCATTCTGCACCTCCCCAAAGTACATGGAATACAGCTGCTCCATATCCTGATCAAATTTCTTTTTCAGCTGCGGATTACTGCTTTCCAGTTTTTCAATTCTGCCCATAAACGTTCTAATCCACGGCATTAGTTCCATCGCATCGTATGTATCAACAACATACTTGTATTGCTGGTCTGTGATCTTATAGACACGGCCATTTCTTTTTTCACGTTCCAGACGTCTTACGATAAACTCCTCGCCCTCCGCTGCCTTTACTGTCATTTCAATGTGCGTAATGTCCTTCGCACTTCCGGAGCTAACTCCCCACAAATAGGATTTGCTCGCCTGATATTCATTTTCAAACTTCTGATATTCGTCACATCTTATTCCTGTTTTCACCTTCTTTATCCTGTCCACCCGGATGAAATCGAGCCCTGCTGCTCCAGATACATGACCCAGAACATATTCTCTTCCATTCTGCGTGCTGACATATAGCTTGATCGGATATAGTTTGATTTTTCTCTCCTGCTGTTTTTTACCGATTGCAACAAGCTCCAGATATTTCTTTTCTGTAATCCCCTCCAATATTGCTTCAACAATTTCACTGTCAATGGCATGTAGCATATAGTGGTGTTTATACCAGAAACTGGACGGGCATCCCGCCAGTTCTTTTCGATCAAGCAAGAAGGAACCAACTATGCCCATCGGCTCTGTTTCAGAGAAAAATTCAATTGCATCCTGCCAGGAAACCAGATCAACCGCATCCGCCGACAGAGAATAATACTGCTTTTTCTTTCCTTCTGTTCTGACTTTTAGAATTCCAAGTTTCTCATACTCCTGCAATTCACCGGCAATGTTTCGGAATGCCAGTTCTTTTCCTCCTGCCAGCATATCAAGAATGCAAAAATGCAGCAGGATATCATAATCGGAAAAGTTCTTTGTTTTAAACGCCTTATAAAGCGGGTTGTGAACCACCTCTCTGCTGTCGACAGAAATGATCTGTGCTTTTCCGGAGGCAGACTGCTGAAATGACATATAACCATCCAGCCAGCTTTCGATCTGTCTGCGCCGATTGTCGTATGTTCTTCCGCTCTTGTCCGAAAAATCACTGCGCTTCTTAATACCATAAATAAAAAATTCTCTGATGTAATCCCGCACTTCATCAAAGCTTCCAATTAATTCTTTATATGCCAAAATGATCCCTTCTCTCTTCTCTTATGTTTTTCTCACTGCCTCCAGCTCCTCTCGATTTCTTCTGTCACTTTTCTGATTACGTCTGGCTGCTCGGCCTTTTCAGCCAGCTCTTCTAATTCTGCCAGCAGCGCTCTCTTCGTTCCTTCTGCTGTCGCGATCTCATCCGGGATCAGTTCTGACAGACGGAGCAATTCTCTGGAAAATCTTTTTATCTCAATCAGAACAGCACTTTTATGAATCAAATCTGTCTCGCTTCTCAACAGCCCCGTTACTTTTTCCATAAGACATGCATACTCACACGCCATCCATTGAAACAGTTCTTCGGATGTCCGTCCATCTTTCTTTTCCAGACTTCTTTCATACCGGATGCAGATCCAGTTATAATAGGAAGGAATGAACATGAGCTGATAGTCCTGATCCCCCCGAATATAATTCTCTCGGAAATGGAGCGACGCATAGCTTTCTTCGATTTTTCTGTTTAACTCCTCGTATGCTTCCAGATCCTCCTCATACAGCTCCTGCAGATATTTTTCCGTAAAACGATTGACGATGATCAGAATGCCATCTCCTGCATCTTTCTTTGCGATAAACGTATCGGAGCTGCAATACAGCGCATACGTTTTTTCCCAGGATGTCATCTTCTGCTGACAATCTACTTTTTCTTCTTCGATGTAATTCGAATACAGACCGATACTTTTTTCTCTTACCTTTTGATCATAAGCCCGAAGAAAAGTAAGAAACATATCCTCAAGTCTTCCAATCCGCTCCACTTTGTTTTCTTTTCCATAGATTTTAATTACCTGCTCAAAAAGCTCCAGATATTCCACAATCAGACCTTCCGATTCCTGCGGGAAGAATTCAAAATTTCTTCGAAAATACCGTTCCCTCAGCCAGGGATAGACGGTCTCCGCATTCTGCCCCTCGAAAATTTTCTTCAGATATTCCAGCAGATTTGCAACATTTCGGATGACCGCCATTTGATATCGCTTCAACTGCTGTCTCTTATACACATCTGACGCTGCCGACGACGGAGAGAG
>ENA-UAOK01001520-UAOK01001520.1-human-gut-metagenome-genome-assembly--contig:-NODE-1520-length-10068-cov-10.147908_pt1 | contig 10068 bp, 9 predicted proteins | sample MGYA00243467_ERZ654553 | MGnify/ENA primary metagenome ERZ654553 (study PRJEB26926, sample SAMN06164886) | human gut metagenome | biome: ENVO:00009003; feature: ENVO:2100002; material: ENVO:00002003...
AGAGATTCAGATTGATGGTCCACTTCAATGTATTGTAAGCGATATGACTGCATTTTGGGTAAAAGGTATCTATTATGAACTTACCTTATATATGGATCTTTGGAATAATGAAATCCTAAGTCATTCTCTATCATCAAAACGTGGTGATCGAATGACTTATATAAACGGCCTGGAAAATCTCCTTGAAGTAAAGAAGCAACATCCAGAATACCAAATGATTCTTCATTCAGATCAAGGATCCGTCTATGCTTCAAAGGCATACAATGATCTTCTTCCTATGTATGTGGTAAGATCCATGTCCAGAGCTGGAACACCTACTGATAATAGTGCGATGGAATCCATCAACGGATGGATCAAAGCAGAATTATTTATGGATTTTCATGTCACAGGTGAACGACCAGTTTACGAAGAAGTGAATGAATATATTAAATTTTTCAATGAGGAGCGCCCTGCTTATGCGCTCAGTTATCTTACACCGAAACAATACCGTGAGAGGTATGCAGCATAATCTGTTCATAGATTCGAATCCGGAGGCAGATACCAGACACCGCGTCAGCGGCTTGCCCTTGACATTCAGCCGGAAAGAAACGCTACAATAAATGTCCGGCGAATGACTAATTTAATCTGTTCATGAGTTCATACTGTCGGCGAAAGCCGACCAGCGTTTCCTGGAGCTATGTCAAGGGTGGCATACGGCTTGTACAACTTTACGCTGTAACTGAATAATTTTTATAATTTTGTGTCCAAAATATGTTGACTAGTGCAATTGTTCGTTAAAGCCTCATAAGTACCGCCCTCAAAAGTAACTGTTGCATCTTTATTTTTATTGATCAGAAAAATATTATTATCAACATTCACCGTATACTCATTAATAATCGTTAACTCTTTACAAGCATTTTCTATACTAATAAAACAGCCATCATCATCCCCTGGCATATTAATGTTTCCAGTAATCTCCAGAGTAACTTTCTCTGTAGTGTCAATAGTAATTACACCACCGAAGGGATCGCGAGGCCCAGTCTTAGTATATGTTCCGCCCTGTACCGTATACGTTCCTCCAGAAGTGATCGTTACCTTTCCCGTCCCCGGCGAAATCGTATTTGCAGCCGCTGTTCCCACTGCCATCTCACTGCCGCTGCTAAAAAGAGCAACTCCATCCGTAAAGTCTTCCTCCACTTCCACGGCATCCTCAGTATCATCTTCATCCTGGGATTCTGAAAGATCCTGGATCTCCACTTCTCCACTTTCCTCAACATCCTCTGTCTCAGGTTCTTCTGCAGGTTCTTCTGCAGCTTCAAAGATCACATCCTCATTGTCTTCGCCGTCTTCGAATTCCTGCATTTCCACATCAGCCGCCCAGATAAGGGATTCCGGTACCACAGATGTGATCAGCACTGTTCCGGTCAGGATCGCTGAAAGCAGTTTCCGGCTCTTTTTCACTAATTCATTTTTCTTCATTTTGTTCCTCCTTCCACATTTTATATTTTATGGAAATATTATACTCTACAGAACAAAATTAAGTAATGCCCATCAGAAGCCAAAAAAGTGCCTTTTTTTCTGAAAAAAGTATTACGGCGGTCGCAATTGACCGCCGTATGTATCTTTGTCTGTTATTTATTTACAAAGGGTTTCAGCTCTTCGCGCTTTTCCACACCCAGTGTCTGAAAAATGCGGGAGAGATAATGTTTGATCGTATTGACTGACATGGACAGGTGATCTGCGATCTCCCGGTTGGTCCAGCCTTTGCTTGCAAGCATGGCTATGGAAAATTCCATAGGTGTCAGCCTATCTGTAACAGAGCTCTGAAGCTGTGGATTATGAATATCCATCCAGCCGCGGCTGAAAGCAACGACTGCCTGTGAAAGCCGTTTGTAATTTTCCGGTTCTGTTGGTTTGATACAGGCTTCGATCTGGCCAAGCATCAGTCCGTGGTGCTCGATGAACGGTTCCAGAAATCCATCCGGTTTCGCCATGTTCCATGCTTTTATCAGGATTTCCCTGGCTTCCTCATGTTTCTTCTGGTTATTCAGACACATGATGATCATGCAGTAGAGATATTCCATAGCAATGGGATAACAGCCATCAAGCATCAGAAAAACTGACTGACATAATCCCAGTGCCCGCTCATATTCTTCATTCAGATAAGCATTGTGTGCGAGGATATAGATTGCATAAGCACGAATACCCGCCGGCAGATACGGCAAAAAATCCTTGAGAGGTGGAAGTCCGTCTGCCGGAAGATGCATCAGAACCGTTGCCAGATAGCCGGCAAAAACACAGGAAGCCATAACTTCTTCTGATGCAGAGTTTTCTTCTGCAAGACGAAGGCATTCCTGGATGTTTCGAAATCCCATTCTGGAAGCAGATGGATTTCCCAGCGTAAGATTGGAAAAAGAATACAAAAGTCCTGCGGACAGGCGCAGGCAGAGATCTTTGTCCTGCAGATAAAGCTCCGCAATGTTTCTGCATTCCTGCGCACGTCCTGAAAAATAATATAACTCCGCCTGTGCGATCTGCCGTTGATCCGGATCCTGAAAAGCATCCACAGTAGCCTGTGCCTGTCCGGGAGCAAAGGAACTGTTTATCAAAGGCATAAGATGAGCGGAAAAAGAATCATACATCAAAACAGCTCCCCCCTACAAACTCCCGAAGAAGAGAATTCCGTGGGATATCGTCACTCGGTACTGCGACAAAATAGTCAAAGAATTTGAGAAGGCGCTTCGCCTCGATATATTCCGGCTCGTCCTTGCCGATCCCGAACAGAAGCGGCTCTGCATAAAGCTTCAGGCAGGCCAGTTCATAGACAAGTGCGGAGTTGAACATCACATCTGCCTCTTCCTGATACGGGAAGATGTTTGCTTCCTCTCCTCTTCTTACCGACGGCCATCTGGCGATCGTGTCCTTTGCACTCGTTCCACGCGTTCTCGCATCACGCACAATCCTTCGGATCAGTCTGCCATCCGTGGTCGGGATACGGTTGTGTTTGTCGATATTCAGCTGTGTCAGCGCACTGATATAGATCTTGAATTTGCTTTCTTTCGGGAGGGAATGACTCAGTTTGTCATTAAGTCCATGGATTCCCTCGATAACGAGGACATCCTCTTTCCCAAGCTTAAGGAAATCTCCCCGGTATTCCCTGTGGCCTGTCACAAAGTTAAATACCGGCAGTTCAATGCGCTCGCCACGAAGAAGAGCCAGCATATCTTCGTTGAATTTCTCCACGTCCAGTGCTTCCAGGCATTCATAATTTCTCTCACCGTATTCATCCAGCGGTGTATCTTCTCTGTTTTTGAAATAGTTGTCTACAGCGATCGGATGCGGCTTCATGCCATGTGCTGTGAGCTGGATTGACAGCCGATGCGAAAAACTGGTCTTTCCTGATGAAGACGGGCCTGCGATCATGATGAATTTTCTGCTTCCATCTGCTACGATCTGCTCTGCGATCCTGGAAATCCTGGCCTCCTGAAGTGCTTCCTGGACCAGAAGGATATTTCCCACCCCTTCTCTGGTGATCCGGTCATTCAGATCACCGACATAGGAGATATCCATCTTTTCCGCCCATTCCTGGGATTCCTTCTGTACCTTAAATATTTTTTCATCCGGGGCAAACGGCGGGATCGTAAATGGATCACTGCGCTCCGGCAGTTCCAACACAAAGCCCTCATCATAAAGCTTCAGGTCAAAATACTTCACATATCCTGTATGATCTGCCATGTATCCATAGAAATAATCTTCATAGTTTTCGATGTTGTAGATATTTACCCTGGAAACACGGCGGTAACGGAAGAGTTTTTCCTTATCATACATATGATGCTGATGAAACAATGCAATCGCGTCAGCCGTACTGACAGATTTCTTACCGATCGGCAGGCATGCATCTGCGATCCTGCACATCTCTTCTCTGATCCGATCCAGAAATCCCTGATTCAGACCCGGGAATCCGTTTATTGTAAAATAATATCCTGATCCGACAGAATAATGGATTTCCACCTTCTCCACAGTTTCCTTACCTGCCACATCATAAATCGCCTTAAGGAGCACCAGGCAGGCACTTCTTTTGTAGGTGGAAAATCCTATATGATCTCTGATCGTCACAAATCTTACAGTACAGTCACGCTTTACCTTCTTGTGAAGCTCCCGGAGCCTTCCGTCTGCTGTAACCAGTATGATCGGAAACCCTGTATCTTTCTGATATTCATCGACAATATCCCTGTAGGAGGTCCCACAGGGATATTCTTTTGTTTCACCATTGACAGTTACTTTTGCCATTTTTTGTTCCATAACAAACCCTCCCGTTTACCCTTGATGTCACAATGTTATATACGGGCTTTTTATTTTTGCACATGAAATCTGAAGCTTCGGAAATTTCTGACTCAGTTTTTTCTTCATGGCCTCCATAAAAATATATTCTGTTCCATAATGTCCGGCATCTATGATCGGAAGACCGGCAGCTACGGCATCAATTCCCGTATGATGATCAATATCACCGGTAACGTACACCTGCGCTCCCTTTGCCAGTGCATCCGGGATCATACTCTTGCCGCTTCCCGTACAGACTGCCGCCTTCTGCACCAGACGATCCGGATCACCGTAAACTCTGACATCATGAAGTGCAAGAGCCTTCTTGACAAAGTCTCCGCACTCTCTCAGCGTCATCTGCTCTGGAAGCATTCCGACACGGCCAAATCCCTCACAGCCGTCCTTTGTCTCCTCTGTCACAGAAAGGACTTCTCTGTCCGTAAGCTTCAGATAATCCGCGCTCAGTTCAGCCATACCAAGTACATCATAGTTGGTGTGCATGGCATAATAGGAAATATTATTCCTGATCAGACGCATAATTTTTCTTCCGGACGAGTCATAATTATTAATCCTCTTGATTCCGCCAAAGATCATCGGATGATGCGTGATGATCATATCTGCACCTTCCTGCACTGCCTCCTCAAGCGTTTCCTCTGTCAGGTCCAATGCGAGAAAGACATGAAAAACACCCTCCTCATCATCTCCGACCAGAAGTCCGACGTTGTCCCAGTTCTCTGCCGCCTCTGCCGGATATTCATGATCCAGCCATGCTGTCAGTTCCTTAACTTTCATAATGATTCAGGGCAGCCAGGATAAGCTGCCTCTCCTCCTCGATTTCTTTTTTGCGTTTAACCGCACTCTCTCCAGTGGCTTCTTTCAGTCTTTCCAGAATCTCTTCGTGGATCCTTAATTCCCGCTCCAGATATTTCTTAAGAACCGGATGTCTCTTCTCCAGAAGGAATCTGCCAAACATCTCTTCCTGTATACTCCACGGCAAGGTCTGCTCTTCTGTTTTTCGATCCACCTTGAGGATCGGGTAAAACTTTCCGTCCTCAAGGATCATTTCTTCTTCTGTAATGCGAAATCCGTTTTCAAGAAGGAAATGTCGAAAATGCGGAATATCCGACTGTGGCTGAAGGATCATTTCCTGAAAATCTTCCCAGACACTTCTGCCATCTGCGAGAATGCGCTCCATCAAAGATCCTCCCATTCCCGCGATAACCAGAGTATCTCCCTCTCCATGTCCGATATCAGCCAGTCCGTCACAGCGTCTGGTTTCTATGTAAGAACCCAAGCCATACTGTTCAATATGTGCTCTCGCTCTGGATAATGGTCCTTCTGCAACATCTGTTGCAATCGCTCCCGGGATCCTGCCCTGAAGCTTCAGGTATACCGGCAGATATCCATGATCGCAGCCCACATCCACCAGTCGGTTTCCCTCTGTCACCATATCGGCGATCGCACAAAGCCTCCTGGATATCTGTACTGAAGCACCCATCAGTCCAGATAATCCTTCAGCTTGCGGCTGCGGCTCGGATGACGCAGCTTGCGCAGTGCCTTCGCCTCGATCTGACGGATACGCTCTCTGGTGACGTTGAATTCCTTACCGACCTCTTCAAGAGTACGTGCACGTCCGTCATCCAGTCCGAAACGAAGTCTCAAGACTTTCTGTTCTCTCTCTGTCAGTGTTCCAAGCACTTCGATCAACTGCTCCTTGAGCAGGGTAAATGCTGCCGCATCTGCCGGTACCGGAACATTGTCGTCCTGGATAAAGTCTCCAAGATGGCTGTCCTCCTCCTCACCGATCGGAGTTTCCAGAGATACTGGTTCCTGAGAGATCTTGAGGATCTCACGGACTCTCTCTACATTCATATCCATCTCTTCTGCAATTTCTTCCGGAGTAGGTTCACGGCCTAACTCCTGCAGTAACTGACGGGAAACACGGATCAGTTTGTTGATGGTTTCTACCATATGCACCGGAATACGGATAGTTCTGGCCTGGTCCGCGATCGCTCTTGTGATCGCCTGACGGATCCACCAGGTTGCATAGGTACTGAATTTATATCCTTTACGGTAGTCAAATTTCTCAACTGCCTTGATAAGTCCGAGGTTTCCTTCCTGGATCAGATCCAGAAACAGCATTCCGCGTCCCACATAACGCTTCGCAATGCTGACTACCAGACGAAGGTTGGCTTCTGCCAGACGTTTCTTGGCTTCCTCATCGCCCTGCTCCATACGCTTCGCAAGCTCGATCTCCTCGTCTGCTGTAAGAAGGCTGACTTTACCGATCTCCTTGAGATACATACGGACCGGATCCTCAATGCTGACACCTTCCGGCACTGAGAGATCGATCTTATCGAGCTCGATCTCTTCCTCATCATCGAGCTTATCCAGATCTGCATCATCGTCCAGCATCAGGCTATCGTCATTCCCTGAAATACGGAGAACATCTACTCCGCTGGCTTCCAGGAAATCGTATACCTTCTCCATCTGTTCAACTTCCAGGGGCTGATCTTTGAAGAAATCACTGATCTCCTGGTATTCCAGTACATTTTTTTTCTTTTTTGCAAGCTCCAGAAGTTCAACCAGTTTCTCGCTGAATTTACCCATATTCATTTCCATAGGTGCTCATTCCTCCATATAGTGTTTATATTTTATCCTTATTCAAAAGAAATATGCAGTTCCCGGCGTTTTCGGCCGAGTTCCTCTAATTCTTTTTTTGCTTTGATGATCTCCTGCAGTCCCGCGATATCCGCAGGATTCCAGTTCCGGTTTTTTTCTGCAAGGCTCTCTGTCTTGATCCGAAGAAGCGTATCGGCAAATGCCTGATCCTGCTCCTTTGGCGTCTCAAGATGGATCGTCGCATTAAACAACGAGGCAACCTCTCTCTGCTGTTCACTGTCCGTAAAGCTGTTCAGAAGTCTGGCGGGATTTACATCTCCCTCCTCCCTCTGTGCAAACAGCATGCCTGCGACTTCCCGATACAGAGGGACCACAAAATCCTCCGGTGTCAGATACTGTGCCACCTTATCAAAAATCTTCGGATAGGTGACGATCCAGGTCAGCATCAGTTTCTGCGCCTGTTCAGATGCATTTTCTTTCTTTTTCTTAGCGGTACTATCCTGACTTTTCTTTGGCTGCACGCGGTATTCTGCCGGTGTCCCCTTAAGTGCCAGTGTGTTGACTCTCTTCTTTAAATCCTCGGTACTGATCCCGTACTGTCCCCGGTATTTCCTGACAATGGCCTCGATATAGAGATTCCGTTCCAGTTCATCCTTCAGTTCCAGGATCATCTCCGCACAGCGTTCAAAAAAGCGATTCTGCCCCTGCGGTTCCTCCATCTGGAACTCACTCTCTGCCACACTGACCCGGAACATAAAGCTGTCAGAAGCCTGCTTAAGCCGTTCTTCAAAAGCTTCCGCCCCAAGATTCTTGATGAATTCATCCGGATCTTTATATGGGCGCAGATTCACGACTCTGGAATTCAGCCCCGCTTCCCGAAGAATCGGGATCGCACGAAGTGCCGCACGGACACCGGCTTCATCACTGTCATAAAGAAGCAGCACCTCCTGCGTGTAACGCTTCAGAAGGCTTGCATGTCCCGAGGTAAGTGCTGTTCCAAGAGAAGCAACGGCATTTGTGAATCCTGCCTGGTGCATGGAGATCACATCCATATATCCCTCACAGAGGATCAGGTACTTCTGCCTGGTTGTCCTTGCTACATTCAGTCCATACAGGTTTCTGCTCTTGTCAAAAATCTTAGTTTCCGGAGAGTTCAGATACTTCGGTTTGCCATCTCCCATGACACGGCCGCCAAAACCGATCACACGGTTATTGACATCCATGATCGGAAAGATCACACGGTTCCAGAACTTGTCATACATTCCATGGCGTTCATCTACATTGAACAGACCCGATTCCCGAAGCCGGTCATCGCTGTATCCTTTGGATTTGAGGAACTGATACAGGCCACCGCCAAATTTATCTGAATACCCGAGTCCAAACTTACGTAAGGTCTCCTCGGTGAGACCGCGGCCGGTAAGATACTGGTATCCCTGCTCCCCCTTTTCTGTGCGGAGCTGATAATAAAAATACTGTGCAGCCTGCTTATTGATCTCCAGAAGTTCCGTTCTCTCCTGTACCTTCTCTCTCACTTCTCTGGAATATTCGATCTTTGGAAGTTCTACTCCTGCCCTGTCAGCCAGATGCTTCAGTGCCTCTCCAAATGTATAATTCTCATATTCCATAATAAAATTAAAAACATTTCCGCCGGCTCCGCAGCCAAAGCAATAATACATCTGCTTTCCCGGCGTCACGGAAAACGAAGGTGTTTTCTCATTATGAAAGGGACACAGTCCGAAATAAGAACTTCCCTTCCGTGTTAGTTTCACATATTGGGATACCACATCTACAATATCATTCTTCTGACGTACTTCTTCAATGATATCGTCGGAATAACGCATTGCCCATCCTCCTCTGCTGCTTAATAGCCCTCCCAGGACTTCGGTATGTATATCTGCCGGAACTTCTCCATAGAATACTGATCTGTCATACCTGACAGGTAATCACAGACCGCCTGGGATACAGGTTCTCCTCTCTTTATGAGCTCCTGATATTCTCTGGACATCTGTTCCGGATCATCAATATAATATTCGTATAATTTCGTGAGCATTCTGATTGCTTTCTGCTCTTCTTTCTTTGCCTCCGGATGCATATATACATTCTGGAACATAAGCGACCGAAGATTCATCAATGCCTCAAAGATCTCTCCCGACATCTCTATATGATCCCTGCCAAGACTGTTCTCAATAATATCGTGCACGAATGTATTCAGGCGTTCTCTTGTCGTATAGCCAAGAAGTATCCGAAGCGTGACCGGTATATCGTCCTCGGTCAGGATGCCTGCTCTCTGGGCATCATCCATATCATGATGAATATAAGCGATCTTGTCTGAAAAACGAACGATCTGTCCCTCCAGAGTCGCAGGTTTCCCGCTGAGACGGTGGTTCAGAATTCCATCCCGCACTTCCCACGTAAGATTCAGTCCTTCTCCGTTCTTCTCCAGAACCTGTACAACCCGGATGCTCTGCCGGTAATGGGCGAAACCTCCCGGATGGATCTCATTTAATGCATGCTCACCGGCATGGCCAAATGGCGTATGCCCAAGATCATGTCCAAGTGCGATTGCCTCAACCAGATCCTCATTCAGCCGGAGAGCCTTGGCGATCGTCCGGGCAATCTGTGATACCTCAAGAGTATGCGTAAGACGATTCCTGTAATGGTCACCATGCGGTGCAAGAAACACCTGCGTCTTATCCTTGAGTCTGCGAAATGCCTTGCTGTGAAGAATCCTGTCACGGTCTCTCTGATAAACAGTCCTGACATCACACTCTTCTTCTGCACGTTCTCTCCCTCTGGAATGAGCACTGTGTGCCGCATACGGATTCAAAAGTTCCAGTTCCTGCTGTTCCATCTTCTCTCTGATATTCATAAGCATATCCTCTACCGTACAAATGGTTCACAGTAACGACAAAATTCCTTATATTAATATATTCTACATAATGTTTCAAATTCCTCTTTTTTTCAAAAAAATTTCTTTTTTATCTCGCAGATGTCTTTCTCATACATCTGAGTGTATCCTCGCAGGGCATTTCTGCGTTATAGAAAGCACTCTGTAATAACGCAAAAAAACTCCTGATGTAACAGGAGTTCTCTCATGCGGAAGATGGGACTTGAACCCACACGAGCGCAATGCTCACAAGATCCTTA
>ENA-UAOK01001532-UAOK01001532.1-human-gut-metagenome-genome-assembly--contig:-NODE-1532-length-10009-cov-5.297067_pt1 | contig 10009 bp, 7 predicted proteins | sample MGYA00243467_ERZ654553 | MGnify/ENA primary metagenome ERZ654553 (study PRJEB26926, sample SAMN06164886) | human gut metagenome | biome: ENVO:00009003; feature: ENVO:2100002; material: ENVO:00002003...
GCCAAAGCTGCCGCACAGTGAACCTTTGACGGCAGAGCTGTCCGGAGCCGTTGACAGCGGAGCGCACGCCGTCGATCGCCGGATCGGAAAAACGCTCTCCGCATACTTCTTGACAGAACAAGCCGCCTTTTTTATACTTATAGCACTTGTAAAAACGTTACTGTTCACCCACGCCATTCGCAATACAATAGAATGCACGCTCCGCGAACATTCTATTGTCATGAATAATAGAATGCACGCTCTGCAAGCATTCTATTGTCATGAACAATAGAATACACGCTCTGCAAGCATTCTATTGTCATGAATCATAGCGGAAAAAGCCTGTAAAATCAAGCGTCAGTTCCTTTCCGCGAAATATCTGCAGATTTTTTCTCAGGAAACGGTAGATTTTTTCTTTCAATGCGTTATATAATTGTGTCAGAGTTTGTCGTGACGAATCCGTCACGATTTTTCAAGTAACTGCTACACTAAAGTTTACACAGGGAGTTTCTTATGAATATCGGTTTTGACAATCAAAAGTATCTGCAGATGCAGTCTGCCCATATCCGCGAACGAATTTCCATGTTCGGGGATAAACTGTATCTGGAATTTGGCGGCAAGCTGTTCGACGACTATCATGCGGCCAGAGTACTGCCCGGATTCGAGCCGGACAGTAAGTTAAAAATGCTGCTCCAGTTAAAGGATCAGGCAGAAATCGTCATCGCGATCTCCGCCAGTGCGCTGGAAACCAACAAAACACGCCGTGATCTCGGTCTGACTTATGACCTCGAGGTGCTGCGTCTTACAGAAGCATTCCGCAATATCGGTCTTTACGTCGGAAGCGTTGTCATCACACAGTATGCCGGTCAGCCCGCTGCGGACCTGTTCCGCAAAAAGCTCGAAACCCTCGGCATCCGTTGCTATATCCACTATATTATTGAAGGTTATCCGACCAACGTGGAAAAAATCGTCAGCGAAGAAGGCTACGGCAAAAACGATTATATCGAAACCAGCCGTCCGCTCGTTGTCGTAACCGCACCCGGACCCGGCAGCGGCAAAATGGCTACCTGCCTTTCCCAGCTGTACCATGAGTACAAGCGCGGCGTGAAGGCCGGTTACGCCAAGTTCGAGACCTTCCCCATCTGGAACATTCCCCTCAAGCACCCGGTGAATCTGGCCTACGAGGCCGCTACAGCCGACCTGAACGATGTGAACATGATCGACCCGTTCCATCTGGAAGCCTACGGCGTGACCACCGTCAACTACAACCGCGATATTGAGATCTTCCCGGTGGTGAACGCCATGTTTGAGCTGATCGCTGGCAAAAGCCCGTATAAGTCCCCCACGGACATGGGCGTGAACATGGCAGGCAACTGCATCGTGGACGATGCGGTCTGCCGCGAAGCCTCCCGCAAGGAAATCCTGCGCCGCTACTTCAAGTGCCTGTGTGAGCAGAAGATCACCGGCACGGTCAAGGAGACCGAGCGCTACAAGCTGGAACTGCTGATGAATCAGGCCGACCTGACCGTGGGCCAGCGCGAAGTGGAAAAGCAGGCTCATGCCCGCAGCGAGAGCACCGGCGGGGCTCCTGCTGCCGCTATTGAGCTGCCGGACGGCACCGTTGTTACCGGCAAGACCGGTCCGCTGCTGGGTGCAGCAGCATCTGCTCTGATGAATGCTCTCAAGGTGCTGGCCGGTATCCCGCAGGAGACCGACCTTGTGAGTGCGGCTTCCATTGAGCCCATCCAGACCCTCAAGACCAACTATCTGGGCGGCAAGAATCCCCGCCTGCACACCGACGAGATCTTGATCGCGCTTTCCAGCTCGGCTGCTTCCAACGAGCAGGCTGCAGCGGCCATGCATCAGCTGCCCAACCTCAAGGGCTGCGATGTGCACTCCACCGTGCTGCTTTCGGGTGTGGATACCAGCACCCTGAACCGGCTGGGAATGTACCTGACCTGTGACCCTGTTTACGAGGAAGAGGACCGCAAGTACCACAAGCAGTAAATTATACAAAAAACAAAACAGGCGCATCCAAAGGCCGAAAGGCTGGCGGATGCGCCTGTTTTTCATTGGTTCAGATGCCGGTAAAATAGGAGCTGTACTTTTCTGCGTACAGCTGGGTGCCCATGCGGCGCAGGCCGCCGTACAGGTGCCGCCGGATCAGCGGTTCAATGGCATCCAGGTCTTTTTCCCGGATCACCCGCAAAATTTCCCGGTGCTCGCTCAGCACATCCGGCACATTGTTTGCCCGCACCACATCCAGACGGGTAAAGCGGGAATAATCCGGCTGCGGCTTTGTCAGGTTCTGCCAGATATACCACTTGTTCATGCTGCAAAACCAGATGGCGTGCATTTCCAGATCCAGCGTCAGGAAGGCATTGATATCCACATTGTCCGGGTCGGTCATGGTCTGGGCCATCTCTTCCAGTAGGTCATATTTGTGCTTGATCTCAATGTACTTCTTTGGGCGAACAGACCTGAATGAAATCGCGCAGCACCGTGCTTTCAACGGCTGTGCGCTGGTATACGATCTGATCCACGATATCCAGATTGATGGGGGTGACGATGGTGCCCTTGCAGGGAATGATCTGCACAAAGCCGTTCTGTTCCAGCCGCTGCAGGGCAGCGCGCACTGGTGTGCGCGAAATGCCGAACCGTTTGCACAGCTGATTTTCGCTGATGGTCTCTCCGGGCTTGATCTTCAGCGTAACGATCTCATATTCCAGCGTCTGGTAGATGTCCTCTGGATGCAGCTGTTCAGCCATGTGCTCACACTCCATTTACATAGTTGATGATAAGACATTTCTATTTTAGCCTGCTAAAAAGAGATTGTCAACGTATGAGAATGAAGTATACAATAGCCTGTATACAAGTATAGGAAAAGCTCCGAAATTTATCATATCTGACAAAAATTGATATATCAGATGAAAATGAACCAAATAGTGTCGCCGGATTGTAACAGTTTCCACGAGAAACGGATAAGATTGTTAGTTATGCACAAAGAAACTTTACGAAGTTGGTGAAGTTTGGCTTTTGTGCGGATGTGAATTTTCTGTTACGATTAGCGTGCAATGAAAATGCTGTATACAGGGGTCACCAAAAACTTTGCTAGCGTATAAGGCAAAAAGGCACCCCTGAAACAAGGAGGAAGAAGATTATGAAAAAGATCTCTCGTCGCAATTTCCTGAAGGTGTCTGGTGCAATGGCAGCTGCAGGTGCTCTGGCAGCCTGCGGCGGTTCCGGTGCATCCACCCCGGCTGCTTCCGGCGCAGCATCCACCAGCACTGCAGCAAGTGCCGCAGCAGCCGGTGAGGACAAGTTTGCATCTCTGGGCGATTTCACCATGACCGTGGGTCATGCACAGCCCGAAGGCAACCCCCGCTTTGTTTCCATGGAGCAGTTTGCCGCCGATGTGGCAGAGGCCACCAATGGCCATGTGAAGATCGAAGTTTACGGCAACGGCCAGCTGGGCACCGAGAAGGAGATGCTGGAGCAGGTCGTGGCCGGCACCGTGCAGGGCATGCGCGGCGGTCAGTTCGACTTCAGCCCCCGTCTGCTGATGTTCACCCTGCCCTTCCTGACCAACACCCGTGCGCAGGTCACGGCTCTGCTGCAGAGCGATCTGGCACAGAAGGTGTGCGCTGAGGCCGAAGGCGAGACGGGCACTGTCATCATTAACCTGTGCGATGCAGGCGGCTACCGCCAGTTCTCCAACTCCAAGCACCCCATCAAGGCTCCCGCAGACCTGAAGGGCCTGAAGATGCGCACCAACGGCATGAAGACCATTGACATGACCTTCCAGGCAATGGGCGCTACCACCACCACCATCCCGTACTCCGACCTGTACATGGGCCTGAAGACCGGCGTTGCAGACGGTCAGGAGAACCCCTGGGTCAATGTGGAGGGCATGAAGTTCTATGAAGTGCAGAAGTACTTCACCGAGGTCAACTACCAGTTCCATCCGGACCCCTTCTATGTGAACGCAGCATGGTGGAACGGCCTGCCTGAGGAGTACCGCGATATCATTACCGAGTGCGCCACCAAGATGGGCGAGTACAACGACGAGCTGATCGACAAGAACTCCAGCGCCGCAAAGCAGACCATCGTGGATTCCGGCTGCGAAGTCTACGAGCCCTCTGCCGATGAGCTGAAGGCCTTCCAGACCGCTGTGCAGTCCGTGTACGACCAGTGTGTCACCGAGGGCATCTGCACCGCCGACGAGATCAAGGAGATGCAGGATATCGTCGCAAAGGCATAAGCAGAAACGACCAAAGGCAAAAACGGCCATGTTACGGTAAAGGCGAGAGGGCAGCCTGCGGGCTGCCCTCTGCTGTAACAGGCCAATGGAAAAAGTTGTAAAATAACCGAAAGGGGCTGAGCACCATCGAAAAGCTGAAAAAAATCGGCAAGAAGCTGTTTGACATATACTTTACCATCGGCGTGATCGCCATGGCACTGCTGGCAGCTCTTGTGATCTTTACCGTTATTGCGCGCTACTGCTTCTCCCTGAGCTGGAAGCAGCTGGCAGAGTTCAACACCACCCTGTTTGCCTTTACCACCTTCTGGGGCATGGGCATCAACGTGATCAAGGACGAGCACGTCATGATCGACATCCTTTACGACGGCGTCAAGCCTGCCCGCAAGCGCTGGCTGGCTATCGTCAATTACCTCATCGTGCTGGCCGTGGTGCTGGTGTTCACCTATCAGGGCTTCAAGTATGTGGGCGTTGCCGGTAAACAGATCAGTCAGGGCATGGAGATCCCCATGATGTATATGTACGGCATCATGCCGGTGTGCGGCATCATCTGTGCCATCTGCGTCGTGATCAAGATCATCACCCTGTACAAGGCCGATATTTCCTACTTTGCGCCCAAGAATCAGGCGCTGAGCCGTGACGACGCATAAGCGGAAAGGGGAGAATACACAACTATGGCAATGCTCATCCTTCTGGTGCTGCTGATCTTTTTTGCCGCGCTGGGCATCCCGCTGGCCTTCGCCATCGGCGCTTCCTGTGTGACCTACATTCTGATCTATGCACCTACCTTTATTACCATGCTGCCGCAGCGCGTGTGGAACGGTGCCTACAGTGAGCTGATGATCGCCATGCCGCTGTTCATGCTGGCTGGTGAGCTGATGAACACCGGCGGCATCACCCAGCGCATCATCAACTTCTGCATGGAGCTGCTGCGGCCCATCCGCGGCGGTCTGGGCGAAGTGAACATCGTGGCTTCCATGATCTTTGGCGGTATTTCCGGCTCCTCTGTGGCCGATACCTCGGCTCTGGGTTCCATCCTGATCCCCGCCATGGAGAAGGAAGGCTACCCGCCGGAAGCTTCTGCCGGTATCACGGTGGCATCCTCTACCATGGGCATGATCATCCCGCCCTCCACCCCCATGATCGTTTACTCCATGATCTCCGGTGCATCGGTGGGTGCGCTGTTCGTGGCAGGTGCCGTGCCCGGCATCCTGATCGGTCTGACCCAGCTGGTGCTGGTGTACATCATCAGCGCCAAGAAGGGCTGGCATCCGGAAAAGGTCAAGTTTGACGGCAAGCGCGCCGCCAAGAGCCTGCTTTCCGGCATTCCTGCCCTCATCATGCCGCTGTTCATCATCATCTGCGTTTCCTTCGGCGTGTGCACTGCATCCGAAAGTGCCGGTGTGGCCGTGCTGTATTCCATGCTGGTGGGCTTCTTCGTCTACAAGGAGCTGACATGGAAGGGTGTCTGGGAGGCTTTGAAAAAGACCCTGATCTCTTCTTCCTCCATCATGCTCATCATCGGCTTTACCACCATCTTTACATGGGTGCTGACCATGCAGAAGGTGCCGCAGACGGTGGGTGCCTTCTTCATGTCCCTGAACATGCCCGCATGGGCCATTGCACTGATCTTTGATGTGCTGATCCTGATGATCGGCACCTTCATCGATGTCAGCCCGGCCATCCTGCTGCTCACCCCCATCCTGCTGCCGGTCATGGTGCAGTACGGCTTCTCGCCGCTGCAGTTCGGTGCCATGATGATCACCGGTCTGGCCATCGGTCTGGTCACTCCGCCGGTCGGCATGTGCCTGAACGCCTGCAACAAGATCAACCGTATGCCCATCATCGAGATCTTCAAGGGCGCAGCGCCCTACGTGATCTGCAACGTGATCGTTCTGATCTCCATCAGCCTGTGGGGCCCGCTTACTACCGCCCTGCCGCAGCTGCTGGGCTACAGCATCTTCTGAGAGCAACGCGTATACCTCTTATAAAAAACAGGCAGCGCTCCCTTGCGGGGCGCTGTTTGTTTTTTTGCACGCAAACAGGCGGAACCGTTGTATTTGACGGACAGATATGGTACACTAAGGCCACTTGTGTATAGGAATATAGGAAAAGAGGAATTAAATCATGGATACGCAAAAACAAAAGCGCAGCGCCTTTTCCGGCAAGATCGGCTTTGTGCTGTCGGCCGCAGGCGCTTCGGTGGGTCTGGGCAACATCTGGCGGTTTCCGTACCTCGCCGCGAAATACGGCGGCGGCATTTTTCTGCTGGTGTACATCGTGCTGGCTGTCACCTTTGGCTACACGATGATCGTGGCCGAAACGGCACTGGGCCGCATGACCCACAAAAGCCCGGTGGGTGCCTTTGGAGCTTTTGGCAAAAAGGGCGGCCTGCGGTTCGGCGGCTGGATCAATGCGGTCATCCCCATTCTGATCGTGCCGTACTATTCGGTCATCGGCGGCTGGGTCATCCGCTATCTGTCGGAGTATATCAGCGGCCATGGCAGTGAGCTTTCGCAGGACGGTTATTTTTCCAATTTCATTTCCAGCGGACTGTCGGCAGAGGTGTGCTTTCTGATCTTCACGGCCTTTACGCTGGCCATCATCTTTGCAGGTGTGCGCAACGGCGTGGAGCGTGTTTCCAAGGTGATGATGCCGGTGCTGGTGGTGCTTTCGGTGGTCATTGCGGGCTACTCGGTCACGCGCCCGGGTGCGTTGGCAGGCGTGAAGTATTTTCTGGTGCCGAACGTGGCAAACTTTTCCTGGATGACGGTGGTCACGGCCATGGGTCAGATGTTCTATTCGCTGTCCATCGCTATGGGCATTCTGGTCACCTTTGGCTCCTATATGAAGAAGGAGGTCTCCATTGAGGAATCCACCGAGAACGTGGAGGTGTTTGACACGGCCATTGCCATCATGGCGGGCCTGATGATCATTCCGGCGGTGTTCTCCTTCTCCGGCGGCGACCCGGACACCCTGCAGGCCGGCCCGGCGCTGATGTTCATTACCATCCCCAAGGTGTTCGAGAGCATGGGCTTTGGCCATGTGGTGGGCATCCTGTTCTTTTTGCTGGTGCTGTTTGCAGCCGTGACCAGCTCCATTGCTCTGACCGAGAGCGCTGTCTCCACCTTTGAGGACGAGCTGGGCTGGAGCCGCGAGCGCGCAACGGCACTGATCGGCCTGATCATGGTGGCGCTGGGCAGCCTTTCGGCACTGGGCTATGGCCCGCTGGCGGGCGTGACGGTGTTCGGAATGCAGTTTCTGGATTTCTTCGATTTCCTCACCAACTCTGTCATGATGCCCATTGCAGCCATTGCTATCTGCCTGCTGGTGTCCCGCGTGATCGGCGTGCAGAAGATTGAAGAAGAGGTGACGCTGGGCGGCAAGCCCTTCCGCCGTAAAAAGATCTTCAACTTCATGATCCAGTATCTGTGCCCCATCTTTGCGGCCATTATCCTGATCAGCTCTGTGGCAAATGCTCTGGGCTGGATCGCAATGTAAAAACAGAAAAGCGCAGAAGGTGTTTCTCAAAGGAAGCCTTCTGCGCTTTTTTGTATGTCCAAAAGGTTTTCTTATGCTGTGAAGTTGCATAAAGCATAGAAAACGGCGATTTTGGCCTCAATTAGCTGGAAGCCTGATTTTATTAGCTGGAACCGAAAATTCTGCTAATGGCATTCGCTGGCTAATTTTGGTGATAGGTTCAAAATGAAAAATGCGAAGATCGTCTTTCACATGGAAAAATGACCTTCGCATTTCTTAAAAGGATGTCCCTACCCGGGTTCGAACCGGGGGCGTTTCGCTTAGGAGGCGAACCCTCTATCCAGCTGAGGTATAGAGACATATATGTATTATCGTTGATTTTTGATTTTTCTGCACTTTGTATGGAATGCTTTTCACAACGAAGTGACCGACTGCGTTGCAACCGGAACGGTGTTAAACTTGTTGCATCAAAAATTGTTGAGAAAACTTCGATTCCCGGTCTTGCTTTTGATTAGAGCAATCACTTCTGCCCCCAAGGTATCAGGTTGACCGAATTCTTAGGAGGCTTGCGCTCTATCCATCTGAGCTACGGAGACGAATGCCCTATTATAATACAGCATTTTGCGGATAAAATCAAGTTGAACCGGAGGGCAAAATGGTGTATGCTATAGAGGAAATGAAAATAGCCGCGGCAGGCTTTGCCGCGTGCGGAGGAACTTATGGAAAAGGCAAAAGGGAAAAAGCTGTTTTACCGCCCGGCGGGCAAGCGCAAGGGGATGTATACGCCTACGCAGATCATCTGTGCGAGCTTTGTCATCGTGATCGCGCTGGGCACCTTTCTGCTCAGCCTGCCTGTTGCCAGCAAGCACGGGCGGCTGGATGTACTGGATGCCATGTTCACCGCTACAAGCGCTACCTGCGTTACTGGTCTGATCGTGCGGGATACCTGGACCCAGTTCACCTACTTTGGGCAGGCGGTGATCCTGCTGCTCATTCAGGTGGGTGGTCTGGGGTTGGTCACCCTCACCAGCTTCTTCGCGCTGGCTATGCGGCGGCGCATGGGCTTCCGCGATCTGCGGCTGCTGGGAGAAAGCGTCTCAGCGGACGGATATGCGCAGGCCAAGGACGTGCTGAAGATCGTGGTGGGACTGGCTGGCCTGTTTGAAGGCATTGGCATTGTGCTGCTGCTGTTCGCCTTTGTGCCGCAGTTCGGGCTGGAAGGCATCTGGGTGAGCGTGTTCACGGCCATCTCGGCTTTCTGTAACGCGGGCTTTGATCTGTTTGGCCGGTTCGGCCAGTATTCCTCACTGGCACCCTATGTGAACAATTACTATGTTCAGGCCGTTGTGATGTTCATGATCATTTCCGGCGGTCTGGGCTTCATGGTATGGGTGGAGATCGGTCAATACCGCAAAAAGCACCGGCTTTCCCTGCAGGCCAAGGTGGTGCTGAGCTTCTCGGTGATCCTGTGGCTCGGCGGCGCGGCGCTCATCGCGCTGATGGAGTGGAACAATCCTGCCAGCATGGGCGGGCTCTCTGTGCCCGGCAAGCTGATGGCGGCACTGTTCCAGTCGGTGTCCACTCGTACTGCGGGCATGAATACCATCGACCTTGCGGCCTGCGGCCCCATCACCAAACTGCTGATGAGCGCGCTGCAGTTCATTGGTGCGGCACCCGGCTCTACCGGCGGCGGCGTGAAGGTGACTACGTTCGCTGTGATCATCCTGACGATCCGCAGTGTGGCTCAGGGTCGCGACGACTGTGTGATCGCAGAGCACCACATCGAGTCCAAGACGGTTTATCGTGCTTTGACCATTATCGTGCTCGGCGGGCTGGCGGCGGTTGGCTCGGCTGTGGTGGTGTTCTATAACACCTCGGACGCTGTGTCGGTCATTGACGCTATTTTCGAGTCCTGCTCTGCCTTTGGCACAGTTGGCCTTTCGGTGGGCGTTACCACTCAGCTGAACCGGGGCGCAAAAATCCTGTATATGCTGGTCATGTTCATGGGCCGTGTCGGCCCGGTGTCGCTGGCCATGAGCCTGACGGCAAAGCCGGACGATAACAAACGGAAGATCATGCCGGTGGGGCATATCAACGTTGGTTAAACGATTTTGAATGCCCTCCTAGAGTTGCGGCTCCCAGCATCCACTTCATGCCTTGAGCGGCATTCGTGTCTTGCTGGCCGCGGCCCCAACAACTCCTCCCTGCTTCTGCCGCAGGGCTGCTCCAAATGCATTTTCACGAGTGGAGTCGTAGAGCTGTCTCTTATACACATCTCCGAGCCCACGAGAC
>ENA-UAOK01001541-UAOK01001541.1-human-gut-metagenome-genome-assembly--contig:-NODE-1541-length-9970-cov-5.517600_pt1 | contig 9970 bp, 5 predicted proteins | sample MGYA00243467_ERZ654553 | MGnify/ENA primary metagenome ERZ654553 (study PRJEB26926, sample SAMN06164886) | human gut metagenome | biome: ENVO:00009003; feature: ENVO:2100002; material: ENVO:00002003...
GAGATTTCTGCCTGTCTCGTGGGCTCGGAGATGTGTATAAGAGACAGGTATTCTCAATAGCCTCTGTGGCATATGGGAAAAGCGCTCTCATCTGCTCTTCGCTCTTTACGAAAAACTGTCCGCCATCATAGCGCATCCTGTCCTCGTCAGACACCTTTTTCCCGGTCTGGATGCACAAAAGCACATCATGTGCCTCCGCATCGGACTCGTATGTGTAGTGCACATCATTAGTACACACTAACCCTATTTCAAGCTCCTTGCTCATCCTAAGAAGCTGCTGATTCACAAGCTTCTGGTCATCAATGCCATGGTCCTGCAGCTCAAGGAAGAAGTTGTCTTTTCCAAAGCAGTCCTGATACTTCCTTGCAATCTCCTTCGCCTCGTCATAAAAGCCTCTGACGATGTATCTGGGGATTTCTCCTGCCAGACAGGCAGACAGGCATATAAGCCCCTCGTGATATCTCTCAAGCGTCTCAAAATCCACTCTCGGCCTGTAATAATAGCCCTCTGTGAACCCTATTGACACTATCTTCATGAGATTAGCATAGCCTGTATTATTTTCAGCTAGCAGAATCAGATGATAATACCTGTCATCACCGTGGCTTGTCTCCCTGTCAAAGCGCGAATTTGGTGCCACATATACCTCGCAGCCTATGACCGGATTGATATCATTTGCCTTTGCCGTCTTGTAAAACTCCACCACACCGTACATATTGCCATGGTCTGTGATTGCGGCAGAGTTCATGCCAAGCTCCTTGACGCGCTTTACATATTCTTTTATCTTGTTTGACCCATCGAGCAGACTGTACTCGGTATGGGTGTGAAGATGACAAAATGACATTTGGATTCCTCTTTCTTTATTTTTGTATCGCCCCGCCCTTCATGGGGTGTGCGGCTATCTCCTTAAAATAAAAGGAGATAAGTTTATCAGCTTCCCAGCTCTATGTGTATAAACACCGCAAGCGAATTGGGCTCCTGCATATATGTGATAGTGCCGCCTCTTGCTGTCGGAATCAGATATTTGTAGTCACCCTTCTCAAAAAGACTGTGACATGCAGTGTCATAGGTTTCTCTGTCCGAAAACTTGAACGTGATATAGTTAGATGACGTTGTCATGCCCTGTAAGACTTTAAGGTCGTAGGATGTAAAATACAGCCCATTCCTGTAATAATAGTCATCCTCCACTGACGCTTCCTGCGGCAGCATATCCTCATTGTCCAATGTACGTGTAAGCTTTACCACATCAAGCGGCACTCCGAACCAGCTGTATGATATGCCCTTTCCCAGATAATCACCATCACCGTAGGTACAGTCCACCGCACACCACGCACCGTCCAGATATACCATATTCCAGGCGTGGTTTGCATCAGATGTGGTGCCTGTCACAATAAGTGAGCTGATACCGGCCCGGTCACACAGATACTTAAACATCATCGCATAGCCCTGACAGACCGTCCTTCCAAGCACTGCTGAGTACATATCCTGGTTGTGAGGAGAATTTTCCTCATACTCGGCATGCTCTATCACATATTCATAGAAATGCACAGCCTTGTCATAATCCGATGCACCTTCATCGATACCTGCCATACAGGCTGACACATAGTCTGAAATCGTACTTATTGCGTTATCGATATCAGACCCAGACATATTGTATACAGGTGAAAAAATGATGCTGTTTCTCACAGTATACTGACTCTTTTCTATGTAGAAAAACTGTGGATTGTCCAGCAGCACAAACTGCTGTATACGGCTAACGTTGTCAGTGTCTGTAGTATTTAACGAAATTCCATCCATGCGCTTTTGCATCATCGCATAAATCTGCCTGTAAATAAGCTTGTCATCATCTGACAGCTTCTCGTAGTAGTAGTGATATTCCCCTGTAAATACTGACTCATCGTACTCTGTCTGTTCGCCGTTTAAATAGTCTGTTGTGGTCTGCATCTGCCCCTTTACTGCCCTGTGTATAGCTGTAGTAAAATCAGCTATAGCACCTGTAAGCCCTCCTGCCTTTAAGCATTTTGCAGCGAACATAAAGCAACAGGCAGCAAACACAAGTGCCGGTATAATTTTTAAAAGCTTTTTCATCTATTCCCCCATTTTAATCGTTGTCTGTCACTCTGTTAGGTGTGAACAGCAGCCATAGCAAGCCTGCATATCAGGTACAGTACAAAAAGATGCACCGGGTAAAAGGCGTAAAAGACATATTTTAGTGAAATGCCTCTTTTTCCATTATAATAGCGAAGCGGTATAAGCATAAACAGTGCAAAAAACTCTATGGTACCTGAGAAAAGTCCAAGCAGTATGACTGCCACGGCAAATGCAACATCCCGGTTTGAAGAAAGCAGGTACATCATGACAATGCACCCTACACCCGCCGCACCATAATCACAGCAAAGCACAAACTCTGCAATAATCATCATAACAAGCACCACTGATACCATTACTATACACCTGATCAGTGTAACAAAAAACCACTTGACAGCAGAGGATGCCTTTTCTATTTTATCGACCGACTTAAGCCAATCAAGCACTGTGATGGTAAGCAGGCCTAAAAGCAGTGTAAAAAATACATTGTTGCTCTTAAATTCGAGAACTGTATTGTTTATTGCAAGGTCAAACGGTATCTCAGAGATAAGCGCGAATATAACCATCCTCGCAGCATATTTTTCTCTGCTGTGCGTATATTTGAAGCCCTCCACAAGCAGGAAGCAAAAAACAGGAAAGGCCATGCGCCCTATAGAACGCATGACCCAGTAGATATCAATAAGCGTTTGTCCACCTATCCCGTTATTTATCATCTGAAGAATAACCGTTGCCGCAGTATGGTCTATGAGCATGGTAAAAATGGCTATAAGCTTAAGCGTGCTTCCACTGATACCAGACTTTGCGATAACTTTTTCCAAAATCCTATACTCCTGCCATATTTACGGTAATCCTGTCAAGATGCCAGATATCGTCCACATATTCCTGGATTGTTCTGTCTGAAGAGAACTTTCCTACATGTGCGATATTGAGCAGTGCACTCTTTCTCCATGCGCTCTTGTTCTTGTAATAATCATTAATCTTCTGCTGTGCATTTGCATATGAGCGGAAGTCTGCGAGGATAAAGTAGCGGTCAGCCACCTGTCCCTGCTGTGGATTGAGCAGTGAGTTGTAAAGCTCCCTGAAAAGCTCATGGTCATTTGGTGAATATGTGCCGTCTACGAGCTGGTTTACTACCTTTCTCAGCTCGGCATCGTTGTTGTATACATCAACAGGATTGTAGTCATGTCTGTTCTCGTGTGAGATGACCTCATCAGAGCTCATTCCAAAGATAAACATATTGTCAGCCCCTACCTCATCGAACATCTCGACATTGGCACCATCCATAGTTCCGATAGTGAGCGCTCCATTGAGCATAAACTTCATGTTTCCTGTTCCGGATGCCTCCTTGCTCGCTGTGGAAATCTGCTCGCTGACATCTGCTGCCGCAAAAATAATCTCGGCATTGGATACCTTGTAATCCTCGATAAATACTACCTTGAGCTTGCCGCCAATAGAAGCATCGTTATTTATCACATCAGCCACACTGTTGATGAGCTTTATTGTTTTCTTTGCATTTCTGTAGCCTGCTGCTGCCTTTGCTCCAAAAATGAATGTTCTAGGATAGAAATCCATAGACGGATTTTCCTTAATCTTGTTGTACAGATACATCACATGAAGGATGTTCATGAGCTGTCTCTTGTACTCGTGAAGTCTCTTAACCTGCACATCAAAGATAGAATCCGGATTTACATCAATACCATTGTGCTCCTTGATATACTTTGCTAAACGCACCTTGTTTGCTCTCTTAATCTCAGCAAACTCCTGCTGTGCAACAGGGCTGTCCGCATAAGCCTTGAGCTTTGAAAGCATTGTAAGATCTGTAATCCAGCCGGCTCCTACCTTTTTTGTTGCCCAGTCTGCAAGGAGTGGATTTGCATGTGCTAAGAATCTACGCTGTGTGATTCCGTTTGTCTTGTTATTGAACTTCTCAGGGAACATCTCATAGAAATCATGAAGCTCCTGATTCTTAAGTATCTCTGTGTGAAGCTTTGCAACACCGTTTACAGAATAGCCTGCAACGATAGCCATATTTGCCATCTTGACCTGTCCGTCATAGAGGATAGCCATCTTTCTTACCTTGTCCTCATTGCCAGGATATCTCTCATTAATCTGCATCACAAATCTTCTGTTTATCTCGTCAACAATCTGGTATACACGAGGAAGCAGTCTCTGGAATATCTCAATTGGCCACTTCTCAAGCGCCTCAGCCATGATTGTATGGTTAGTGTAGGCTACACATCTTGTAGTGATATCCCATGCATCATCCCATGACAGATGTTCCTCGTCCACAAGGATTCTCATAAGCTCTGCGACTGCAACTGTAGGGTGAGTATCGTTCATCTGGAAAACGACCTTATTCGGAAGATCTTTTAAATCGCTGTGATGCTTTTTAAACCTTGCAAGTGCACGCTGGATGCTTGCTGATACAAAGAAATACTGCTGCTTTAAGCGAAGCTCCTTGCCCTTTACATGGTTATCGTTTGGATAGAGCACCTCAACAAGGTTTCTTGCAAGATTTTCCTGCTCCACTGCCTTGTCGTAGTCACCCTGGTCAAAGGACTCGAGCGAGAAGCCGTTTTTTGGCTCTGCATCCCATATCATGAGAGAATTGACCACATTGTTGTCATAACCGACTATAGGCATATCATAAGGCACTGCAAGCACCGACTGATAGTCCTTCTGCTCGAAATGAAGCTCTCCGTTTTCATCTGTGCTCTCCTGCACATATCCTCCAAACTTGACCTCATAGCAGTACTCCGGACGACGAAGCTCGAATGGATATCCGTCCTTGAGCCAGTTGTCAGGCACCTCAATCTGGAAGCCGTCTGAAATCTGCTGCTTGAACATACCATATCTGTATCTGATTCCACAGCCGTATGCAGGATATCCAAGTGTGGCAAGTGAATCCATGAAACACGCTGCCAGTCTTCCGAGTCCACCGTTTCCAAGTGCCGGATCAGGCTCCTGGTCCTCAATAGCATTGATATCCACACCAATCTCATTGAGAGCCTCCTTGACCTCCTTGTATGCTGAGAGGTTTATAAGGTTGTTGCCGAGAGCTCTTCCCATCAAAAACTCCATGGACATATAGTAAACAACCTTTGGATCGTCCTTGTCCATCACTCTCTGTGTGGCAATCCACTCATCCATGATGACATCCTTTACGGCCTCTGATACAGCCTGATAAAGTTCCTGCTGTGTGGCATCATCTATAGTCTTACGATATTTATTTTTTAAATTGTCTGATACAGTCTTAATAAACACCTTTTTGCTAAACGTATTATCTCTCATCATATTCCTCCTTATGGCACTAAAAGGGAGCAAATTAATGCTCCCTCTCGTGCAGAGATTATTGTTTTTCAACTGCAAGCTTAACAGCCTCACCATTAATCTTCCAATCCTTTTCATAGCCCTTAAGTTCGCCTGATTTAATTGATACGGCAAGAACCTCGGTCTTGATTTCATCACCAAACTTTTCAAATACATTTGAAAGCTTCTCATCTGCCTCGTATGTCACAGCGATGTGGTCCATAACCTCAAAGCCTGCGTCCTTACGCATTGTCTGGATCTTACTGATGATTTCTCTTACGAAACCTTCCTCGATAAGCTCAGGAGTGAGGTTGGTGTCAAGAACAACGGTTATATTGTTGTCAGACTGTGTCACATAGCCCTCCATCTGAGTCATCTCGATAAGTAAATCCTCTTTAGATAATACAACTTCATCGCTAATGCTGTCAAGCTTGAGAGAGCCGGTGCTGTTAAGCTCCTCCATGGCCTTATGACCATCAAGCTCAGCTAAAACTGCCTTAATCTGGCCAAGGTATTTACCATACTTAGGACCCACTGTTCTAAGCTGTGGCTTGAATTTGTAGGTGGTGTAGTGTGATACATCATCAGTGAACTCAACCTCTTTTACGTTGAGCTCGTCTGCGATGATATCCACATAAAATTCATCCAGTTTTTCCGGAGCCTTTACAAACATTTTTCCGATTGGCTGACGGTTTTTGATATTTGCCTCGTTACGACATGCACGTCCGAGTACTACAACCTTTAGTACCTCATCCATATCAGCTTCGAGCTTTTTGTCAATCAGCTTCTCATCAACTACAGGATAGTCGCACAGATGAATTGACTCCGGTGCGCTCTTGTCGATAGAGCAGACAAGATTTCTGTAGATATCCTCTGTCATGAAAGGAATCATAGGTGCTGCCGCCTTTGATATGGTGACAAGTGCTGTATAAAGTGTCATGTATGCGTTTATCTTGTCCTGCTCCATGCCCTTTGCCCAGAAACGCTCACGGCTGCGGCGTACATACCAGTTACTTAAGTCGTCTACGAACTCCTGAAGGTACTTTGCCGCCTCCGGAATCTTGTAGTTTGACAGGCACTCATCCACTCCTGCCACTGCTGAGTTGAGCTTTGAAAGAATCCACTTGTCCATTACTGCAAGCTTATCATACTCAAGGCTGTATTTTGTAGCATCAAAATTGTCGATATTTGCATAAAGAACGAAGAATGCGTATGTGTTCCAGAGTGTTCCCATAAACTTACGCTGTCCCTCAAGCACGAGCTTTCCTGAAAACTTCTTTGGAATCCATGGAGCTGATGCTGTGTAGAAATACCATCTGATGGCATCCGCACCGTATGTCTCAAGTGCATCAAACGGATCTACCGCGTTGCCCTTTGACTTGGACATCTTCTGTCCGTTCTCATCCTGTACGTGTCCAAGCACGATGACATTCTCATAAGGAGCCTTGTTGAAAAGGAGTGTAGACTCAGCCATGAGTGAATGGAACCATCCACGTGTCTGGTCAACTGCCTCTGAGATAAACTTGGCCGGGAACTGCTTCTCAAATACTTCCTTGTTCTCGAATGGATAGTGGTGCTGTGCAAATGGCATGGCTCCTGAATCAAACCAGCAGTCAAGTACCTCTGGTACACGGTGCATATCCTTGCCACACTCAGGACACTTGATTGTCACAGCGTCGATGTATGGTCTGTGAAGCTCTACCTCTGCTGCCTTTGGATCTCCTGCTTTTTCGGCGAGCTCTGCACGGCTTCCGATACACTCTCTGTGTCCGCATTCACACTCCCAGATATTGAGTGGTGTGCCCCAGTAACGGTTACGTGAGATAGCCCAATCCTGTATATTCTCAAGCCAGTTTCCGAAACGTCCTGAACCGATAGACTCAGGAATCCAGTTTACTGTATTGTTGTTTCTGATAAGATCATCCTTTACTGCTGTCTCCTTGATGTACCATGACTCTCTTGCATAGTAGATAAGAGGCTTGTCACATCTCCAGCAGTGTGGATACTCATGCTCAAATTTCGGAGCATCGAAAAGCTGCTTTCTGCCGCTTAAGTCCTTTAATACCTCAGGATCTGCATCCTTTACCCACATACCGGCAAACGGAGTCTCTGCTGTAAGCTCTCCCTTGTCGTTTACAAACTGTACAAATGGAAGGTCATAATTTCTTCCGACATTGGCATCATCCTCACCAAATGCAGGAGCGATATGAACGATTCCTGTACCGTCTGACATAGTAACATATGTGTCACATGTCACGAAAAAGCCCTTCTTGCCCTGCTTATCGGCAACCTGCTTAGCGCAGTCATAAAGCGGCTCATACTCCTTGTACTCAAGATCCTTTCCTTTGTATGTCTCAAGCACCTCATATGCCTTCTTGCCTGCTTCTGCGTCCTCTTTTGAAAGAAGCTGTGAGAGCACCTTGTCTGCAAGTGCCTCTGCCATATAATATGTGTAGCCATCAACAGCCTTTACCTTTACATATGTGTCATTAGGGTTCACACAGAGTGCCACGTTGCTTGGAAGTGTCCATGGAGTTGTGGTCCATGCGAGGAAATATGCATCCTCTCCTACTACCTTAAAACGTACTACTGCTGATTTTTCTTTAACTGTCTTGTAGCCCTGTGCCACCTCCTGTGCAGAAAGCGGTGTTCCACAACGAGGACAGTAAGGAACAATCTTGAAGCCCTTGTAAAGAAGTCCCTTATTCCAGATTTCCTTGAGAGCCCACCACTCTGACTCAATGAAATTGTCGTCATATGTGACATATGGATTGTCCATATCAGCCCAGAAGCCTACAGTGTTGGAGAAATCCTCCCACATACCCTTGTATTTCCATACAGACTCTTTACACTTCTTGATGAATGGCTCAAGTCCGTAGTTCTCAATCTGATCCTTGCCGTCAAGGCCGAGAAGCTTCTCCACCTCAATCTCAACAGGAAGTCCGTGTGTATCCCAGCCTGCTTTACGTGGCACATATTTGCCCTTCATGGTCTGGAATCTTGGAATCATATCCTTTATGGTACGTGTCTCAACATGTCCGATGTGAGGCTTTCCGTTTGCTGTAGGAGGTCCATCATAGAATGTGTATGTCTCTCCTTCTTTTCTGTTTTCCATAGATTTTCTGAAGATATTGTTCTCTCTCCAGAACTGCTCTGTCTTCTTCTCGCGTTCAACGAAGTTCATATTGGTGTCAACTTTGTTGTACATGACTATCTCTCCTTATTCTATATTGTTCGTGAACATCCCAACATGCACCTCAAATTTGACTCTTACGAGGCTTCCTTGTGGCTTACTCCACTAGAATTTTCGGTTTATGGAATATTCACAAAAAAAGGCACACATTCCTGTAATTAGGAACGCGTGCCTGATACGTCTATACCACCTATTACAATGTACTTAAGGGAAATACCCTTGCATACCCGCCCCTGTAACGTAGGGAATACGTCAGAACCTACTCTCGCAACGCTGTATGGCGATTTTAGCCTGCGGCTCAGAAGTGATTTTCAAAACGGCTCTACTCATACCGGCTCTCACCTGCCCCGGCTCTCTTTGACTTTCCTGCCATCTCTACTGTCTTCGTCACTGCCTTTTACTAACTGTGTTTAAGTATATAACTGAAAAGCCACTGTTGTCAAGATGTAATTGATTCTGTAATAATTTGATAATAATTAACTCTAATAAATGCCATCATACTCAAAATTCTGATAATCAAAATCATCATAATCATAAGAATCATAATCATAATCGTAATCCTCATAGGAATCGTCATCATTATAATACTCATAGCCCTCATCAAAGCCCTTCATGAACTCCTTTTCAAAATCTGTGCTTACGTTTGAGCCTGCCACAACCCAGAATATGATGCTGACTATAACTGAGATAGCTGCTGTTGCTATACCAACTATACCAAACACCTTGTTGTTGCCCTTTATGATATGTATAATACCAAAAATGATAGCAAGCAGAGCTGTCACATAATTGATGCATGTACAAAACAGTACAATAGATGCGATTCCAAGTACCAGAGAAGCTATACCAAAGCCATTGCTGTTCTTTGGCGGCTGGTTGTATGGATTAGCTCCATACTGTGGCTGATTGTAGGCTGTCTGTCCGTATGCAGTCTGATTGTAGCCACCCTGTCCGTTTGGCTGCTGGCCATACTGCGTCTGTCCGTATGCTGACTGATTAAATGAGCCCTGAGCATATGTGTTCTGGTTGTATGTGCCCTGGGCATTTGGATTCTGATTGTATGTACCCTGATTTGCATAACCATATGCACTGCCCGGATTATTGACATATCCGTCTGTGCTGCCTGTCTGGTCTGATGACTGTCCATATGCATTCCCACTTTCCTGCTGGGATACAGACTGATTATATGTGTCTGTCGGCTGATTGTATGTGTCCTGCGGCTGGCTGTATGTGTCTGAGCCATTTGCTGTTTCTGAAGGCTGACCGAATACACCTGTATTGTCCGGTGTGCCTGACGACCGGTTGTCATTGTTCATATAATTGTTATCGTCCATAACTTCCTCCATATATCCTGTCTCTTATACACATCTGACGCTGCCGACGACG
>ENA-UAOK01001556-UAOK01001556.1-human-gut-metagenome-genome-assembly--contig:-NODE-1556-length-9845-cov-4.993258_pt1 | contig 9845 bp, 15 predicted proteins | sample MGYA00243467_ERZ654553 | MGnify/ENA primary metagenome ERZ654553 (study PRJEB26926, sample SAMN06164886) | human gut metagenome | biome: ENVO:00009003; feature: ENVO:2100002; material: ENVO:00002003...
CCTCCGGCAGCAGCAGGGAGAAGCCCCGCCCCCGGAACATATCCTCGCCGAAGCCCTCCCGCCAGATGACGGTGCAGCCCGAGGAGGCCAGCAGGGAGCTGTCCGCCTTCAACCCGGTGACGCCGCTGAGGGTCAGCCGGTCCTGGTCGCCGGGGGTGGTGCAGTACACCGTGGACCGTACCTGCACATCCCGGACATAGGGGGCGAACAGGTCGTTGTCCTGGAAATTGCCGTAGGTCTTTTCCCCGTCGAACAGCCGCAGCACCCAATCCGGCAGGTTCAGCTGGTCCGACTGGGTCCCCGTGAGATTGGTGACGCTGCACCGGACCTCCAGATTGTCATAAACCTCCTCAATGCGTGCGGCCATCTGGGCCCGGGACCGCTGGAGCATACACAGGGCCAGGGAAAACGCCAGGGCCGTCAGCACCACCACCAGGCACAGGCTGGTGCGCTTGCGCATCTGCTTGAAAAAATAGGGCGTCATGGGCGGTCCTCCTTTCGCCTTTTGATTTGCTTATTCCGCCTTGCGGATACCCCGCCGTGCGGTGGATACGCTGACCAAGGCAATCACCGCCAGGGCGATGGCCAGGGCCCCGGCGCACAGGGCCATGGTCTGGCCGGTGGAAACGGTCAGCGTCAGATCGGAGCCGGTCAGGGCCTGGATTTTGTCCGTGGCCCAGGACATACCGGGGATGCTGACCGCCAACGCGATCACCGTCCCCGCAGCCGCCATCAATGCCGAGGGCGTCCAGATTTGTCCCGCAATATCCCGGCGTTTTGCGCCCAGTGTCCACATACGCAGGGCGGTTTTCCCCTCCTGCATGGGAAGCAGTACGCAGTACGCCGCCAGGACCACCACCCACAGGGCCAGCCCCACCCAGAGCACCGTCCGGGATACCCGGCTGAAGCCGTCCAGGCTCTCCATAATGCCGCTGTACCCCTGGTCGTAATAAGTAACCGTGCCGGCCAGATTATTTTCCGCCAGCCGGGCCTCCATCTGGCCGGCGGTGCCGTTTTTCAGGATCATCGTCCCCCAAAGGCCGCTGGGACTGGCCTCAATGGCACAGTCGCCCGTCTCCATGGCGCAGGTAACGCTTTTCTTGGGCGTCAGCACGGAGTTGGGGGTGAAGCTGGCCACGGTCTCGCTCCACTCGCTGCTCTGGCGATACAGACCGATGACGGTATACTCCGTCTCCTGCTGAAAGCCCCTTTGCGGCAGGTAATAGGATGCCGTCGGGTCGCTGTCCCCGACCATGGTCGGCATCAGGTTTTTTCCTTTTCGTACAGGGACAGGGGCAGGGTATCCCCCACGTCCAGGCCGCTTTCCCGGGCCAGGGTCTCGGAGATCAGGCACACCGCCGCGCCGTCGTGGTACTCCTCCTGGCTGATGCTGCGGCCCTGGGTGATCTGGGTCCTTCCGGAGGCAAATTCCAGCATGCCCTCCACGGAATCCACCGCCAGCACCGGCACACTGTGGTTGTTGGTCTGGATGGACTCCATGGCCATGCGCCAGCTGGAGGTGCTGTCTATGACCTCCTGGGCGGTGACGCCGTCGGGCAGCTCCTGGATGCTGGGCAGGTTATACTGGGTATAGTCCACCGTCTCCGGGCGCCAGTTTCCCGGCTGCTGGGGGTCCTCCACCATGATCTCCCCAGTGTCCTTGAGCGCATCGACGGCAAAGCTGAACCGGCCGAAGTCGTCCGGATCGACGTTCATGACTTCTACGCCGGTGACAGGGTCGCTGTAGATCAGCTCGTCCGGGGCCAATTCCACAAAACCATCGGCATCGTCGGTGAACTCGCCGTCATGCGCCAGGCGGCAGTACTTGGTTCCGTCCGGATTGGCGCGCTGGTCATACCGGATCAGATTCCCCAGAATATCCAGGGACCAAGGGTCCAATTGAACGTTGGTTTCCATGAAAACCCAGTCGGCTACGTTCCGCCGCAGGTACCACTCATCGTCGGTGTAACTGTGGGACAGCAGCAGATAGCGCTTTCCCGCCTCCGGATGCAGCAGCTCCGCCGGGTCGTCATACTCCTGATGCAGCGACACAGAGGCCCGCTGGCCGGAGGGGTCCCGAAAAGCATCGTTCAGGCCATAGATCCCCAGCACCTGACCGTCCAGCTGCCAGTTGGCACTGCCGGATTCGCCGAACCAATCGTTGTTTCTTTCCGTGACCGCGTCCGCCCGGATCTCGACAATGGAGTATTCATAGGGCGCATCGCTGCCGCGATGGCCAGTGTAGAGGGAGATGGCAGGCCTCAGGCAGGGGCTGTATCCGCTGACCATGCCAACGGTCGGGCGGGAGCGGATAATGTCCCAGCTCTGCTGCTCCGGCTCCGCCAGGAAGATGGCGGCGGCCATGGCGCTGTCCTGCCGGAGGCTCTCCGCGTTGCTCCCCCCCTCAGCGGAGGGAGTAAGAACCTCATCCGAGGAGATCCGTCCGGTGACCACCGCCACGGTGGTGTAGGTCGCCTCCACCCTGGCCCGGGTCCGTGCCGCCGCCCAGAACTGTCCCCCGGACAGAGCCAGGATCACCCCCGCCAGGGCCAGCAGCAGTGCGCCGAAGGCCGCCTTCACCGGCCGCCGGGTCAGTTGGTGCATGGGATTCATAAGCGCAGCTCCTTTCGAGTTATGTATCGTAAACCGATTTTAGTCTATCATACATAATCCGTCCTGTCAAGGGGACGGCGGCGGAGAAGGCACAAAAATGAGCTCTTTTGTATGGCGGCTGTGCCATACAAAAGAGCTCATTTGCAGCTTGGGGTTTTTTACTTCACCAGTTCGATGATAGCGGTCTCGGCAGCATCGCCGCGGCGGATGCCGGTGCGGATGATGCGGGTGTAGCCGCCGTTGCGCTGGGCATATTCAGGAGCGATCTCCTTGAACAGCTTGTGAGCGACGGTCTCTCTGGTAATGAAGCTCAGCGCCTGACGATAGGCAGCCAGATCACCCTTCTTGCCCAGGGTAATCATCTTTTCAGCCAGGGGCTTGATCTCCTTGGCGCGGGTGACGGTGGTCTCCATCCGGCCATTGTCCAGGAAATCGGTGACCTGCTGACGGAGCATCGCCATACGCTGATCGGTAGTCTTACCGAGCTTACGAGTTCCGGGCATTTCAGTTTCCTCCTTGTAAGGATATGCGCACAGGGGCGCGTTAGTTGTTCTCTTCGTCGGCCAGGGACAGGCCCATTGCCTCCAGCTTGCCAATGACCTCCTCCAGGGACTTGCGGCCCAGGTTGCGCACCTTCATCATCTCGTCCTCGGTCTTGGAGATCAGATCCGCCACCGTGTTGATGTTGGCGCGCTTGAGGCAGTTGAAGCTGCGGACGGACAGGTCCAGCTCTTCGATGGTCATATCCAGCACCGTGCTCTGGGGATCGGCGGACTTCTCCACCACGATGGGGCGGCCGTCCAGCGTGTCGGACAGATCGGTGAACAGGGCAAAGTGATCGCACAGGATCTTCGCGCCCAGGGATACGGCGTCGCGGGCGGAAATGGTGGAATCCGTCCAGACCTCCAGCGTCAGCTTGTCGAAGTCGCTCATGCTGCCGACGCGGGTGTTTTCCACCGTGTAATTCACCTTGTACACGGGGGTATAGATGGAGTCGATGGGAATCACGCCGATGACGCCGGGCCGCTGGGCCTTGTTCCGGTCGGCGGACACATAGCCCCGGCCGTGGCTCAGGGTGATTTCCATGCTCAGGGTGGCACCCACATCCAGGGTGGCCAGGTGCAGCTCGGGGTTCAGGACCTCGACCTCACCGTCGCTCTTGATGTCGCCGGCCGTCACCTCGCAGGGACCAGTCGCCTCGATATAGACGGTCTTGGTGCCCTCGCAGTGCAGCTTGGTCAGCAGACTTTTCACGTTCAGAACGATCTCGGTCACGTCCTCTTTCACACCGGGGATGGTGGAAAACTCATGCTGCACGCCGGCGATCTTGATGCTGGTGGCCGCCGTGCCGGGCAGAGAGGAGAGCATGATGCGCCGCAGCGCATTGCCCAGGGTCGTTCCGTAACCGCGCTCCAGGGGTTCGATCACATATTTTCCATAGGAAGCATCGCCGGGCGTTTCGATACACTCGATCTGGGGCTTCTCAATTTCGATCATGCAGTACCCTCCTTCATTCTCGTTACGGTGCGGACAAGTCCGCACTTACTTGGATTCCTTTGCTTTATGAGGGTCTCGACCCTATTACTTGGAGTACAACTCGACGATGAGGTGTTCCTCAATGGGCATATCAATGTCCTCGCGGGCGGGCATCTTGGTGACGGTGCCCTTCAGGGCATTCTTGTCACGCTCCAGCCACTGGGGGACGGTGACCAGCGGGGCATCCTCGCCGGTCAGGCGCTTGAAGGCCACGGAGGAGCGGCTGCTCTCGCGGACCTCGATGACATCGCCAACGCGAACCAGATAGGAGGGGATGTTCACCTTCTGGCCGTTGACGGTGAAATGCGCATGGTTCACCAGCTGACGGGCCTCGCGGCGGGTCATGGCAAAGCCCAGACGATACACCACGTTGTCCAGGCGGCGCTCCACCAGGGTCAGCAGGTTCTCGCCGGTCTTGCCGGGCATGCGGGAAGCCTTCTCATAGTACATATGGAACTGCTTCTCCAGGATGCCGTAGACGAACTTCACCTTCTGCTTCTCGTTGAGCTGGATGGCATACTCGCTCTTCTTCTTTCTCATCTGGCCGCCGGGGTTGCGCTTGGTCTCCTTCTTGGAGTAACCCATGACGGTAGGAGAAATGCCCAGCGCCTTGCAGCGCTTGGCAATAGGCTGCATATTCTTAGCCATATCTTACTTATCCTCCTTGTTCCGATTACACACGCCGACGCTTGGGGGGACGGCAGCCATTGTGGGGGATGGGAGTGACGTCCTTGATCATGGTCACTTCCAGGCCCACGGCCTGCAGGGCGCGGATGGCGGCCTCACGACCCTGGCCAGGACCCTTCACGAAGACCTCAACGGTCTTCAGGCCATGCTCCATGGCGGCCTTGGCGGCGGTCTCGGCGGCGCTCTGTGCGGCGAAGGGGGTGGACTTCTTGCTGCCGCGGAAGCCCAGGCCGCCGGAGGAAGCCCAGGACAGTGCGTTGCCCTGGCTGTCGGTCACGGTGACCATGGTGTTGTTGAAGGAAGAACGGATATGGACCTGGCCCTTCTCGACGTTCTTCTTTTCACGACGGCGGCGGATGACCTTCTTACCGGTCTTAGGATTAGCCATATTCTATCTTCCCTCCTTACTTCTTCTTGTTGGCGATGGTCTTCTTGGGGCCCTTGCGGGTGCGGGCGTTGGTCTTGCTGCGCTGGCCGCGCACGGGCAGGCCGCGGCGATGACGGGTGCCGCGGTAGCAGCCGATCTCGGTCAGCCGCTTGATATCCAGGGCGACCTGACGGCGCAGGTCGCCTTCCACCACGTAGCTCTGGTCGATGGCTTCACGAAGCTTGGCTTCATCGGCCTCGGTCAGATCCTTCACGCGGGTGTCGGGGTTGATCCCAGTCTGCGCCAGGATGTCCTGGGCGCTCTTTCTGCCAATACCGTAGATATAGGTCAAACCGATTTCGATTCGCTTATCCTTGGGCAGGTCAATACCGGCAATACGTGCCATACTTTAAAGCACCTCCACTTTCTACTTAGCCCTGACGCTGCTTGTGCTTGGGATTCTCGCAGATCACCATAACGCGACCTTTGCGGCGAATGATCTTGCACTTTTCGCACATGGGCTTCACGGACGGTCTTACTTTCATGTCAATAAACCTCCTACTTACTACGCCAGGTAATCCGGCCGCGGGTCAGATCGTAAGGCGACATCTCCACTGTCACCTTGTCGCCGGGCAGAATCCTGATGAAATTCATTCTGAGCTTTCCGGAAATATGCGCTAAGATCGTGTGTCCATTTCCAATGTCTACTTGGAATGTGGTGTTGGGCAGTGATTCAACCACCACTCCCTCAACTTCGATCATGTCGGATTTTGCCAAGTGCTATCCCTCCTGGTCCTGATTACCGCCGCTGACTGCGGCTAAGGCTTTACGAAGCTCACTATTTGTGATTTTTTCGCTGCTTCTGATCTTGTCGGCAGCGGGGCCGCACCCCTCCTGCACCAGCTCCACATGCTTGCGGCGCTTGCGCTTGGGGTTTTCCACGCGGCGGCGTCTGCCATCCGCCAGCAGGAGGAAGTCTCCCTCCGTCGCAAGCACGAAGAAGAGGCTTCCTGCGTCCCTGCCGGCGATAGATTTTACGATGTTGGATCTGGCAATGTCCATACGCTCACACCAAAGAGCCCTCGGGGTCCGTCAGAAGCTCCGGGTCCCCGGCGGTGATGAGAACGGTGTTCTCATAGTGGGCGGCATACTTGCCGTCCGCCGTGCGAACGGTCCATCCGTCGGGCATCTGCACAATGGCGGCGGAGCCGGCGTTGACCATGGGCTCCACGGCGATGGTCATGCCCCGCAGCAGGCGGGGGCCATGGCCGGGGCGGCCATAGTTGGGCACCTCCGGCGCCTCGTGCATATTGCGCCCGATGCCGTGACCCACATACTCCCGGACGATGCTGTAGCCCTGACTCTCGGCATACGCCTGAACGGCGGCGGAGATGTCGGACAGGCGATAGCCCTCCCGGGCGTACTTGATGCCCTCAAAGAAGCTCTGCTGGGTGGCACGGATCAGCCGCAGCGCCTCGTCGGACACCTTGCCGCAGGGGTAGGTGCCGGCGCAGTCGCCATGGAAGCCGCCGATGAACGCGCCCACGTCCACGCTGACGATGTCGCCCTCCTGCAGCACCCGCTTGCCGGGAATGCCGTGGATGATCTCATCGTTGACGGAGACGCACACGCTGGCCGGATAGCCGTTGTAGTGCAGGAACGACGGGGTCGCTCCCTGCTCGGTGATGAACTTATAGACTGCCTTGTCAATTTGTTGGGTTGTTACGCCGGGTTTTACCATATCCCGTGCCACAGCACGGGCAGCCGCGGTAATTTTTCCCGCCCGGCGCATCAGTTCGATCTCGTGCGCGGATTTCAGCGTGATCATTCGGTCACTCCCAATTCACGCAGGATCGCCTGCGTGGTCCCAGCCACGGTGGGCTGGTCCTCCACAGTTTTCAGAATCCCACGGGCCTCGTAGAAACCCTTCAGGGGCTCTGTCTCTTTATGATAAACCGCCAGCCGGTCACGGACCGTCTCGGGGTTATCATCCTTGCGCTGCACGAGCTTGCCGCCGCACACATCGCACACGCCCTCGGTCTTGGGAGGGATGTTCACGATGTGATAGCTGGCGCCGCAGCTCTCGCAGACACGGCGGCCACCCATACGAGCCACGATCTTTTCATCGGGGATCTCGATGGCCACCACGGCGTCGAAGCTGATGCCGGCCTGTTCCATGGCCTCGGCCTGGGCGATGGTGCGGGGCACCCCGTCCAGAATGTAGCCGTTGGCACAGTCGGACTCCTGCAGACGCTCCTGGATGATGCCGATGATGACTTCATCGGGCACCAGGCGGCCGGCGTCCATGTACTCCTTGGCACGAAGGCCCGTGGGCGTACCGTTTTTGACGGCGGCGCGGAGGATGTTGCCGGTGGAAATGGTGGGCACATTGAGCTTTTTCTTGAGAATGTCAGCCTGAGTGCCCTTCCCGGCACCCGGAGCGCCTAAAAGGATCAGTTTCATATTGCACACCTCGATTATTCCAGGAAGCCCTTATACTGACGCATCAGCATCTGGGACTCCAGAGCCTGGACGGTCTCCAGCGCCACACCCACAACGATGATGACGGAGGTGCCGCCGATGGACAGAGCCGCGACATTGACGATCTTGCCAATGATCAGAGGCAGAATGGCCACGATACCCAGATACACGGCGCCGAAGAGCGTGACCTTATTGAGGACCTTCTGAATGAACGCAGCGGTGGGATTGCCCGGGCGGAAGCCGGGAATGAAGCCGCCGTTCTTCTTCAGGTTGTTGGAGATCTCCACGGGGTTGAACTGGATGGTGGCGTAGAAGTAGCTGAAAGCGATGATCATCAGGAAATAGAAGATCATGTACAGCACAGACTTGGTGTCGATGGCGTTCAGGAAGCCATACCAGAAGGTGCCCTCCTTCGGCTGCTTGCAGAAAGCGGCAATGGTGGAGGGGATCATGGCGATGGACTGGGCGAAGATGATGGGCAGAACGCCGGACATGTTCACCTTCATGGGAAGGGTGGAGGACTGGCCGCCGTACATCTTGCGGCCCACCTGGCGCTTGGCGTACTGCACGGGGATCCGGCGCTCGGCGCCGTTGACCCAGGTGATCAGCACGATCAGCAGCAGGATGCCCACGATGACCAGCAGGACCATCCACCATTTCAGGGAACCGGCCCGCATACCCCCGACCATCTGGGACACCATGGTGGGAACGCGGGACAGGATGCCCGCGAACAGGATGATGGAGATGCCGTTGCCGATACCGAACTCGGTGATCTGCTCGCCCATCCACATCACGAAGGAGGAGCCCGCAATGAAGGACACGATGATGACCAGGGCGGCCCACACAGACGTGCTGGTGAGGATGCCGTAGTTCTTCATCAGGAAGAAGTAGCCGACACCCTGGATGATGGCGATGGCCACGGTGGCATACCGGGTGATGGACTGGATCTTCTTTTTGCCTTCCTCGCCGCCCTCCTGTGCCATGCGGCCCAGGGAGGGAATGGCGATGGTCAGCAGCTGGATGATGATGGAGCTGTTGATATAGGGCTGGACGCCCAGGGCGAAGATGGTGGCCTGGGCGAAGGCACCGCCGGACATCACGTTATACAGGCTCAGCACGGTGGTGCTCAGCTGGTTGATATAGGTGCCCAGCAGGCCGGTGTCCACATAGGGGACGGGGATGGCGTTGCCGATCCGGAAGATCAGCAGGATCAGCGCGGTAAAGACGATCTTTTTGCGCAGCTCGGGGATGCCCCAAGCCTTCTTGATGGTCTGGATCAACTTAGATCACCTCTGCCTTTCCTCCAGCAGCCTCGATTGCATCCTTGGCAGACTGGGAGAAAGCAGCGGCCTGTACGGTCACCTTCTTGGTAACATTGCCGTTACCCAGAACCTTGTAGCCGTATTCACACTTGCTCAGGATTCCCTTGGCAAGCAGGGCCTCTGCGGTGACGATGTCGCCGTCCTCAAACTTGTTGAGAGCGGTCAGGTTGATGATCTCCAGGGGTTTGGCGAAAATGTTGTTGAAGCCACGCTTGGGGATACGGCGTGCCAGAGGCATCTGGCCGCCTTCGAACCCGATGCGGGTACCGCCGCCGGAGCGGGCCTTCTGGCCCTTGTGGCCGCGGCCGGCAGTCTTGCCGTTACCGGAGCCGGCGCCGCGGCCCTTGCGGTAAGCTTCCTTGACGGAGCCAGTGGCGGGAGACAGTTCGTTGAGTTTCATCCTCTCGCACCTCCTTTATTCTACTTCGGTGACCTGGAGCAGATAGCCGATCTTGGCGATCTTGCCCCGGGTCTGGGCGTTGTCGGGCTGAACGGTGGTGTCACCGATCTTGCGCAGGCCCATGGACTTGGCAGTGGCAATGTGCTTTTCCAGTCTGCCGTTGAGGCTCTTGACGAGCTTGATGTTCAGATTAGCCATTGTTCACGCCTCCTTAGCCCACGATCTCGTCGACGCTCTTGCCGCGGGTGCGGGCGACCTCTTCCGGGGTGCGCAGGGCCTTCAGGCCCTCGAAGGTGGCGGCGACAACGTTGACGGCGGTGTTGGAGCGCAGGCACTTGGTACGGATGTCCTTCACGCCGGCAGCTTCCATGATGATACGCACAGGACCACCGGCGATCACGCCGGTACCGGGGGCTGTCTCTTATACACATCTCCGAGC
>ENA-UAOK01001558-UAOK01001558.1-human-gut-metagenome-genome-assembly--contig:-NODE-1558-length-9834-cov-5.502199_pt1 | contig 9834 bp, 9 predicted proteins | sample MGYA00243467_ERZ654553 | MGnify/ENA primary metagenome ERZ654553 (study PRJEB26926, sample SAMN06164886) | human gut metagenome | biome: ENVO:00009003; feature: ENVO:2100002; material: ENVO:00002003...
TCTGCCTGTCTCGTGGGCTCGGAGATGTGTATAAGAGACAGGCGGGTAGGTACTTTACACTATCTTTCGTGCAGCCTCCTGTCCGCAAGGTGTCTTATTCCACTAGTTTTGGAGTATCTTCCCTTTCTGAAAAATATCTTCGTAAAACAAAAGATTTTCTTTCCGATTTTTCGGCCATTTCTGTTCGCGAGGATACGGGAGCGGATTTGGTAGAGAAAGCTACGGGCGTCCGATGCTCTGTTGTATGCGACCCTACGATGCTGCTGGCTAGAGATCAGTGGGCAAGCCTTGCTTGTTCCTCTTCGATTGACGTTCCTGACGAGCCCTATGTTTTCTGCTATTTCATGGGTAAGAATGCATGGAATCGTGAATGTGCCCAAGAGCTTGCCAAGCAGCATAATTTGAAGATCGTCGCCATTGCTCATCCCGATGAGTATGTTAAGGCTGATGACGATTACGCGGATTATTATCCTTGGGAAGCCGGTCCGGCTGAGTGGGTCAACTTGATTGCCCATGCTTCGTATGTCTGTACTGACTCTTTCCACGGAAGCGTTTTCTCAAATATTTTTGAGGTGCCCTTCTTCTCGTTCCGTCGCCACGAGAATATGGGTGCTCAGTCTACGAACTCACGTATTGATACATTGTTGCGTGTCCTTGGAAACTCCGATCGTATTTGCGAATCGAAGGATGCTTTCCGTGCCGCAATGGCAAATGAAATCGACTTTGTGTCAGTACGTCAACGACTTAATGTGTATAGGAATGAATCGGCCAATTGGCTTAAATCAGCTCTTGAGTTGTAGGGAACAGTATGATCTCCATCACGGACAAAAGTAAATGCTGCGGTTGCGCTGCCTGTGCTCAAAAATGTCCCAAGCAGTGCATATCAATGGAATATGACGCCGAGGGCTGCGAGTACCCCGTAGTCAATGCTGACCAGTGTATTGATTGCGGATTATGCGAAAAGGCTTGCCCAGTGCTTAATGTTGATAAGGACGAGCCTAAGTCCCAACGAGCCTTTCTAGTCCAGCATAATGATCAAAAGGTGCTTGCTGAAAGCACTTCTGGTGGAGCCTTCACTGCCCTTGCTCAGGCCGTGATTGCCAACGGCGGTATTGTGTTTGGTGCAGGTTATTTGCGCGGTGAACAGCTTGTGCGAGCCGAAGGAGCCCCTGGGCGACTTAAGGTCGGACATTTTTCTGTGGAAAGCGTTGATGAACTTTGGCGCTTCCGCAACAGTAAATATGTTCAGAGCGTTGTTGGCCCTGCGTATCCCGAGGTCAAACAACAACTAAAAACTGGACGTGAAGTTCTCTTTATTGGTACCCCTTGTCAATGCGAAGGCCTGCTTCGATTTTTGGGCGGCAAGCCGGCAAATTTACGCGTGGCAGACTTCGTCTGCCACGCGAACCCCGCTCGCGCTGTGTTCGCGCGGCAGGTCGAATGGCTTGACGCAAAGGTTGGCGTAAAAGGTGAGACCGTTCTTTTTAGAGATAAATCACGGTTTGGCTATCGCTATTCAAATATGTGCGAGCTCGAAGGCGAGACTCTGTATGGTGAACGGCTGTACAGTGAAGGTGTCGAAACAGATCCTTACCTAAGGGCCTTTTTTGCTGATCTTTCAGATCGACCCATTTGTTACGAATGCCCGTTTAAAAAGCGTTATCGCGTTACTGATTTGACTTGCTGGGATTTCTTCGATGTTTATCGACTCTCGAAAGAGTTCGACGACAATCGAGGCGTCACTCGAGTTCTCATCCAAAGCGATGAGGGACAAGAATTGCTTGATCGAGCCTCAAGCTATGCCCGTATGAAGGAGATTGATGTTGAGGCTGCAGTAGAAGGTGTTCGTGAACTTACTAAGTCCGTGAAGCCGAATCCGCGTCGCGATGAATTCATGGCCGATGTGGCGAATCTGGATGGTGAGGAGCTTATGAATAAGTGGTTCCCCGATTCCGGAAAAGTAAAAGCCGAGCGCTTTGCTAGGCATACATGCGAAAAGCTTGGAATTTATGACCCGATGAAGCGTCTGGTTAAAAAAATCATAAAGAAGTAGCCTATTGTTCGAAAGGGAATTGATGATTCCTAAAGTTCTGCACTACATCTGGTTCGGTGGAAGTGAGCTTCCTGAACTTGAAAGAAAATGCATTGAGTCTTGGTCGAAGATCATGCCTGATTGGGAAATTCGTAGATGGGACGAAAGCAATTTCGATATAAATCAATGTGAATTTTGTCGTGAGGCATATGCCTCAAAAAAATGGGCGTTTGTCAGCGATTATGCGCGCTACAGAATACTGTATTCAGAGGGTGGAATCCTTCTCGATACAGATGTCGAAGTCCTGAAGCCTCTGGACGAGCTTTTAGATAATGAGGCTTTTGCGGGATTCATGAAGAATAATTTCTTCTTGAATCCCGGCCTCATCATGGGTTCTGAGGCCGGAAGCCATGTCATGAGCGATGTCGCAAAATTATATGAATCTATGAGATTTGAGATGCGAAAAGGCCGCAACTCTATGGATACCTCTCCGAGGGTACTAACTGATTACCTGGAAGTGAGTTGTGCTCTTAAGAGAGATGGTTCATTTCAGCAGTTAAATGGTTTCACTGCATACCCTGCTACTTATTTTGATCCCCTAGACAGTCATAGTGGCAAGTTTGAAATTACTGATGATACATATTCTATTCACCATTATTCAGGCACCTGGTTGTCACCCGCTAAGAAGTTCCGTGTTGAAATGCGGAAAAAGCTTGCGCCAGTAATTGGGCCCAAGCTGTCTTGGTTCATCTCCTCTGTTCTATCGGTACTTAGATTTGGAAGGAAGGCTTTTTAATGGTTTCGTCTGCCTTAGACCACAATAAGCCTAGGGTTTTAGTATCTGGCCTTTCAAATGGGCTGGGTGGAACCGAAATCGTTGTTGGTAGGTATATAAAGGCCCTTAGCTCATATGCTACGTTTGAATTTCTTGCAACGTCTGATTTATCAGATGTTGCATTCGTTCATGAGATGAACTCCGAAATCCACATTTGCCCGGATATTGATAGGCCTATTAAGCGCTTTGAGTATCTAGACCATCTATTTCAAGATGAACCAAATCGTTACCAGGCGGTTTGGTGTAACTTTAATCATCTTTTATATGCGGATGTCTTGCGAGCAGCTCAACGGGCGAATGTCTCTGTCCGCATTGCTCATTCTCACAATTCTCGTTTTTTGGGCGGTTTGCCGACTCAAGTTATAAGCCGTTTTAATCGCCGTGCGGCGTTACGTAATTCTAATGTTAGGCTTGCGTGTTCAAAAGAAGCGGGTTCATTCTTCTGGGGCGATAATTTTCAGGTGCTTCCAAATGCCTTAAATTTTAATGACATGGAGTACGATCCTGTCAGCAGGGTAGTAATTAGGGAAGAGTTCGGCCTTTCGTCAAAAGATTTTCTTATTGGTACTGTTGGACGTTTGACTAGTCAAAAGAATCATATTTTTCTTTTAAAGATAATGAAGGAACTGCTAACAGTTAAATCCAACTGTAAATTAATGATTGTTGGCGATGGCCCCCTACACAAGAGTCTTCAGGAATCTGCGGCTAAGCTGGGTATCTCATCTAGTGTCTTGTTTGCAGGCGAAAGAAAAGATATTAAAGACATTCTGTCTTCATTTGACTGTTTTGTATTTCCATCTACGTTTGAGGGACTTGGTGTTGCCGCAATTGAAGCCCAGCTTAACGGATTACCTTGTGTCTGTTCATTTGGCGTTCCAGATGCGGCTGATATTTCTGATAAATTTTTAAAGTGCTCCTTTAATGTTGCCGAATGGATTGACGCAATTATTTCTATGGGTCGTCCAAATAAGCTTGCGGGGGGGGGCGTCTGTTTATGACGTCAACAAGCAAGCAAGTAAATTGCTGTCAATCTTCCTTGGTCGACAATCCTCTCGTGAGCGTGATTGTGCCGATGTATAACGCTGAAAAAACGATTCAAAAGACATTAAATAGTCTTCAGCGTCAGAGTGTGAGCAACATTGAAATAATTATTGTTGATGATGGGTCGACAGATCGTGGCGCTGAGCTAGTTATGGCTATTGCAGAGGGCGACAACCGGATTAAGCTGATTAGTCAAAACAATAGTGGTGTATGCGTGGCGCGTAATAGGGGTATCGATGAGGCCTCCGGTGATTGGGTGGCATTTGTTGATGCTGACGATATGCTGCCTATAAATGCAGTTAGGCTGTTGCTTGAATCCTCAGATGGCTGTAGCTTGGTTATCGGGGCTCTACTGAATGAGCATGGCGATTATTCGGGCAAGGCTATAAGCATCGACTGGAAAACAGCATGCTCTCTTAGCCTTGCATTTTGGGATAATGTTAATAAAGTTCCGTTTTCGAGCTTTACTAAAGGTGTTGTATTCCGAAGCGTTTGGGGAAAGATATTTAAGAAATCATTATTCCGGAATGGTTTTCTTAAATTTGAAGATGGCATTCGTTTCGGTGAAGACGCGTTGTTTATGGTAGATGCTTATCGTCTGGCTGAAAGTGTAAAAGTAGTGGACTCGGCGGTCTATTGCTATGTCAACAATAGTGATTCAGTAACGAGAAATACTGATATCTCGGCTATCGAGAGTGTTGATAATTTACTGGTAAAACTATATGAGCTATGTCACGTGAATCCGGATTTAAGCGAACTATATAAGCAATCTGCAGTCAGGGAAGTCTTATCTTTGATTCGTAATTGTGCACGTTTGGAATCGAATCAGCTTTTTAAGCCTGTCTCTAATATGGTCTGCCAGTCGTATTTCAGCTATTTAATGGAAGGCTTTGCTTCTCACCGCTATTCACGTCGATTTATCTCTGAAGTGAAAAATCGCATTACGATCCGTCTTCTTCTTGCGAGGCGTGTTATGGCTGCAATTGGCTTTACTAAGTTTGTTTATGGGGTACGTTAATTGAATTTGACTAATGTGGAAAGATCATGGACTGAGATTATACGAGCAAATGCCGGGGCTGTACTGTTCAGCTTTGCTTTGGCTTTATTTTCAGTTTCCTATTATATTGGATCAGTAAATGCTACCAATGTGTTTGGGATTTCTCTTGCGGTGCTTTCGCTGGTCCTTGAGTTGTTTGCCTTAGCGTTTCTACTGCTGAAGCTTTTACTACAAAAGACTTCTCATGTGAAAGTGCTAGTTGGCTTGCTGCTGATTTTAATTTGCGTCGGGTCGCTGAAATCAAATAAAGCCCCTCAGATTATTTGGTTGGCGCTGTTTTGCCTTTGCGCTGAAGACGTCCCTGAATACTACATTTCAAGGTCTATTCTTGTATCGTCCGTCTTTATGCTATTGATGGTTGTTGGTCTCAATAGTGTCGGTGCCATTCCTTCTGTATTAATGTCGCGCGGTAGCAATTTTGTACGAAATTCGATGGGTTTTGCCCATCCTAATAATTTTGGACAGCTTTTGTTTATTGCTTATTCTGCTTCTATTTTTGAGCTGAAAGGCAGAAGCGGTCTTGCGGGCATCTTCTGTTTCGCAATTGCTTTTTTCGTAGCTGATTCAAAAACTTCTGCAGCAGGCATTTTCGTAATGGCCTTGTATTCGGTTATTTCATTCAGAAGCCCCCGTTCAAAACCATATGGGTCCCTATTTACTTTTTTACCGCTTTTTCTGGCGATTGTTAGTATAGCCCTGCCCTTTATGTGGTCCCATGGTGCCAATAAATGTCTTGTTCAGCTTGATAATTTAATGACCAACCGGATTTTTTATTCCGCCTATTATTTTGAAAACTACCCTCTGACTGTTTTTGGTAATGACTTAACGGCCATAGTTTCGCTGCCGTCTGCAACGGGTGGTTATTTAATACAAACAAGAGTCATGCTTGACAATGCATATTGTCGACTACTTATTCAATACGGTTTGATCCCATTTGCCGCGTTTGTTGCTTTCTATTGCGTAGCGATAAATAAAGCGCGTATTTCGGCCCACGTGACATTCATGGGCCTGGTCTTGTATTCCCTAATGGGGTTTGTTGAATGCGGAATGTTATATCCAGCATGTAATTTCTTTATGCTTATGGCGCTGCCCGCCTTTTCAGATAAGGGGTCCTGTCAATCCAGGGTGCCATCAAAGGATGTTGTGGAGATGGCTAAATAATGGCAAAAATTAATACTACCAAGTCAGACATTATATGGAACTATGTAAGCACTGTTCTTTCAATGGGGAGCAGCTTCCTTCTTCTTCCGTTTCTGCTTGCTTACTTATCTAACGCCGAACTTGGTCTCTGGTACACTTTTGTTGCCATTGGGAATTTAACGCTGTTATTTGAATTTGGCTTTACACCAACTTTTGCGAGAAATATTGTCTATTGTCTTAGCGGTGCGCGTAGCATTAGCAAGAGCGGCTACGATTCATCTCAAGTTGGTGATTCTGTAGACTATGAGCTGCTTGGCAAATTGATTAAAACATCCCGGATTGTTTACGCGTTAATTTCTTGCGTTGTCCTGATGCTTACCGCTACAGTTGGAACTGCCTACATTTCTTCAATTTCAAGTGCTATTGATCCCTTTTCTTGTTGGACCGCATGGTTAATTTTTTGTTTTGATGTGTTTTTTAATCTATTCTTTTTTCATTATACGACCTGCCTGAGAGGGTTCGGGGATATTTCCGCTGAAAGCAGGGCAAAATCTTATGGTCGCATTGGGCAGCTTGTGGTTTCTGCGTTTTTGCTGTTTATGGGTTTTGGCATCATTGGCGCTGCCATCGGTTATCTGTTTAATGACATTGTGCTGAGATTTTTTTGCGGTCGCTTTCTGGAGGTTCACTCAGAGGCGATAAAAAAAGCAAACGATGCTTGTACGGGTGTTTCTATTTCTGAAATAAAAGAAACGTTTATTTCAGTGGCTTATTTGGCGTGGAGGGACGGCGTTGTTCAACTTTGCTGCTATGCTTCCACTCAGTTGAGTTCGCTGCTCTGCTCCTATTTTCTTGGTGTGGAGGTTAACTCTCAGTATTCATTAATTATTCAAGTTGGCGGTGCAATTTACGGGTTTGCCAGCGCCTACGTTCGATCTTTTATTCCAATGTTTCAATCTGCTTATGCTGGTGGCGAAGTTCAGACTGCACGAAAAATTATTGAAAAAAGTCTGTCTCTATATTGGATTTTAATTGTTGTATGCACGATCGGTGTCTGGTTTGTCGGCTTCCCAGTCTTGTTCCTAGTTAAGAAAGGTTTTTCCCCCGACGGGCTTCTTTATTTCGCCTTGGTTGTTTATCTTGCGGTTTGGAACCATCATTCATTGTGTTGTAATTACATTATCAGTACGAATGAAATCCCCTATCTCCCGGCTTATATAGTTTCGGCTATTGCAGGTTTTGTATTGTCGTATGTCTTAATTTCCTTTACTGGCATGGGCGTCTGGGCGCTTGTGGTTGGTAATGGGGCCGCTCAGCTTGCATATAATAATTGGAAATGGCCTATATACCTTGCGCGTAAATTCTCTTCCCATTATTTTGCGTTGATTAGAGCTGGTCTCATGCAGTGGTCCTGCGCATTGAAGAAATAAGTGTTAATCACTGCTTTAATGTGACTTATGATTTCGATCGCACCGGATATGTTGATGTAAATCCGCCGACGGCCTGCCGTCGAAAAGGGGAAAACTGCCCCTTTTCTTGAATCCGGAATACCATAATACGGATTCTGGGAAAGAGCGGTGACCGCTATGGTGATGCTGTCAGACGCGATGCCGCGTCCGTTGCGATGCTGAAGTTGGCGGACGGGGTGGTGGACATCCAATCTCTGTTCATGCCGCTTGCCGTGCAGGTGGTTACCGCCATCATGGACGCCGAGGTTGACCAGCTCTGCGGCGATGGGGCCAACAATAGGAACGGCAACAGAGGCCGCCTCGTGACATGCGTGGGTATGCTCAACCTGGGTGTCCCTCAACTCTGGACGGGCGGCTTCTTCCCCGAGGACGTCCTCGAGCACCACCGGCGCGTCGACCGCGCGCTCGTCGCGGCGGTGGCCGAGATGTGCGCTACCGGCACCAGCACTAGGAAGGTGCAGAGGGTAGCCGAGAAGATGGGCATCGGGAGGCTCGGCAGGGGCCGTGTGGGTACAATCGCCGTTAGCCTCGACGCCGAGATAGCCGACCTGGCGGAGGGACGTTCGAGGTGCGCTCGATACCCTTAATCTGGCTCGACGTGACCTACTTCAAGTGCCGCTGCGGGGGCCGCGCGGCTTCGACCGCGGCTGTCACGGCGATAGGCTGCGACGAGTCCGGCTGGAGGCAGGTGCTCGGCGTATCGGTGGTGGACACGGAGTCGCATGACTCGTGGCTCGGCTTCCTGCAGGCGCCGCGCGACCGTGGCACCTCCGGCAACGAGTTCGTCCGTATCCGATGTCCCCGGGGCCTGGTCAGGGCCATAGGCGAGGTCTTCCAGGGGGGCGGCCTAGCAGCGATGCGCGACTGCATGCGCGAGGCCGGCTCCTGGCAGCTCAGGCGCCGCGTGGGCAGGATCGTGTCGCAGGTGTTCCGCGGGCGCGACGCCGCCACCGTGACGGCCATGTACCACGCGGCGTGCGAGATGCTGGTGGGGTGCTGCCTGGGGGGCGGCAAGGGCGCTCGAGGAGGCGGAGCCTGACGCGCTAGCGCACCTGGACTTCCCACCGTCGCACTGGAAGCGCCTGCGCACCAACAACTTGCGGGAGCGCGCCAAAAGGGAAACCAAACGCGACTCGCGCGTGGTGCAGGTTTTCCCGTCGGAGAGTTCGCTGCTCAGGCTCGTGGGAGCCGTCATGTGCGACCAGGCCGAGACATGGGCCGGCTCACGCTGCTTTTCGGAGAGGAAGATGGCCGAGATGCACGACGCGGAGCTCCGGAGGGGCGCCTTGGGCTGTCATGACTGGGCCGAGCTGGGAAAGACCGACAGGAAGATGGTCGAATCCAGCCTGGAGCTTGCTGACGGCGTGGAGACGGCCTAGGATATCGATAGATTCCGGATCCTGGATGCAGGGGGCAAAGTGTCCATTACACCAACTATCGCGACACTACCCGGTCGAGCGGTAGGCGTAGCCGTCCTTCTGGTAGTTTGCCGTGTGGTCGGAGTGGGCGATTGCCATGAGCTCGTCGGTCAGGCCAAAGTACAGATGGCGCTGGTCCAGGTCCCCATACCAGTTGTCGTTGGTGTCGTCCCAGGTTAGGTCCATCTGGCACCATTTGCCGTCGATCTTTACGGCGTTCCAGGTGTGGCCGTTGCCGGTGATGCGGCCGTTGGCGATGTCCGCGGCGTCAGGGAGCTTGGAGTAGATGCGCTGGTAGCTCTCGCAGGTGCCCTGGTGGCGCGTGAGGCCGCTTTCGGCCGAGCACCAGTTGAGGTTGTGGTCGTACTCCAGCTGGTCGAGCGTCCAGTCGTGGAGCCACAGCGCCATGTCGTATTCCGAGCCGTTTGTCTCTTGCCTGCACTGGGCCACGGCGTTGTTGACGATCTGCGTGACGCTTGGGCGGGCGGCGTCGTTTACGGTCACCTCCGCCGTGGTGCGCAGGTAGTAGATCCCCTTGTCGTTTTGGGGATCGTTTCTGTCGTTGTCCATAAAGTAGAAGTAGATGCGGTACGTGCCCGATGCCGTGAAGTCAAAGGAAAAGTCGTGGCCCGCGGTGTCCAGGCTGCAGTAGCTGGCTCATGCCGAGCGCGACGGGTCGCAAACGCTTTCCTGGCTGCCGCCGTCCCAATAGGTGGGTACGTCCATGCGCGCCTTGGCCTGGGACGAGCCGTTGGTCTGGGTTACGTGGAAGGTCGTCGCGGTGCCCGCGGGGGCTGTCTCTTATACACATCTCCGAGCCCACGAGACAGGCAGAAATCTCG